>Ga0209056_10005335_pt1 | contig 13382 bp, 6 predicted proteins | sample GraSoiAngelo_114_FD_185876 | JGI IMG/M metagenome (GOLD analysis project Ga0209056, IMG submission 185876) | Grasslands soil microbial communities from the Angelo Coastal Reserve, California, USA - 14_0903_13_40cm (SPAdes) (version 2) | ecosystem: Environmental > Terrestrial > Soil > Grasslands ... | reverse complement strand
TTCAGACCGCAGGGGATCCAGCAATGGCTCCGCCTTCAAATAAAACAGCGCCGGGTCTTGTTCGTCGTAGGCTTGCTCGAGGAACGTAAGGGCCCGATCCTTGTCGCCTAAACCTAAGTATGCATGCGCAAAGACACTCGGAAAAACATAGTGATGACGAGACCTCTCCTTCAATTCACTGATTATCTTCTGTGTCTCTTCTTTTCTTCCGGCAAGGCCATATACTAGGGCCAGATATCCCAGAGTATCTGTTTGTCGCCCCGTTCGGGCTATGCTCTTTTCGAAATTAGCGATCGCCTCCGGATACATTCTTTTCTTCGCGTATGGCAGAGCGAGGCTAAAAGCCCATTCGTCACTCAAATTCTCAGCCAGCTTGATGGCTAGGTCATACTGGCCTGAAACATAGGCGATTGCAGCCAACCAATTTCGATACAAACTACTGAGTGGGTCCATTCCAATTGCCTGGTTGACCTGCGTGACCGCCTCGTCGTTTCGGCCCAAGCCGGTCAACAGAACGCCATACTGAAAATGACACTCAGCACAATTGGGATTCAGCTTCAATGCGATCCGGTACTGGTCCTCCGCCCCCGACCAGTTCCATTCAGAAGTCAGGACAATCAACCCAAGCGCCAAATGCGCCCGCGCAAGCGAAGGATCGAGCTGCAGCGCTCTTGTGACGGCTGCCTTTGCCTTCGGCATCGTCTCCCTGGCAGAAGGCCCTCCTTGCTCGGGATTTCCCAGCCAAAAGTAGGCCATTGCCAGTTCTGCGTAGGCGGGAGCAAAAGACTGGTCTTCCTCGATGGCCTTCTTGAAGTCAGCTATCGCCTTTTGGCGATCAGATTCGCTTTTGCCGGGAGCGCTTAAAAACATGCCGCGCAGGTAATTATCTTGCGCTTCCGGGTTCACGGAGCGAGTGGCAGCAAGGCGGGTCCGCTCCTCCGGCGTCAGCTTGACCTGAATTTCGTCGGTGACGGCGCGTGCAATCTCACTTTGCAAAGTCAACGTATCGCGAAGGCTGCGGTTGTATTCCTGGGCCCAGAGCTGCCGCTCGGGGACGGCTTGAGACAGGTGGATGGTCACCCGTATCCGGTCAGCGTAACGTTCGACTGCGCCCTCCAGTATGGCGTCCACCTTCAGTTCTTCAGCGACCTCTCGCAGCGATTTCTTGCTGGACTTGTACTGCATTACGGACTGGCGCGACATGACACGGGGGCTGCTCACCTTGCCCAGTTCCGTGATCAGCGCTTCGGTCATCCCATCCGCGAAGTATTCCTGTTCGGGGTCGCCGGACAGATTTGTCAACGGCAGCACAGCAAGGGCCTGAATTTGCGGTTTCGGCAGTCCCGTGAAGAGTCGGTCACGCCAACCGCGCAAAGTCAGTCCCACCAGCACTGCCGCCATTGCTATCACGACCAGCGCCCCCAAGGCTGCCACCCGCAGTCCTGTTCTCAGTCTGCTTCCCGGTTTTGCGTCGATCGCAGGAACCTGCTCCGAGCCGTTGATAGACCCGATGAAGCGATACCCTCGCCGGGGCACGGTTTCAATGAAGTGGGGGCTTTCAGCGTCGTCGTCTAACGCGACCCGCAGCCTATTCATGGCATTGTTCAGGCCCTGCTCGAAGTCCACAAAGGTGTCGGCTGGCCAGAGCTTCTTTTGCAGTTCTTCCCTAGTGATGGTCGCACCCGGCTGCTCCAACAGCATGACGAGAATTTCCACCGGCTGGCCTTGCAGCCTGATCTTCATGCCCTTCTTGCGGAGTTCTCCAGCTCGGGGATCGAGCTCGAATACACCAAAGCGGAGGGTCGGCGGAACTGAACTGGAAGGCTTCACACCCACTCCCAAGCGGCTAGAGTCTAACACTCTTTCGTCAGACCGGCAGGCGATCGGATTTTCTTGTTAGTCAGTCCGATAAGTCGTCCCTGCTCAACACGTTGCCGTGTTAGTTCCGTCTACTGAACATAAGAGGTCCGTTCCATTGAAGGCCCGTAGGGCTCGCCGCAGACTCCGCGCCAGCGTGCGACGGGGCGCTGCCGAGATGTGCCGTTCGGCGCTTGCCCACGGCGGGAATTTTCCGCCTCGCACGAGAAATCGTGGCGAGGAGGTTCCCGGTGAAGCACCCGCAATCCTTAGCGGTTCGTATATTTCTGCCTTGTCTGATCGTGAGCTGTTTCTGGCCGAGCGGCCTGTGGGCGGAAGACGCCGTCATCATAGGCGCAACCCAGCAGCAGGAATGGTTTCTCACCTGCGTCCTCCACATATCGGACGACGATCTGCGTGGGACCCCCAACTCCAATGACCGGCTGACGGTTGTCATTCTCGAACACCAGAAATTCTTGGAAATGCGCGAGGGTTTTCATGCGCACAAAACCAAACTTGCCTTTTCCAGCTTGCAGGCCAGGCGCATTTACCTCTCCGCCCGTATGTTCAGGGATTTCGAGTCGCTGCTGCGATGCATTACCCATGAGCTCGGCCACTTCGCAACCCAGAGCCTGTATGAAGGTAATGCTGAGTTGGCTGCTGAGCGTTTTCGAAAGACCGCCCGGCAGAGATGCCCGTCCGATCTCTAATGAAGGAGGTGGCGTTCACACAATGGGCGACCGCTCAACCCAAGGCACGATTACTGTTGCAAAATCGCGATAACGCTCAAAACCCCCAATCGGGCGTGCTGGGCGGTGTAGGGCAGGAATATCTCTGTCCGATACATGGAGCCTTGCCAAGGCTGTCCGCAAGGTCGAGTTCAAACTATTACATCTGCTGGAACTTTCTATCGGCCATGCGCACCCCGCTACTCCCTTGGTGAGGCTACGAGGCCGGGAATGTGATACTGGCGTATGCGTCTGAACGTGTTCGGCAGCCATCTGGCAAATGTGCTACGGCGACTGAAACGTGTGGCGAGATTTCACGGTTCAGATCCGCAGTTCTGGTGTATTTGGGTCGCATGGGTAGCCTATCAACCCTGTCGCGAAAACAGCCAGGGTTCCCGTTCGGTTCGGTGATGCCCTACGGGCTGGACGATTACGGCCGTCCCATCTTCCTTATCAGCACAATGGCCATGCACACGCAGAACTTGCAGGCCGACGCTCGCGCTAGCTTGCTTGTGACCCAGGATGACAGCGGCGGCGACCCGCTCGGAGCATCCCGAGTCACGCTGGTAGGAAATGTTCTGCCGCTACCGGAGTCGGAGGTGGCCGAGGCTCGCGAGCTCTACCTAGCCCGTTATGCCAACAGTAAGTACTGGGTAGATTTTGAAGACTTCTCTTTTTACCGCATGGATGTGGTGGACGTTTATTACGTGGGCGGCTTCGGAGTGATGGGCTGGGTATCTGCCTCGGAATATGACCGCAGCCAACCCGACCCTCTTGCTGACTCAATGGCCGAGATCATTCAGCACATGAACGCCGACCACAAGGATGCGCTCGTCCTGCTTGCCAAGAAATTTGCTCGCACTGAGTCACAGGAGGCAACGATTACAGCTGTCGATCGTCTCGGCTTTCATGTGCGTATGAAGACCCGGGATGGCATCCGCGGTGCCCGCATCGCATTCTTGCGGGAGGTGAACAATCCGACAGAGACTCGGAAAGTCTTGGTCGAAATGGTGCAACAGGCACGCTCGCAGGCCGAGTGAATCTCTACATCATCTGGCACACCGGATTGCCCAAAAGGCCAGCAAAACCGCGGTTTGCGACTGACTCATAGTCAGTCCGCTCTGCGACAAACGTGTGTGTGCGTATATTAAGCAGGAGCGCCATCTAACGGAAAAAACGATCACACAAGGCACACGCGGAGATCACAACGCCCTGTAAGCTAGGCATGCTCGCCTGACCGACAGTCAGTCGCCTCGATAACAAATCCGCTGCGAGCTTGGGTGCAGTAGCGCACCGAGGCGCGTACGTTCATGGGCTTGGTCGAAGGGAGCGGAATCTGCATCGCGACCAGTTCTTCGGGCGTTAATTCGCCGGTGACGGTCACCCCGATGCCCTCTCGGCAGAGATCGGTCGAGCGGCCCCAGACCTGCGCCTCCTCGCCGGGACGGGATGCCGTCACGCGCACGAGCGAGTCGAACGGAAGCGCGGACTGCGCCGCTGCTCGGGGTGGAGGTCGCTCGCGCTGGAACCGAACATGGCAATCGCCGGGCGAGATTCTGCTCCACCGATTACATTACGCCCATTCGTCTAGGAATGGTTGCAAATTGCGGCAGGGGAGATGTCATATCAGCCGAGCCGTACCGCGAGAGGCTCTGCTGTGAGGCAGGGCGAGGGGTTGGAGCGTAGGGACTGCCCCGAAAAATGAAAGCGCCCAGACTCCGTTTAGAGTCACGGCGCTCGTCGAACAGCCCTCCCCCCGAACTGCTCATCCACAAGCTACAATCTCCGGACTCCTCCGGGAATGGCACGGCTGTGCCACTCGGATAGGTTAAGGTTAAATGCGAGGTGGACTATGACCGATACAGATGTGCGCGAGTACGCGGCGCAGGCAGCTTCCACGGACACTTTCGGGCGTGTGTTGTGCAGCGCCCGAAACCATCACTTCGTTGGGGACGGGCCGGTGCAGAACGGCTGCCCCGGCGAGGCCATCAATCCCGCCGAACTGTTCCTCTCGGGCGTGGCGGCGTGCGGGGTCGAACTGGTGCAGGTGCTGGCCAAGGCACAGGCGGTTCCGCTGCACGGCATCGCGGCGGATATTCGCGGCACCATCGACCGTTCCCACCCCGTACGCCCAGATGTTTCCCTGTTCAACTCCGTGCGCCTGAATTTCCGCGTGAAAGGCGTCACCGAACAGCAAGGCCGGCAACTGGTCGAGGCCTTCAAGGGCAGGTGACCGCTCTACGGCACCGTCGCAGTTGCGACCCCGAATGTACAGATCGAACTCGTCATTGAAAACTAAACTTCAATGTTATGCGAGCGGCTGCGAGGGATCAGGAATGCTTGCTGGGGAGGCTCGCTAGCAAATCGCAAGCTGCCTTTATTTTTTTACTGCTTATCCTGTAACCAGCATACTCGGCGCTTCGTCTTAACAACCTTCGGCACATGGAAGGGCATCTTAAGTCAGCGCGAAGCTTGCGAATGTTGAGTAAATCACGCGCAGTGATGAAGTTCTTCTTTGCGCTCAACGAGAACCCACCGCTGAAGAACTCAGAAGCATAGCGCGACGTAACTTCTCTTCTTTTCGTTTTCGCGTATTGCGTCCAGAAGCAACACGCCAACGCAGCGCGGTTTGTACAGGATTTTTCGGTAGGCAGTCATGGCTCTGAAACCTGCGGCGGCCGAGAACAGCCTCTTAGACGTGCTTGATCGGGTGCTGGACAAGGGCATCGTCATCGATGGGTGGATGCGAGTTTCGCTGGTCGGCCTCCCTTATGAAAGCCAGATCCCGCTAACCTAGCTACCTCATGCTATTTCCACACCCAGGGTTGCAAGGCGGGCCACCCGAACCTCCCACAGTTTTGCCTGGATCGCGTCGGAAATCGGTTGCAACCTTCGAGGCATGTGTGAACTCCGGTGAGATGCGGCTCCGACACCCCCGTCCTGAAGCAAGCCAACGCTCCCGGACTAGCTGGCTTCGAAACGGGCCGTCACTTGGCTGCCGATTAAACACTACTCCTTCCAGCTAACCTGCGCGCTGCCGTGAGCCGGACCGAGTGATCAGCTAAGGCGTGCTACGAGGTTTTCGATACTCGGCGAGTGCAGCAGCAATCTTCTCGCACAACCTTTCCGGACCTTCCGCCTTGCTCAGAAAAACGTCAACGGCTCCTGCGTCCGCTGGAATCTCATTCACACCTGAGAGCAAAATTACAGGAATGGTGGGATGGTTAGCTTTGATTTGACGAGCAAGCTCTGTTCCTATTGCGCCAGGCATTAAGTGGTCCGACAGCACAAGATCTACGTGGCGGGAGGAGACAATCTCGACAGCGGATCTCGCGGACGTTGACGTAACTACTTCGTAGCCGGCCTTCTCCAGGACGAGCTTTCTAAGAATCAACGGGTTTTCTTCGTCATCTACACACAAGATGACGGGTTTGTCTGAAATCATAACTGTGTCCACTTAGCTTGCCGCCAATGAAACTGTGAGTTCCTGCTTCTGCCCAAAAGCAGTTCCAGGGATGAATACGGAAAAGCATGTGGCATGCTCCCGAGCGAACCGCAAGCTGCGAAACCGAATTGTGCCTTCGTACTTCTGAATTATTCCTTTGCTGATCCAGAGGCCCAAACCAGTCCCCTTTGTTTCTTTCGTCGTGAAAAAGGGTTCGAAAAGTCGCTTGGCGTGTTCTGGGTCAATACCCGATCCGGTGTCGCAAACGGAGGCACGGACCCCCTGTCGCCCGGTGCTAGGTTCAATGCATTCATACACTCGGACGCGCAGGCGCCCTCCTTGAGGCATCGCCTGGATCGCGTTTCCAACAATGTTTAAGAATACTTGTTTTAACTCAACAGGAAACCCTTGGATTATTCCTGCGGTGCGGTACACTTTTTCTAGAATGATTCCGTTCAGCTGTACACGACGCGATTGAAGTTCAAGAACATTATCCAGAACCTCCGAAATGGCAACCGAGACGGGATACTGCGATTCTCGATAAAAGCTGAGTGTCTGTCTGGTAATATGAGCGACCCGGGCCAACTCTTGCTCGGCAAGACGCGCGTAATACCGAGCTTCCTCGTCGAGCGATGGATGATCTCGAAGAAGGTAAAACGCGTTAGATATCGCTTCCAAAGGGTTATTGATTTCGTGAGCAATAATCCCAGCAACTCGCCCCATAGCCCCAAGTCTTTCCGCGCGACGTAGAGCTTCTTCCGCCTGTAGTTGCGCTGTGATGTCCCGATTGATTTCGAGAATGACGCTGCGGCCTCGACTCCCGAGCTTAAGAGCCTGACGACTAGCGACAATCAGTTCCCGACCGTCTCTGGTGTAGTGAGTCAAGTTTCCTTCCCATCTTCCAGCTGCGGCAAGGGGCGCCTCGACTTCTTTCTGGGGCACGGGAAAACCCGTTCGCAAGATCCGGTTGATATCTTCGCCGAGCACCTCCTCGCGCTTCCAGCCGTAAAGGGCCTCCGCACCTGAATTCCAGAACGAAAGAATCCCGGCTGAATCATGGACCACAATGGCCTCAGAAGCGAGGTCGAGGAGCTCCGCCCTTTCGCGCAGTATGTCTTCCAAGCTCTTGCGCTCGGTAACGTCAAAAAAAACTCCTACAGCACCTCGGATTTGCCCAGAGTCATCGAAGAGAGGATTTGCGCTGGCGAGCACATGTGCCATCTGCCCGTCTCTACGTCGAACTTCCAGTTCGACGGTACCGACCAACTCTCGATTGGCGGCGGCGCGTTGGACGGGGAATTCGCCGGGTTGGAGTTTTTGGCCATTCTGATAAATATCGTACGGAAGCTCCCCGTCGCCGCTCTTTAATAGGTTATCGCCCTGCTTCATTCCCATGAGGTCGCTGAGAGCCGCGTTTCCTGTGATGAATCGGCACTCAGGATCATGCGCAACCGCGACCCCCATTGGTAGAACCTGCATGATAGTCTCAAGCTCGGCTACGCGCTGTTGAAGCTCGCTATTAAGCTCTCGAATCTCTGCCGTCCGTTGCAGAACCCGCTCTTCCAGCTGACGATTCAACGTTTCAAGCTGGCGGGCCTTCCGGTGCAATTCGGCGAATACGCTGACTTTTGCTCGCAGCAATTCCGGAATGACGGGCACCGAGATGTAATCGACAGCACCCCTTTCGTATCCTTTGAGCCGATCCAAATCGGTCAGGTGAACAGCCGAGATGAAGATAATCGCTGTCTTCTGAAAGCGAGGATGCTGACGGATCATGTCTGCGAGTTCAAAGCCGTTGAGTTCCGGCATGCTGACGTCCATCAGCACAACGGCTACGTCGGTTTTGAGCAAGTATTCGAGAGCTTCACGGCCTGAAGTAGCCTTAATCAGATTCTCTCCAAGCTCGCTCAGTATTACTTCGTAACTCAGCAGCTTGGCAGGCTGATCATCCACCATCAGAATGTTAACCTTCGGATTGACGCTCATGTTTCTCTCAGCATCACGATAGTCAACGTGCTCAGTTTGAATACTCCTGGACGTGCTAGCTATCTATGGAGCCACATGCGCAATGCTGAAAGTAGTTGGTCTGTATTGACCGGCTTCGCCAGGTATTCAGACGCCCCCGCTTCCAGGCACTTCTCACGATCTCCCTTCATCGCTTTCGCGGTTAGCGCGATGATAGGTAAGCGCCGCAACGAAGAGTTCTGACGAATCACCTGCATAGTTTCGTATCCGTCCATCTCGGGCATCATGATGTCCATCAGCGTGATAGCTACGTCCGGAGTTGACTCGAGCGTCTCAATCGCCTGACGACCAGTGCCGGCCGTTAGCACGGTCATCCCTCTACGCTCGAGGACGCTGCTTAAGGCGAAGATATTCCGCACATCATCGTCGACCACCAGTACTTTCTTTCCGACTAGCGCATCATCTGACCGGTGCAGCCGGTCCAGCATTTTTTGCTTCTCCGCTGGAAGATCAGCGACCACGCGGTGGAGGAACAGTGCCGTTTCATCCAGCAGCCGCTCCGGAGATTCGGCACCTTTAACCACCACGCTCCGCGCGAGCGTGCGCAACCGAGCGTCTTCTTCGGACGTTAATTCCTTCCCGGTGAAAACTACTACCGGCAAGTCGCTTAGGGACGGAGTATCACGTAGCTTCTCCAAGATCTCAAACCCCGACATATCGGGAAGACGGAGGTCGAGGACAACACAATCGAACTGCTGGTCGTTAACAAGGGCGAGCGCCTCAGTGCCGGTAGCAGCGACGGTAACATCAATATCATCGTAACCGAGCAACTCCCGGATACTCAGTTGCTCGGCTGGATTGTCTTCGACAACCAGCAGCCGCTTACGACGTGGACCTGCATACTCCTTAATTCGATCCAATGCCGCATCAAGGCCTTCGGGCGTGCTCGGTTTTGTCACAAAGGCGAATGCCCCTCTTGCCAAGCCATGATGTCGATCCTCATCCAGTGTCAGCATCTGTACTGGAATGTGTCTCGTCGCCGGATCTTGTTTCAAGTGGTTAAGCACTGTCCAGCCCAGCATGTCAGGCAGAAAAACATCCAGCGACACAGCGGTCGGGTGAAATTCACGAGCCAGAGCAAGGCCTTCGGCACCCCGCATGGCAACGAGAACCTTGAAACCCTTGTCACGGGACAGATCGCGAAGTACCCGGGCGTAATGCGGATCATCTTCTATGATGAGCAACACGGCGTGGCCCGCTTCGAGACTGTCACGATCGTCGGAGACATGCTCGGCCGGAAGCTCCGAAACATTCACGTTCGCCAACTGAAGAGGCAGGGACGACGGCGAAGCTTTTCCTTCCAGCACGGAAACGCTGGGAGCGGACGGGCCTGCGTATGTTTGTGGAAGATATAGCGTGAACGAGCTTCCTTTGCCAGGTGTGCTGCGCAACTGGATCTCTCCGCCTAAGAGACTGGCCAGCTCCCGGCTGATTGCCAGGCCCAAACCGGTGCCGCCGTACTTGCGGCTCGTGCCAGCATCGGCCTGCTGAAACGCCTCGAAGATGATTCGCTGCTTGTCGTGCGGAATACCGATCCCCGTATCGGCAACTTCAAAGGCCACGACGGAGCCCGCACGGTTGAGAATTGGGTGGTCATCGCTCCACCCGCTCTCAGCTGCCGAGACAGAGAGGCGCACGCCACCTTGTTCGGTAAATTTGAAAGCATTGGATAGCAGATTCTTTAGTACTTGTTGTAGACGTTTCGAGTCGGTGACCATGCCACGAGTAAGGTGGGGATCAGTATGCACCTCGAAGCTAAGCCGGCGATTTTCTGCTTCATGCCGGAAGGGTCTCCCAATCATGTCGAGGAGGCTAGCGAAGAAGACTTCTTCAGCGTCTACGGAGACCGTTCCTGATTCGATTTTTGACAGGTCGAGAATATCACTGATCAGGTTCAAAAGGTCTGTTCCCGCACCGTGGATAGTGCGAGCGAACTCAACCTGCTTTGGTGTCAAATTGTGATCAGGGTTATCGCTGAGTTGCTGGCCGAGGACAAGGATGCTGTTCAAAGGCGTACGCAGCTCATGCGACATGTTTGCAAGGAACTCGGACTTGTATTTGGAAGTGAGCGCCAGTTCTTTGGCCTTCTCTTCCAATGCACGCCGCGCCTGCTCAATCTCCTGGTTCTTCCGTTCGACCTCGGCATTCTGCTCAGCGAGCTGCTGGGCTTTTTGGGCTAACTGCTCGTTCGTCTGCTGTAATTCCTTCTGCTGGGTTTGGAGCTCTGTCGCTAGTTGCTGGGACTGCTTCAGCAGCCCTTCGGTCTGCATCGTCGCCTCAATACTATTAAGGACAATGCCAATGCTAGCAGTCAGCTGTTCTAGAAACGCTAGATGCGAGGCGGTGAAGGCGCCCAAAGAGGCCAACTCAATTACTGCCTTGACGCGATCCTCAAAGAGTACGGGCAGCACAATCACATTTCTGGGCACAGCCTCGAATAAACCGGATCGAATCGAGATGCTGTTGGGTGGCAAGTCATTTATCAGCATCCGTCTCTTCTCCGCCGCACATTGTCCAATCAGACCTTCCCCAATCTTTAGTTGTCGGAGATGTCCATCTTCTCCGTCGCCAGCAAACGCGGAGAGAAGCACCATGGTCGCCGAGTTCTCGCTTTCCATTTGGTAAATCACCCCCTGTTGGGCATTCACCAGGGGAGCCAGTTCTGAGAGCAACATCCGTCCCACGGTAGTCAGATCACGTTGACCCTGCAACATACCTGTGAAGCGAGCCAGATTCGTCTTCAACCAATCCTGCTCGGTATTGCGTTCCGTCGTGAGACGGAGGTTATTAATCATCGTGTTGATGTTGTCTTTCAACTCGGCGACCTCGCCACTGGCTTCGACTTGGATTGACCGTGTTAGATCACCTTTGGTAACAGCAGTGGCGACCTCTGCGATAGCTCGCACTTGGTTCGTGAGGTTGTCTGCCAACAGGTTGACGTTTCCCGTGAGGTCTTTCCAGGTCCCTGCGGCACCAGGCACGTGAGCCTGGCCGCCAAGACGGCCTTCGACGCCGACTTCGCGAGCAACCGTCGTGACTTGGTCCGCGAAGGTGGCAAGCGTGTCTGTCATGTTGTTGATCGTCTCCGCCAAAGCCGCCACTTCGCCCTTCGCGTAAACCGTCAGCTTCTGAGTCAGCACGCCATTAGCGACGGCGGTAACGACCTTGACGATTCCGCGTACCTGCTCCGTGAGGTTCGCGGCCATCACGTTGACATTATCCGTGAGGTCCTTCCATGTGCCTGCAACTCCGGGCACCTGTGCCTGCCCTCCAAGCTTGCCCTCGGTACCGACTTCGCGTGCCACACGCGTCACCTCAGCAGCAAAAGCGTTGAGTTGGTCCACCATGGTATTGATCGTGTTCTTTAGTTCAAGAATTTCGCCTTTCACGTCCACCGTAATCTTGCGAGACAAGTCTCCGCGAGCGACAGCGGTCGTCACCTCCGCGATGTTGCGTACCTGACCCGTGAGATTGCGGGCCATTGCGTTTACCGAATCCGTGAGATCCTTCCACGTCCCGGCGACACCAGGCACGTTAGCCTGTCCGCCGAGGCGCCCTTCCGTGCCTACCTCGCGAGCCACACGAGTCACTTCTGCTGCAAAGGAGCGCAGCTGCTCGACCATGGTGTTGAGGGTCTCTTTGAGCTGCAGGATCTCTCCGCGCACATCTACGGTGATCTTCTTCGACAGGTCACCGGTTGCAATGGCCGTGGCGACTTCTGCGATGTTGCGGACCTGTCCTGTCAGGTTATTGGCCATGAAGTTGACATTGTCCGTGAGGTCCTTCCAGGTACCGGCCACACCGGGAACCTGCGCTTGACCACCTAGCTTTCCATCAGTACCGACCTCGCGTGCGACGCGCGTCACCTCGCCCGCGAAAGCGTTGAGTTGGTCAACCATCGTGTTGATGGTGTTCTTCAGTTCAAGAATCTCGCCTTTCACGTCCACCGTAATCTTGCGAGACAAGTCTCCACGTGCCACCGCTGTGGTCACCTCCGCAATATTACGTACTTGCCCGGTGAGGTTCCCCGCCATTGCATTCACCGAATCCGTGAGATCCTTCCAGGTTCCGGCCACGCCGGGCACGTTGGCTTGTCCGCCAAGCCTTCCCTCGCTTCCGACCTCACGGGCCACCCGCGTCACTTCAGCTGCAAACGAGCGGAGCTGCTCGACCATCGTGTTGAGCGTTTCTTTCAGCTGCAAAATTTCGCCGCGCACGTCTACAGTGATCTTCTTCGAAAGATCGCCCGTGGCGATGGCAGTAGCCACTTCGGCGATGTTACGGACTTGGCCTGTGAGATTGCTGGCCATGAAATTGACATTGTCGGTGAGGTCCTTCCATGTGCCAGCTACGCCAGGCACCTGCGCCTGACCGCCGAGCTTGCCGTCAGTGCCGACCTCGCGCGCCACACGCGTCACCTCGCCGGCGAAAGCGTTGAGTTGGTCAACCATAGTGTTGATCGTATTCTTCAGTTCAAGAATCTCGCCTTTCACATCCACAGTGATCTTGCGGGACAAATCGCCACGGGCCACGGCGGTGGTCACCTCGGCGATGTTGCGCACTTGCCCCGTGAGGTTTCCCGCCATCGAGTTCACAGAGTCGGTGAGGTCCTTCCACGTACCAGCTACGCCAGGCACATTGGCCTGACCGCCTAATCGGCCTTCGGTGCCCACTTCGCGCGCCACGCGCGTTACCTCACCGGCGAACGCATTGAGCTGGTCCACCGTCGTATTGATGGTTTCTTTAAGCAGAAGAATCTCGCCGCTTACGTTAACTGTGATTTTTTTCGAGAGGTCGCCGCTGGCGATGGCCGTAGACACTTCAGCGATATTGCGCACCTGTCCCGTCAAGTTACTAGCCATCGAGTTGACCGAGTCAGTGAGATCCTTCCACGTACCACCTACTCCAGGTACCTGCGCCTGACCACCCAGCTTGCCGTCAGTACCGACCTCGCGGGCCACTCGTGTCACCTCCGACGCAAATGAGCGCAACTGGTCGACCATCGTATTGATAGTATCCTTGAGCTCAAGAATTTCTCCCTTCACGTCGACCGTGATCTTGCGCGACAGATCACCGCGTGCCACCGCTGTAGCCACCTCCGCGATATTACGGACCTGGGCCGTCAGGTTGCCGGCCATGAAGTTCACGTTGTCAGTAAGATCCTTCCAAGTACCTGCCACATCAGGCACCTCTGCCTGGCCGCCAAGCTTGCCTTCCGTGCCCACCTCGCGTGCCACGCGGGTCACCTCGCCCGCGAACGCATTGAGCTGGTCCACCATTGTGTTGATGGTGTCCTTAAGTTCCAGAATTTCTCCCTTTACGTCTAA
>Ga0209056_10005331_pt1 | contig 13386 bp, 12 predicted proteins | sample GraSoiAngelo_114_FD_185876 | JGI IMG/M metagenome (GOLD analysis project Ga0209056, IMG submission 185876) | Grasslands soil microbial communities from the Angelo Coastal Reserve, California, USA - 14_0903_13_40cm (SPAdes) (version 2) | ecosystem: Environmental > Terrestrial > Soil > Grasslands... | reverse complement strand
AGCACCTCCTCGGCCATGCGCGCCATCTGATCGCCCCGTCGGCCGACTCGCTGGCGCTCGCGCGCGTGGCGCTCGGCGAGTTCCAGCCCGGGACGCGCGTGCGCGTCGTCTACAACGGGATGGACGTCGCGCGGCTCGAGCGCGAGGCCGCGGCACCCGTCGCGCCGGCGTTCGCCCCGAACGGCGTGCCGACGATCGGCATGGTCGGCAACCTCGACGAGCGGAAGAATCCCGCCCTGCTCGTCGAGGCGCTGGCGGACGTTCGTGCCGCGGTGCCCGAGGTGCGGGCGCTCCTTGTGGGCGCCTTTCCGGATGCCGCCTACGCCGCGCGCGTCGATCGTCGCGTCGCCGCGCTCGGGCTCCGCGATGCCGTGACCGTGAGCGGCTTCCTCCCGAACCCGTTCCCGGTGGTGCGCGGCCTCGACGTGCTCGTGCATCCCGCCCGGCGCGACCCGTTCCCGCTGGCGCTCCTCGAGGCCATGGCGCTCGCGCGGCCGATCGTCGCCGCGGCCGTCGGCGGGATCCCCGAAATGCTGGTCGACGGCGAGAGCGGCGTCCTCGTGCCGCCCGACGACGCGCCGGCGCTCGGTCGCGCGCTGGTCGCCCTGCTGCGGGACCCCGCGCGGCGCGCGCGGCTCGGCGCTGCGGCCCGCGAGCGGCTGGTGACGCGGTTCCCGCTCGCCGGCTTCGCCGACGGCGTCTTCGCGGCGTTCGACGACGCAGTGGGGGGACAGCCGTGAGCGCCGTGCCGGACGTCTCCGTCGTCGTCCCGACCTTCAACCGCGCGCACGTGCTCGGCGCGAGCCTCGCGAGCCTGCTCGCGGAGACCGGCGTCGACCTCGAGGTGGTCGTGGTCGACGACGGCTCGACCGACGACACGGCGCGCCTCCTCGGCGCGCATCCCGATCCGCGAGTGCGTGGGATCGCCGGCCCGCACGCCGGCATCGCGGCGGCGCGCAATCGTGGCGTGGCGGCTGCGCGGGGCCGGTTCATCGCCTTCCACGACTCCGACGACCTGGCGCTGCCGGGGCGGCTGGGGGCGCCGGTGGCATATCTCCAGGCGCATCCCGACGTCGACGCGGTGATCCAGAACGGCCGCATGCTGCCCGCCGACCGACCGTGGATCCCGCCGCACGTGGCGCGGGTTCTCGCGTCCCGGCCGGTTGGTGTCGCCGAGGTGTTTCGCTGGAACCTCGGCCAGCTCCAGGGCATGTGTTTCACGCGACGGAGCGTGGAGGCGACGGGACCACTCGACCGGACGTTCGACATCCTCGACGACCTCGATCTGGTCCTGCGCCTCACGGTGCGCTTCCGGGCGGTCTTTCTCGACCGTGTCGCGTTCACGTACCACGTGCACCCCGACGGGGTCGCCCGCGATCGGACGAAGGTGCGCGAGGAGTCGATCCGACTCGCGGAGAAGCTCGTGCACGAGCATCCCGAAGTCCTGCGGGTGGTCGGCCCGAGCGCGTTCGCACGCCGCCAGGCGCGCCGCTACGGCCGGCTCGCGACCATCCGGCTCGCGGCTGGCGACGTCGAAGGCGCGCGCGGTGCGCTCGCCCGCGCGCAGGCATTGCGTCCACACGATCTTCGCTATCGTCTCCGGACGCTGTGGCTCCGCGGGCGGGAGGCCTGATGCGCGTCGCCCTCATGCACCGTCGGCTCGCGGGCGGCGGCACCGAGGGTGACCTCCGCCGGCTTGCGAGCGGCCTCGCCGCACGCGGCCACGACGTGCACGTCTTCTGCGCTCGCGCCCGTGCGGACGTTCCGGGCGTGACGGTGCGGCGCGTGCCCGTCGTGCGCGCCGGCCGGCTCGCCCGGCTCCTGTCATTCGCGTTCGCGGCGCCGCGGCTCGTGGCGCGCGAGCGCTGGGACGTGGTGGTGGGCTTCGGGCGCACGCCGCGGCAGGACGTGGTGCGCGTCGGCGGCGGGACGCATCGCGCGTACCTCGCGCGCATGCGGGCGGCGGGCCTCCGCCGCGGGTCGCTCGGTCCGTATCACCGCGCGATCCTCTGGCTCGAGCGCCGGCAGTTCAGCGCGGGCGGCCACCGGCGCGTGCTCGCGGTATCCGAACGGGTCCGGGACGAGGTCACGCGCGACTACGGCGTCCCGCGCGAGCGGATTGCGGTCATCTACAACGGCGTCGATCTCGAGCGCTTCGACCCCGCCGCGCGCACGGCGCTCGGCCCGCGCGTCCGGCACGAGCTCGGCATCACCAACGGCGCGCGCCTCTGCGTCGCCGTCGGGAGCGGGTTCCGGCGGAAGGGATTCGACCTTCTCCTCGGGCTCTGGCGGAGGGACCCTCTGCCGGACACCGTCCTCGTGCTCGTCGGTGACGACGAGCGCCTCGGCGCCTACCGCCGCGAGGCCGAGGCGCTCCGCGGACGCGTGATGGTGACCGGTCCGCGTGCCGACGTCGAGGCGTTCTTCGCCGCCGCCGACGTGGTGTGCGTGCCGTCGCGGCAGGAGGCCTTCGGCAACGTCGTCCTCGAGGCGTGCGCGGCGGGGGTCCCCGTCGTCACGAGCCGGCGAGCGGGCGCCGCGGAGCTGCTCGACGGTGCGCTCGACAGCCTGGTGGTCGACGATCCGGAAGACCTCGAGGCGATCCGCCGGGCGGTCGCGCGGGCGCTCGGTCCCGACGGACCGAGTCTCGGCGCCGCCGCGCGCCGCCTCGCCGAGCGCCTGCCATGGGCGGCGCACATCGAGCGCGTCGAGCGCTTCCTCGCCGAGGTCGCGCGTGAGCGCTGAGCGGTCGCCCGACGCGGCGCCGCACCTCTTGCGCGGCGGGATTCGTGCCCGGCTCGGGCCCGGCGTCCGGCTCGCCGATGTCGCACCCGGCGGCGATCCCGATCGGCTGCTGACGCGTCCGGACTGCGACGTGCTGAAGCTGCAGCCGAAGGTCACGGTCGGCGCCGTCTCCACGCCTGCAGGTCGCATCTACGTGAAGCGCTACAACGTCTTCGCCTGGCGCGTCGCGCTCGCGAGCCTGTGGCGCAGCTCGCCGGCGGCCGCCGCCTGGCAGGCCGCCGCGGCACTCGGGGCGCGGGGCTTCGCGACGCCCGAGCCGCTTGCGGCCATCGACGTGCGCCGTGGCGGGCTCCTCCGGAAGAGCTTCTTCATCACCCGCGAGGTCGCGGGTGCGGTGACGGCCGACCGGTTCTGGCAGATGATCCTCCAGGAGCCGGCTTCGCGGCGGGGCCCCGGCCGCCGCGCCGTCGCCCATGCCCTCGGCGACCTCTTCCGCCGCCTGCACGCCGCCGGCGTGTACCACAACGACCTGAAGGACGTGAACGTGCTCGTCGAGGGGCCGGCGGAGACGATGCGCTGCGTGCTCCTCGACCTCGAGCGGGTGCGGATCATGCGGCGTCTCGGACGCCGCCGGCGCGTGAAGAACCTGATGCAGCTCGCGCGGACGCTCGGGCCGCAGGCGTCCGCGAGCCACCGTCTGCGCTTTCTCGCCGCCTACCTCGGCGACGCCGCCGGGCGGGACGAGCGCCGCGCATGGGCACGCGCGGTCGGCCGGGCGGCGGCGCGAAAGGACGCGGGGCGCCGCGCCGTCGCGACCGGTCCGCAGCCGCGCGTGTCCTGCACCGTGATCGCGCAGGACGAGGAGGCGATGATCGAGGGCTGCCTCGCGAGCGTCGCGTGGTGCGACGAGATCGTGGTGGTCGACGGCGGCTCCGCGGACCGGACGGTCGCCGTTGCCCGCCGCTTCACCGATCGCGTGCTGTCGCACGCCTGGCCGGGACATCGGGCGCAGAAGCAGTTCGCGCTCGAGGCCACGACCGGCGACTGGGTGCTGAACCTCGACGCCGACGAACGGGTGTCACCGGAGCTCGTGAGCGAGATCCGCGCGGCGCTGGCCGACGTGCCACCCGGGGTCGGCGGCTTCGCGATCCCTCGCCTGGTCGGGTACCTCGGCCGCTGGTGGTACCGCGGCGGCTGGTATCCGCGCCGCGTGGTGCGGCTCGTGCGGCGGACGACGACGCGCTGGGGCGGGACAGACCCGCACGAACGGGCCCTCGTCAGCGGCACCGTGCGCTGGCTGGAGGCGCCGATCCTTCACTATACGTACCGCGACATCTCCGACCACCTGCGGAGCGTCAACCATCTCACGACGGTCGCGGCCGCGGAGCGCAGCGGCCGGCGGATCGGCGCCGGCAGGTTCCTCGTCGAGCCCTTCTGGCGCTTCCTGCGTGCGTACGTCCTGGCGGGCGGCGCGCTCGAGGGATTCCCGGGACTCTTCACGGCGGGCACCGGCGCGTTCTACGCGTTCCTCCGCGCGGCGAAGGTCTGGGAGCTTCAGGTGCACGCCGCGACCGCATCTGCTAAACGCGCCGGCGGGCGCCCGCGCGCCCGCGCCTCGTCGTGACGGTGTCGATCGTCGTCGTCAACTGGAATGCCGGCGCCGCGCTCGACGGCTGCCTCGAGAGCGTCGCCGCCGACGGGCTCGCCGGCCGGGACGTCGTGCTGGTCGACAACGACGCGACGGACGGCAGCACGGCGCGGGCCCGCGTTCGTCATCCGTGGGCGCGGGTGGTGGAGACGGGCCTGAACCTCGGCTTCGCCGGCGGCGCCAACCGCGGGGCCGCGGCCGCGCGCGGCGAGGTGCTCTGCTTCCTCAATCCCGACGCCCGCGTGCTGCCGGGCGCGGTCCAGGCGCTCGTCGACACCCTCGAGCGCGTGCCGGGCGCGGGCATCGCCGGCGGCGGGCTGGTCGACGAGGCCGGCGCCTGGCAGCCCGGGGCCGGCCGGTTCGCTCCGGTGCAGCACCTCGTGCTCGACACGACCCCCGGCCGGCTCCCGGCCCGGCTCCGGCGGATGCCCTACCGCGTGGACTGGGTGTACGGCACGTTCATGGCGGTGCGCCGAGACCTCTTCCGGCAGCTCGGCGGCTTCGATTCGCGCTACTTCCTCTACGGCGAGGACCTGGACCTCTGCTACCGGGCCGCGCGCCTCGGGTCGCGCACCATCCACGTGCCCGCGGCGCGCGCCGTCCACGGGACGAACGTGAGTGCAGCGCAGCGGTTCGGGGTCGGCCGCGAGGCCGAGGTCGTGAAGGGCGAGATGCGCTTCTACGCCGCGCGGCGTGCGCCCCGCGACCTGCGCCTCTTCCGCGCCGTCGGGGCGTGCAAGTTCGGTCTCAAGGCGGCGCTCGCGGCGGCGATCGGCCGGCGCGGCGCCGCCGCGTCGTATGCGCGCGTCGTGCGCGCGTGCGTCGCCTTCGACCCGCTCGCGGCCGATGCGTGACGGCCCGAGCCTGACCCTCGCGGTGCCGTGCCGGACCGACGAGCCGGCGCTGGCGCGCACGCTCGGCGCCGCGCGGGCGGCGCTGCCGGCGGGGGAGGGCGCGTCCGTCGAGCTGCTCGTCTGCATCAACGGCCCGGACCCGCTGGCGTCGGCGGCGCTCCGCGACCTCCGCGCCTTCGCGCGCGAGACGGCGGCGTCGTTCGCCGAGGTTGCGGCGGACGGCGTCCGACCCGCGGTGCTGCCGCCCGCGCGGCCGCTGCTCGCCGTCGTGGCGCTCCTCACGACGCGCGCGGGAAAGCCGCTCGCCTGGAACGTGCTCCGGTGCCACGCGCGCGCGCCCGTCGCCATCTTCTTCGACGCCGACGTGTCGTTCGCTCCCGACGCCTTCCGGCTCCTGCTCGCCGCGCTGGCCGCGGCGCCGGGTGCGGCGCTCGCCTCGGGGAAGACCATCTGCGCGCCGCGGCCGCGGGCGTTCGAGCGCATCATGGCCGCACCCTACGGCGTCGACTTTCCGAACCTCTCGGCGCAGCTCTACGCTGCGCGCCTCGACACCCTGCCCGCCGCCATGCCGGAGGACCTGATCGAGCCCGAGCGATGGCTCGAGCTGATCGTCGGGCGCGAGCGCGTCGTCCGCGTGCCGGAAGCGCGCGTCGCCGTCCGGCTCCCCGCGACGCTCGCCGACTTCTGCCGCCAGCGCGTCCGCATCGAGATGGGGAAGGTACAGCTCGCCCGCGAGTATCCCGCGCTCGCCGGACGCGGCGCGCCGCAGCCGCGGACCCGGGCCGCGCTCACGAGCCTCGACGCGGCCGACGCCGTCCGGCTGGCGGCCTATCTCGGGATGCGCAGCCTGGCGCACGTCGTCGCGTGGTGGCGCTACCGGCGCGGCGCGACCGCCGGCATCTGGCGCCAGGCCGCGACGACGAAACGGTGGGATCCTGCGTGAGGGTCCTCTTCCTCGCGACGCGCCTGCCGGTCCCGCCCTGGCGTGGGGACCAGGTCCGCGCCTACCATCACCTCCGCCTACTTGCCCCGGCGCACGACATCACGTGCTGCGCGCTGCTGACCCGGCCGCCGCCCGCGGGACTCCGCGCGGAAGTCGAGGCGCTCGGGGTGCACCTGGTCGTCGTGACCCTCGGAATGCTCGGCGCGGTGCCGGCGCTCGCCCGCGTGCTCGTCGGCGACGGGCGTCCGCTGCAGGTCCTGCTCTATGCGCGCCGGCGAGCGGCGACCGCCGTCACCCGGCTCGTCGCCCGCGGCGGCTTCGACGTCGTGCATGCGCAGCTCGTCCGCGCGGCGTCCTACCTGCCGGCGGGCGTGCCGGCGGTGGTCGACCTGATCGATGCCCTCTCCGCGAACTTCGCGCGCCGGGCGGCGAGCGACCGTGGCCCGCTCGGGGCGGCCGCCGCATGGGAAGCCCGGCGGCTCGCGCAGTTCGAGCCGCGGGTCGCCGCGGGCGCGGCCCGCGTCCTCGTCGTCTCCGAGGCGGAGCGCGCGGCGCTCGGCGAGGCGCGGGTGACCGTGGTGCCGAACGGCGTCGACACGGTCGCTTTCCCGTATCGCGAGGACGGCCGGTTGCCGGGGCGGATCGTGTTTGCCGGGAACCTCGGCTATTTCCCGAACGTCGACGCCGCGCGCTGGCTCGCCCGGGACATCTTCCCGCGTGTCCGCGCCGTCGTGCCGGCGGCCGAGCTGCGCCTCGTGGGCGCGCGGCCGGCGCGCGCGGTGCGGGCGCTCGCCGCGCTGCCGGGCGTGTCGCTCGCCGTTGCCGTGCCCGCGATGGCGCCGGAGCTCGCCGCCGCGACGGTCGCCGTCGTCCCCGTCCGCGCGGGATCGGGGCTGCAGAACAAGGTGCTCGAGGCGATGGCTGCCGGGACGCCGGTCGTGACGACACCGCGCGCCGCGGCGGCGCTGGACGCCCAGCCCGGGGAGCACCTGCTGGTGGCGGAGGACGCCGCGGGGCTCGCCGCCGCGGCGCTCGACCTGCTCGCGAATGCGGCGCGGGCGCGAGCGCTCGCGCGGGCGGCACGCGCACTCGTCGAGCGGCGCTACCGCTGGGAGGACTCGGCCGAGGGTGTCGCGGCGGCGTGGCGGGACGCCGTCGACGCGATGCAGCGATCGGCTTGAACGGCGGCGGGCTTTTGCTATGTCGCGGTCGGTGTATCGGCGCGAGAGAGGATGGCGCCTCCGCTGGGCATTGCTCGTCCAGGGGGACCTCCTGGCCGCGTGCCTGGCGTATCTGCTCGCGTTCTTGCTGCGCGCCGCAGTGCCCTTTCCGCTGACGCAGGGCTACCTCCCGGCGCTGCGCTTCGCCGAGGTCCACCATCACTGGATCGCGCTGCTCGGCGCACAGCTCGGTGTCCTCTACTTCCTCGGCCTCTACGAGCCGCGCGCGCTCACCAATCCGCGCGCGCAGGCCGGCGCCATCGGCGCCGCCGCGGCGCTGCAGGCGCTCGTGCTGATCGCGGTCTACTTCTTCCGGCAGGACCTGCTGTTTCCGCGCTCGATCTTCGTCGTCTTCGCGGGGGTGAACGCGGCGCTGCTCTTCGCCTGGCGGCTCGGGAGCCGCTCGTTGATGGGGGCCTATCCGCGACGGCGCGTGCTCGTCGTCGGCACCAACGCGACCGCTGCCGAGGTGATCGACACGATCCGCGTGCAGCACTGGCTCGGCATGGACATCGTCGGCGCGGTGTCGGGCGACGGCTCCGGACCGGCCGCGCTGGGCGACGTACCGCTGCTCGGGGGGCGCGAGGAGCTGCCCGCGCTCTGCGAGCGCCATAACGTGGACGAGGTCATCATCGCGTCCGAGCACTCCTGGCAGGACCGGTTGCTCGATTCGCTGAGCCGTCTGCAGGGACCGCGCGCGCGCGTCTGCGTGGTCCCGTCGCCGTACGAGATCCTGATCGCCCGTCCCGAGCATCTCCGCCTGCACGACATCCCGCTGATCGAGATGATCCGGGAGCCCGCGGCGGGCGGCGCGAGCGCGGCCAAGCGGCTGTTCGACGTCCTCCTGGCGCTCGTGCTGCTCGTCGCGACGCTGCCGGTCATGCTGGTCGTGGCGCTCGCGATCCGCCTCACGTCGCGCGGACGCGTGCTGTACACCCAGACCCGGGTCGGCAAGGACGGCGGGCCGTTCACCATGGTCAAGTTCCGGACGATGCACGCCAAGGCGGAGCACACGACCGGCCCGGTGCTCGCCGCCGAGAATGATCCGCGCGTCACGTGGCTCGGCCGCTATCTGCGGGCGCTCCGGATCGACGAGCTGCCGCAGCTCTGGAACGTGCTCGCCGGCGACATGAGCTTCGTCGGACCCCGGCCCGAGCGGCCCGAGTTCGTCGCCCGTTATCAGGGTACGATCCAGGGCTATCGCGAGCGCCTGAAGGTGCGGCCGGGACTCACCGGCTACGCGCAGGTGAACGGCGAGTACCACACCTCGGCGCCCACCAAGCTCAAGTACGACCTCGCCTACATCTATAACCGCTCGCTGTGGCTCGACCTCAAGATCCTGTCCGAGACCGTGAAGGTGATGCTCACCCGACGAGGCATCTGAGGTGGCCGCGCGGCGCGTGGCCGACGCGCTTCTTTTCCTGCTCGCCGCCGCCATCCCGCTCTCCACGACCGCCATGGAGGGGGCGGTGCTGGCGCTCGGCGCGCTGACGTTGTTCACCGCGGCGCGCAGGCAGTCGCCCGTGCGGGCGACGCCGCTCGACGGTGTGCTCGGGCTGTTCTACGCGACGCTCGCCCTGTCGACGGTCGTCAGCGGGCACCTCCGCGAGGCGACCGGCTGGGCGCGCCTCTGGGTGGTGCTGACGTACTTCGTCGTCTTCTGGTGGCTCCGCGATCGGCGTCAGACGATCCGCTTCGTGTACGTCCTCGTCGGCGCCGGGGCGACCGCCGCGGCGTACGGGCTGCTCCAGCACGCCACCGGCGCCGACTGGTACCGCGCGGCGCTCGGCCGGCCCCTCCTCGTGCACCCCCGCGAAGCAGGCGGCGCGGGCTATGCTATCGTGGGTTTCTTTCGGAACTACCTGACGTTCGCCCACACGATGCTGTTCCCGCTGGCGTGGGCCACGGCGCTGGCGATCGGTGGCGCCGTCGCTGCCCTCGGGGCCGCCGCCTTGCTCGTGCTCGCGATCGCCTTTTCGACCGCCCGCGGCGTATGGCTCGCGACGGTCGCCGTCGTCGCCGTGCTCGCCCTCATCGCGCGCGGCCGGCCAGCCGCGTTCGCGGTCGCCGGTCTCGCAGCCGCGGCGCTCCTCGGCTTCGCCGTCTCGCGCGACCTCCGGCACGAGGCGGCGCAGATGTTCGGGCTCGGCGGTCCGAACGTCGGGCGGGTCGCGATCTACCAGGCCAATCTCGACATCATCCACGCGCACCCGGTGCTCGGCCTTGGCTTCGGACGGTACCAGGCGGCGGCGCTGCCGTACTACACGACCCATCCGCTGGCGGACCGGCGCTCGCACGCGCACAGTGACTACCTGCAGATCGCCGCCGAGGCGGGGCTCACGGGCCTCGCGGCGTTCGCGCTCCTCTTCGCCGTCGCGCTCCGCCGTGGATGGACCGCGATCGCCGACGCGCCGGATGCGACGGTGCGGGCCACGGCGGCGGGCGCCTGGGCGGGCATCGTCGGCTTCCTGGTCGGCGGCATCACCCAGTACAACTTCGGCGACAACGAGGTGGCGATCGCGATGTGGACGGCGCTGGCGGTGCTGATGCGGCTCAGGGAGCCGTAGCCGTGCGCGTCCTGCACGTCGATCCCGAGCGGGGCTGGGGTGGGGGCGAGGTCCAGGTCATGGCGCTGCTCGGGGAGCTCGGGCGCCGCGGGCACGCGTCGCGGGTCGCCGCTCACCCGGACGGGCCACTCGCGCGTGCCGCCACCGCCGCGGGCGTGCCGGTGATCCCGCTGGCCGTCGCGAACCACGTCGACATCGGCGCGGCACTCCGCCTGCGACGCGCGCTCGGCGATGCGGAAGTCGTGCACTTCCACACGGCGCGCGCCCACGCGTTGGCCCCGCTGTGCCGGCGCGCGGGCGTACGGCTCGTCGTCACGCGGCGCATGGACTACGTGCCCGCGGGCGGCCCATACGTCCGCTTTCTCTACAACCGGGCGGTCGACGCGGTCGTCGCGATCTCGGAAGGCGTGCGCGAGGCGCTCGTCCGGGTGGGCGTCCGGCGCGACCGCATCCGGGTGGTGCCGAGCGGCATCGAGCCCGCGGCCGGCGTCGCGCCGGCGGGCGCGCGGGCCGCGCTTCGCCGCGAGTGGGAGGTCGGCGACGATGCGGTGCTGGTGCTCGTGGTCGGCGCGCTCGAGCGGCGGAAGGGGCACGCGGTACTGCTCGACGCCGCGCGCCGGCTGTCGCCCGCCGCGCTCGGCCTGCGGTACGTGTTCTGTGGGGACGGGAGCGAGGCGGGAGCGCTGGCCGAAGCGGCGGCGCCGCTCGGGGGCGCCGTGTGCTTTGCCGGCTTTCGACGCGACGTCGCCGCGTGCCTCGCGGCGGCGGACGTCGTCGTTCTGCCGTCGCTGCGCGAGGGGCTCGGCGTCGCGGCCCTCGAGGCGATGGCGGCCTCGCGTCCCCTGGCGGCGAGCCGCGTGGGCGGCCTCGCCGAGGTCGTGGTCCACGAGGAGACCGGGCTTCTCGTCCCGCCCGGCGACCCGGCCGCGCTGGCGACGGCGCTCGCGCGGCTCGCCGGCGACCGCGCGCTGCGCGCGCGCCTCGGAGACGCCGGCCGGGCCCGCGTGCTCGCCCGTTACACGAGCGCGCAGATGGCGGAAGGTACCCTCGCCTGTTATCGGGGGGAGCCGTGAAACGCGTCGGCCCGCGACGGCTCGTCGACCTTATCCGGCAGTTCGGACGCGTCCGTGCGCTCGTCGTCGGCGACCTGATGCTCGACCAGTTCATCTGGGGCACCGTGCGGCGCATCTCGCCCGAGGCGCCGGTGCCCGTCGTCCAGGTGGCCAACGAGGACGCGCGGCCGGGCGGCGCGGGCAACGTAGTGAGTAACATCGCGGCGCTCGGCGGCCGCTCGGCGGTGTGCGGCATCGTCGGGCGGGATCCCGCCGGCGACCGGCTCATTGCGGCGCTGCGCGCGCGCGGCGCGGACACGGCCGGAGTGGTCGTCTCGCGCGCGGGGCCGACGACCCAGAAGACGCGCATCATCGCGCATCATCAGCAGGTGGTGCGGCTCGATCGCGAGTCCGGGACCGGGCCCGACGGCGCGGGCGCGCGGCGCGTCCGGGACTTCGTGCTGCGCCAGCACGCGCGGTACGACGTGCTCGTCGTGTCCGACTACGGGAAGGGAGCGGTCGGCGCGGACCTCCTCGGCGCGCTCGCGGAGGCCTGCGGCCACCGGCCGTTCACCTGGGTCCTCGACCCGAAGCAGGCCAATTTCGCCCATTACCGGCGCGCGTCGCTCGTGAAGCCCAACCGCGAGGAGGCGGCCGCCGCCTCCGGCGTCGACATCCACGATGCGGCGACCTTGCGCGAGGCCGGCGCGCGGCTCCTCGAGCGGTGGGAGGCGGGCGCGGTGCTCATCTCGCGCGGCGAGGAGGGGATGGCGCTCTTCAAGCGCGGGCCGCAGGGTGTCGTCGTCGAGGAGTTCCGCACCGCCGCCCGCGAGGTGTTCGACGTCACCGGCGCCGGCGACACCGTGCTCGCCGCCTGCGCGCTGGCGCTCGGCGCCGGCGGGACGCTCGAGGAGGCGACGGTGCTCGCCAACCACGCGGCGGGCGTGGTGGTGGGAAAGATCGGGACGGCGACGGTCAGCGCCGACGAGCTCGCGCGCGACGTCCGGCGGTGAGCATGCGGAGCATGACGGGCTACGGCGCCGGCGCGGCCGAGGCACGCGGCGCGCGCGTGACGGTCGAGATACGCGGCCTCAACCAGCGCTTCCTCGACGTCAAGGTGGCGGTGCCGCGCGAGTACGCGGCATGGGAGACGGAGATCCGCGATCGCGTGCGGAAGACGGCGCAGCGCGGACGGGTCGAGGTGACGGTGCTGCGCGCGCCGATCGCGGCGGAGCGCCGGTATCGCGTGGCGATGCAGCCCGGACTCGCGCGGGCGTACGTCGGCGCCGTGCGCGAGCTCGTGCAGACGCTGCGGCTGACGGGCGGGCCGTCGCTCGGCGACGTGCTGCGGCTGCCGGGTCTGTTCGAGGTAACCGAGGAAACCCCCGACCTCCGACGGGAGCGGACGGCACTGCAGCGGGCGCTCGGCACGGCGCTCCGTGCCTTCGACGGCGAGCGCCGCCGCGAGGGCGCCCACCTCGAGCGCGACATGCGCCGGCGCGCCACCCAGATGCGCGCGCTGACGGCTCGCATCCGCCGCCGCCTGCCGGAGGCGCTCGCCTCCCTCCGTCGCCAGGTCGAGGAGCGGCTCGTGCGGCTCGTCGGCGGCAAGGAGCTCGACGCGAACCGGATCGCGCACGAGGTCGCGATGCTCGCCGAGCGCGGCGACGTCACCGAGGAGATCGTCCGGCTCGAGAGCCACCTCGCCGCGCTGGCGAGCGCGCTCGGCGAGCAGGGGCCCGTCGGCAAGCGGATCGACTTCCTCGTGCAGGAGGTCCACCGCGAGCTCAACACGACGGGCGCCAAGGCGGGCGACCTCACGATCACGGACCTGGTGCTCGCCGCCAAGAGCGAGCTCGAGAAGCTCCGCGAGCAGGTGCAGAACGTCGAGTGACCCGGATGTTCCGGGACTGCTGCGATCATGCTTGCGCTCCTGAATCCGCGGGATCGATGGCATCAGAAGGCGGTCGAGCTGTCGAAGGTGCGGTGAGCGCCGCTCGTGACGTCGCATGCCGTGCTCACCGAGGTGGCCGACGCACTCGCGCACCGCAGCCGCCGCGCCTGGGCCTCGCAGGCCATCGACGACCTGCGGGCCGACGCGGACGTCAAGTGCGTGACCGTGGACGCGTCGATCTTCGCCGGTGCGCTACGCCTTTATCGGGAGCGGGCCGACAAAGACTGGAGCCTGACGGACTGCACCTCGTTCTGCATCATGCGCCGACAAGAGCTGACTGACGCGCTCACCGCGGACAGTCACTTCGTGCAGGCCGGCTTCCGGGCACTCATGCAGGAATGAACGTCGAGTGAACGTACCGGCCCGGCAGCGCTGGTGGCGACCCATCGCAGCGCGTCCGCTA
>Ga0209056_10005329_pt1 | contig 13389 bp, 15 predicted proteins | sample GraSoiAngelo_114_FD_185876 | JGI IMG/M metagenome (GOLD analysis project Ga0209056, IMG submission 185876) | Grasslands soil microbial communities from the Angelo Coastal Reserve, California, USA - 14_0903_13_40cm (SPAdes) (version 2) | ecosystem: Environmental > Terrestrial > Soil > Grasslands... | reverse complement strand
CGATTCATCACTATCCCCTCCCTCTGACCCGGACGACCCGGGCGGCAGTGTCGTGCCTTGCCTCGTGCGGGTTACTTGCTCTCCAGCCGCTCCATCCACGGGGTGACTCGGTTGCTGAGTACCCTGATGGCGCGGTCAACAAACCATGCCTCAATGCTCAGGATGATGACGCTCAGGAGAATGACGTCGGTCTGCAGGCTCCGGCGGGCCACCATGACCAGGAAGCCCAGGCCGGACTGTGCGCCCATCAGTTCGGCGGCCACGGTCAGGGCGAAGGCTAGCGCCGCGGCCACTCGCCAGCCGGAGACCAGTGAGGGGACGATGGCGGGAACGACCACGGTGCGGTAGATGGTCCGGGGGTCTGCGCCAAGTGATGCGGCGGCCCGAACGTAGATCGGGGGGACATTCCGCACCGCGACGACGGTGTTCACAACAAGGACCATGAAGCAGCCCAATCCGCTCAAGAGCACCTTCCCGAAGTTACCGATCCCAAACCACAGAATGAAAAAAGGGATCAGGGCGATCGGCGGCACGGGCCGCAGCGCCTCGATGACGGGATCTAGGATGGCATACACGATGCGACTGCGGCTCATTAGCAAGCCGATCATGATTCCGATCATGCTGCCCACGCTGAAGCTCGTTAAAACCCGGTAGAGTGTCACCACGGAGTGCTGGATAATCGAGTAGCGCAATTCGATAAGCGCACGAAGCACATCGGGCGGACTAGGGAAGAAGAGCGACGGAATCAGCGGTATGACGACCGTCACGATGTACCAAGCCGCAAGGACAGCGACGACTGTCGCAACGCCGAGGAACCGAACCGAATCGACCGCCCGGGCGTGAGTGGTGTTCCCGCTCTGCCGGTTCGCAACGCTTTCCACGCCCGGCCGGACCTCGCTCACGGCACTCCCTCTTCAACAAGTTCCGGCTCTCCGCTCTTACCCAGCAGAGCCATCGTGTCCCGACGCAGGGTCTGCAGTTCGGGGCTGGTTTTGATCTCGGGATCTCGCGGGCGGGGAAACGGGGCGTCTAGGATGGCGCGCACCCGCGCCGGACGCGCAGTCATTACCACCACTCGATCCGCTAGGAAGAGTGCCTCCTCGATGTCGTGGGTGACAAAGAGAATGCACTTGCGGTGCTCATCGTACAGGCGGAGCAGATCGAGGTGCATCCGGTCCCGCGTCATCACATCTAGCGCGCCGAAAGGTTCGTCCATCAACAATACTTTAGGATCGTTGGCGTAGGCACGAGCGAGGTCCACGCGCTTCTTCATCCCGCCGGACAATTCCCGCGGAAAGTGGTTCTCGAACCCGGCCAGCCCGACCATCGCGATCAACTGATCGGCGACCCGCCGGCGGGCTCCCGGGTCGATGCCGCGGACAGCGGGCCCGTACTCCACGTTCTGGCGCACGGTCATCCAGGGGAAGACCGAATCTGCTTGGAAGACCACCGTGCGGTCCGCGCCGGGCCCCGTGATCTCGCACCCGTCGATGAGCACCCGGCCAGAGCTGGGCTTGATGAAACCAGCAACCAGGTTTAGCGCCGTCGTCTTGCCGCAGCCCGATTGACCGACGATGCAGGTGAACCCCTCAGGCCGGATGTCGAGGGTGAACCCTTGCAGGGCGACCGTCGACTTCCCCCTCGTTGGGAAGACCACCTCCACGTCTTGAAAGCTGATTTTCGGTGGTGACGGCATCGGCTTCTACCCTCATCGTGCAAGCTTGACCACGTACTGGTAGCGGTCCCCGCGGTAAAACCCTTCGACGTACTCCACTGGACGGCCATCCGGGTCCAGCGCTAGGCGGCGAATGGCCAAGAGGGGTGAGCCACGCCTGACCTTCAGGAGGCTGGCCTCGGCCTCGCCCGCTACGGTCGCCTCGATGATGTTCTCGCCGGACTGGATCTTCACGTTGTAGCGGCGCTCGAGCAGTGCGTAGAGGGAGTCGGAGAAGTCCTCCGTAAGAGAAACGTGGAGCCGGCCGGGCAGGTAGCTCGTAGTGATCAGAATGGGAGTGTTCTCGACAAAGCGCAGACGCCTGACCTGGAGAGCGCCTTCGTCGTCCTGCAACTCCAAAAGCTTCGAGATATGCTCCGGCGGTCGTATGTGTTTGACGGAGAGTACGCGCGTCGTGGGAGTCAACCCGCGCGCTCGCATCTCCTCCGTGAAACTTCTAAGCTTCGGCAGTTCCTCGTGAACTTTGCGCTGGGCAACGAAGGTCCCCTTCCCCTGCCGCTTGATGACAAGCCCCTTGAGGGCGAGCCCATCAATGGCCTGCCGAACTGTGGTACGGCTCACCTGGTAGAGGCCGCCCAGCTCTTTCTCCGTAGGGAGGCTGTTACCCGGGCGCACCCCGCCAGACACTCGATCTCATGCTCAAGGAGTTCCTGCAGTTGGTAATAGAGGGGAACTGGGCTGGTCGGGTCGAGCGCCGCGGCCTGCGAACGCGTGGCTACTTCGGTGGAGGATGACATTACATCATTATGATAACATGATTTCCTGAGTTACCGTCCAGCAGCCATGGACAATTATCATATGCGAAGCTCATTGACCGGGAATGCCGTTGAGACGGTGCGCAGAGAAGTACTCAGGTGCGCCTTGACGAATGGGTCGGTGAAGCGGCGCACGGCACCCATCCGCTCGATAGCCTCTTCACAATTTCCGCGAACGCAATCGGATAGGCCGTACTGACCAGTTCTGTGATCGTCCCACCATAATAAGTGCGCCATCGCCAGTCTGGACAAAAGGATCCTGGCGACGTTACAGCGTTAGACGTTCGCTCCAGGGTCAGACCGGTGCTGCGTGACTGAGTATCCTGGACGACTACCACCGACTCCAGAGTAGGTTCCAGAACTTCGCTGCTTCGGCATTTGCCACCGTTCCGCGCGTAGCTGCGGCAAGTCTGCTGCCGCCAAACGCGTTGGAATAGAGAAGAAGAGTAATCGCGGCAAACTGCATGTAGGAGCCAAGTGTCCATCCTTGGGTTGACGGCGAGAACACCGTTGCCGCAAGCAAAGTCGCCACGAATGCAATGAGTAATCCCACCATGCTGCGCTTGAGCCGCGTAAAGATTGCCACCACGATGTTTGTCGTCAAAAGAACGACACCTGCGGCTCCCGCGATGCTGATTGCGTTCGACAACTTCCAGAATTCGGCTGGCGACATGCAAGGTCACCCCCCTTTCTCAAGTTGAGCCCTTTCGCTAAGGCAAGTGACTCTCCGTCAACGGGCCGGTGTCCACCCGAAGGCGATCCAGGGGGTCGGGAGCCGCTCGGAGGCCTGCTCCAAGGGAAACTGAAGGCAAACCAAAAAATACGCCGTAGAGCCAACCTCACAAAACCCGCATTAGAACTGGTGGGCGGTGCAAGACTTGAACCTGCGACCTCATCCATGTCAATTCGATGAAGCACCAAACGCCGGAGAGCACTAAGCCGCAGGCTAGAGCGAAAACCCACGTCTGGCCTGCGGTTTCTCGTGGTCGGCACCTTTCACCTCGGTTCGGTCGGGTTGGCCTCAGTGGGGGGCAGTTGGCCTATGTAAGACAAACTGAAGGCAAACGGATCACTAGCACGATCTGAACACTTCTCCACGCGAGCGGTCTGGACGGTTCCATACGCGCCGGCAACCCCACGTCTCAGTGCAAGGAATCGGTACTAGGAGTAGATGACAAACGGATGAGGCACGTGTACACAGGATCCTAGGCCACAGTCTGAAGTGGGCTCCTTTCGTGAAGTTGCCCCCGAATGGCGCAGAGCCTTGCCCTGCAAAGGTTTCTGACATCCAAAACTTCGCTACTCGTACCCTGAGAGAGCGGACTCCGCGTATCGGTGCCTGGCACCGATGAAACAAGATTACCTGATGTCGCAATAGCGTCAAGCAAGGCGGGGAATAATCTTCGTGGCTGGTGTTGCCAAAGTGGGCTCGTAATCCGGAGCCTCAGTTTGCGGGCAGAAGGCAAGACGGCATGTAATCCTCGGTCAACACCTCTTCGTAGCACTGGACATTGGCGTGCATAGCATTGAATAGCCTACCAAGAAAAACAGCAAGCCCCAGCGGACCAGCGTAGAAGAGGTCGATCGTATTGGCTTGAAAGCGGTCAACGGCTTGTCGAATCAAATGCTTCGCTTGGCTAGCGTAGGCCAATGCCGTTGGACCATCCAGCATTGTTCCGATCCCTAGATCTGGGACAAGTACCAATCTAGCTCGAAATTCTGCCTTCTTGTTTCGAATAAACTGATTCACTTTGGGTGTTACATCGGCAGTCACACTTAATGTTACACAGAGAGCGCGGGAGGAGCGTTGCCCTTCATTCACCTCTGATTTCAGTAAGTTGTCAGAGGTGGGCGTATCGGAGCGCCAAAGGTCAGTTCGCTGTGGAATAGCAAGAGTATAGCCCTTTACTTCGCTAAAGGCCCATCCGACAGCCATACCCGCCGACAGACAAGCGTGAGGGTATAATCGGATTAGCCTGACGTCAGTGCTACTTCTGATTTTTTCCTGGGTGCGCTCCAATTCCGGCAATAGCCGATCTCGCCACACATCCTGGGGTGGCACCCGGCGGGTTTTCCGATCAAAGTGCTGGGACCAATCAATTAACACATCACAGGACTCAGATGGGTCAAATGGGCGATCCTCCCAGTGATACAATCGAACGGCAATCCCCTCCGAGCGCGCACGTGTTGGAAACTGATTAAGCGCATCTTGAATTAGCTGCTCGATCTCTATCCGATTGAGAGTGATTCGAATAGCTCCCTGAATCCTGTTCCGAAGTGCCTCATATGCACTGCGTAAGCCAGGATTGCCTGCCCATTTGGGGACGCAGCGCTCAATTGCACCAACGAACTGGTCGGCTAGACGTTGGTCGCTCGAATGCAGGTCACCAAGTTCGGTGTCAAATCTCACTTTCTGTAAGATGAAGTCGAGAGGGATGGATGAGCCGATTTCTTTCAGCTTATTCGTGAGGTCTTGCCATGTGTCTTGAAGAGGCCTGTCCCTCTCGCTGTACATGGGTGCAGCACTTGCAAGTCCGGAGAGGCCACGGCGGACACTTTCAGCGGCCCCTCCTAAACTCGGGCAAGCCAGAACAAATGTGCTGTATGTGTCTGGAGCCGATTGATCCTTCTGGTAGAAAGTCCGCAATACAGAAACAAACTCGGCCGGCGGCACGTGATGGTCTTTGACTTGATAAAGCGTTCTTTTTCTGTCAGCCGAATGACCATAGCCTACTTCGACGTCGCCAATCCCTTCCTTGAGCAATGCAGAGAATTGAGGGTCTGCCAGCCAACCCGGAATGCGGCTGGCAACATAGGCGTCCTGGAAGAGAAACCCGCCAGCGGCGACCAATCCACCCTGGTTCTCAGGACGCAACAATGAGGAATCGGCCATTATTCGGATCACGAATCGGGAGGAGCGAATTTGCTTCCGAACAGGCTGCGCCAAAGTTTCACGCTTTCATGCTGGTCCGTACTATTGAGGGCGGTACGGGCGATTTTCGCTGCGCTTCTTAGTTGAACCAAGAACGCTTGAAATTCTGCCAAGGTCCACCGCTTAGCTACGTTTACGGTTGGGTAGCCTGGATCAGGGATTTCCGGCACCTGGCCGGCGCCTGCGTATGGTCCACATTGGTTAGTAATCGCTTCGAGCGCTTGGGCAAACCCAGCCGCATAGGACGTTGGCGTAAATGAAAGACCTTTTGACGTGAGCACTTCCAAGACATAGGACTTGGGACGAGCACTTTCATTTGTCAGACGATCACGCCAAAATTTTGCGATCTTGACGAGTGGTTTATAGTACCCTCCTGTCCTGGCATTGTGCTCTTCTGAGAACTTGATCTGAGCTCTAGGGTGTGTAAGCACCCAATTCTTGACGTCGCGATCAGGAATCCGGAGCGGACCGTCAACGCGGCTCACTGGAGCTCCCGGTACGATATCGAGTTCAACATCATCTGGCGTCTTTACATGCACAGATCGGCCTTGAGGTTTAACAGCGGTATAGTACTTCTGCAGCGACTGTTGCAACCATGCCAAAGCGACCCCAGGCTCGGTCACTGCCCAATCAATATTGACAACACATACGATATCCACATCCTTGATGTATTGAACTGCAGTGTGTCTCACGTAGGAACCGGAAAGAAACGTATCGAGGTGAGCTTCTCCTACCTCGGGATCGCCTTTCAGCTGATCGCGCACTTTCTCGTGGGCAGCTTTCGCCTTATCCACGTATTCGGGCTGTGGCTCGATCCGCCCCAAAAGTCCTTTGAAATATGAGCTCAATTCCATCGACTGGCCTAATTGCGGAGCCCAGGTGGTAAGGGAACTTCTTGCGGCGCAGGCAGATGAGGGTCTTGTAAGTCATAGGTCCTTCTGAGGGCGCCTTCAAGATCTCCACAAGTTGGGCAGCCCGGATCGCGCGATAGTTGAATCCCGTACCAACGCAGGATTGTCATACTATCGACACTATCGCCTAGCGGTGGAAGCGCAGCATACTCCGTCTTGGGCTCGGGCCTATTGATCCAGAGATACCAAACCTCGCGGAAATCACGATCAAGGACATGCAAGGCACTCGATTTTCCTACGAGGAGTTCCTGGAGTGCGAGCTTTGCCATCATAAGAGCGATTGGCGCCACATCAAGTGCAAGCCCAGGTTCGACAGCAACCGGGCGATCAGTGTAAGCCGTAGCCTGCGCGTCTTCATCAGACGAGATCTCACTATCAGCCTCTCTCTCTGGCATCGCCATTACGAAGCAGTGGTAGCAAGCCGACTGGCCAGGCCGAACTCTAAGCGCCTGTCCGCCATAGGCCCGTCGAAAGGCGCCCCCAAAAATCACGGGTTTACGTTCTTCCACGCAGATGCGGTTGATCAGCAATTTGCTCGCCCTGCCATCAGTAGCGCCGATGACCAAATCGGCCTTGTGAACCAACCCACGGACTATCTCCAGATTCTCATGGTTCACGGAGACAGGGTACGGTTCAGTCACGATGGAGGGGTTTTTCTCTGCCAGGAGATCCTTCATGGTGTGGACCTTGTAGCGCCCCGCATGAGAGATCCCAGCAAGGTGCCGCCCAACGTTACCTACGTCCAAGCGATCGGGGTCTATAAGAATGAACTTTCCTACTCCAGCCTTAGCAAGCTCAACAGCTACCTGAGCACCCCCCGTGCCGAGCCCGATTACTAGCACTGTACGATCTTTCAACAACGCGGACTCCAAGAGTGACGTACGCCGTTCATCGAGCGCTTTGGCTATTTCTACGATCTTCACGGGGACAGCTGTGGGTCGACCATTCACGTCGACTTGACCCTCCGCGGTGTACCAATCCCCATCGGGTGATTGGTAGCCTTGCGCCGGAGAAGGTCTGTGGTCGGTTGATGGCGTCAGAACAACACGAACCTTGGCATCGGCAGTCTGGCCACCTCTAAGGACGACTGCACCAAAAACGGTACGTCCGGCGCCTAGTGGGCCGAGAGATGCCAAGGTATAACAATCACCATCATCCCAGACCGAAAGCGGGATCGGGATTATGCCGTTTGTCCGAAGCCCGGGCCACTGCGTGGCCAGCCAGTCTGCACTTAATGTGATCATTCGAACATATCCGCGTCTTCGGCAGTAATGTTGAGCCCTCTGGTTGTTTGATCGCTGGCGGAGACTGCCACAATCGTTCTCCGTGATCTGTCATAGACCAGCTTAGTCCGGCCCGGGCGCCGCTCTGCAATTGCTTGCATGGCCTCGCGAATCATTGCCTTTTGCGGGTCAGGGCCAGAATTGGGGAGCATTTTTTACTCCTACGCAGGTGCCATAGTCGACACAAAATCCGCGATCGACCTACCTGTCATCAAATGCTGCTCGTACGCTTCCAACCAGATTATCCCTTTAAGAAGCACCTTGTTTAGCGTAATCCCGCTGTGCCACCGGTCATCACGCCAGTGGCAAATTTGGACCTCGCCGTTGGGACCGTTGGAGAGAGTATGCATTGCGTGACTGGTGCCTGATGTCCCATAACTGTTTATGGTTCCTCCGCCGTAAGCCGGCAGGGGATTCGGAGACCACACATATAACGGAGGGCGACCATAGGGAAAAGTATTCGGGATAGGACTCCACAGTACATACGGGTTTCCTGAATTAGTCCGATGCTCTCCCCAAATGTAATAGAGACTTCTCGCGGAATCGTATCGGATAGAAAACTGCGACAGCCCGTCGTGGGCTAAGATCCCCGTCTCAAGAGTGAGTCGTTGATAAAGGTCCGTCATTGGGCAATGTCCCCCGGGCTACCAAGACAGCGGTGACGGACCGTTGAGAATACATTGCCTAGGCGCGGTAGAGTCAGAGCGGTCAAGCCGGCCAAATCTACCTCAACGGCATGAGCGGTCGCCTGTTGCCGGTCGATCCAGTCCACTTCCAGAACAGGGTGCGGCCACTCAGCACCGACGGCAAACGCTACAAACTCGTTGTTAGGCGACGCCGTCGCTACGAGGACGTGGCCAAAATCCGCCGGGTGGTGCTCAACATGGCTGCCGCTAGCTTGTTCCAGAGTTTGACGCGCGAGCTCAAGGACAGTCCGACTGACTCCCTGAGTCAGCTTCTGGTCATGACTAGCTAGCCGCGGAAGCGGTTCATGAAGCGTCAATTTTTCGACTGGAAAGGATGTCCAAGAGGCCCATTGTTGCTCCGGAAAATTCTCGGCGGCCATCAGCGCCTCGCGAATAGGGCTAACCCCAGCTGCGACGATTAGAGGTACAGATGTTGGATGATCAACAGAAGGACCGGGATAAAGGTACGAGTCAATAGTGACATCGGGGCGCGCTTGTCCTGCAGCCTCTTGGAACGTGACGATGAACTCGGCCATAGCCGTAAACCCATTCTTTGTGGCTACTCGACGAATTCGTTGGCGATCCCCTGCACTAGGCTGTCTGAGGCTGAGTCGATGATGCGAATGCCAATCTCCAAAGTATCGGAGTCTCCAACTCTGATCCAATGTTGCGCTCAGGCGCTGCAAATACCCCACATCCAATTTGAAATGGGCCTGGTCTCTTACCGCCGATGGACCTGCACGGGTGGCGAGGTAGACAATTGGGAATCCATCCCACACACCAAATAAATCCCCGCCAGTTTCTCTGTCCCAGGCTACGGATTCCACGGCAATTGCCCTAATCTCTGACTCGAACACGACTATCGGACTTAGTGCTCCAGGCGTTGCTGCGCTAGAGGACCGTGTAAGGCTGCGCAACAGCTCTTCCGGATGTTCTACATCTCGTAGTTGACGCACAGTCTGGGCTATTTCGGGTCGTTCCTCTAGCCACTTTCTCACCTCCCGGTCGATCCGAGGATCAAGTGCCTCAAGTTCAGCTAGTGGTACACCCAGCACCTCTCCAATCTTCGCGAGGAGCTCAGGACTGGGCTTCCGACGGTCTCGTTCAATATCTGAGAGAAACGCCGGGCTGATGCCAAGGGTGGTTGCCGCCCTTCTGAGCGACAATTTGAGTCTCTTTCTGGAGTCTCGGAGGTAAGAACCAAATGAGGGTGCCATTTCTTATCTATGTAAGCACTGTCAGCTGACATTGTCAAGCACAAAGCACGGCCTAACCCTCTGCTTTGGATCGCAAGGTGCATAACCGACGGAAGCAAGTCGGTGGCTGAGCCCCCCCGCCGAGCTGGACCGCAGGGCCCCACCGCAGACGTGCCCGTCTCACCCCTTCGGCAATCCTAAGAACACCCCCCAGATTGCTCGGCTGGGCGTGCAAGAGGGCGCGGATGGCGCTCAGAACCTCAGCCAAGGCAGCTCCGGGGAGCTGAAGCGGGTGGAGACTATAGCCCTTTTGGTCCCTAACCCCGGCCCCTCCCATGATCGGGGGCACCGCAGATGTAATTCATTTTCTTACGGAAATTGCCTCGCAGCTTGGCTTCCTTGGGGCTTCTGAGTTCTGCGAGGTAGTTCTCGAATTCTGCTTTGAGCGCTCGGTGGAATTCGGTCCGATTCACAATAATCTCACCATCCTTCTCTTGGACGAGAGGTCCCACTGACCAAACCCTGCCCTCTGTGATCTCGGCCTGGTGCAAGATGGTGCAGCGAACGTCCTCATAGAACCTCTTCGCCCGTTTCTTATCAAAATGGTTCGCAAAGGTGGGCCTGTAGGTCAGAAACCTGCAGAACGCTGTCTCGGACTTCCCGCGAGTATCCTTCAAGCCCTCTCTGAAGGCATCAAGTGTCTCGACCAATAGGCAATCAATCGCAAGGATAGCAAATCCAAAGCGTTTTTCTGATGCAACTTTGGAGTCTTCTGAACTGATCAGTAGGTCAACAGGATCGACGAATCGCCCTTGGATGCGGGCCTCAAAGATAACTATCGCCCTGTCCCAGTCTGGGCTGTGAGGGTCGTCCAACTTTAGCGCTTGCCATTCGGCAGCGTCGATACCAGGAGCGATCAGCATGGCGATACGACGTAGTCGTCGCTACAGCGGATCCGCACTGGGGTCGCCTTCCTCATGGCGCCTTCTTCTGCTGCTTCCGGTTGAGTAATCCCAAGATCATCACGAGGAGGAGACCACCTACGGCTGCCACCCAGACCCACAGCAGGACGGGGCCGACCCCAAACGATCTGGCCAGGAAGATCAGGATCAGGAGTCCCGCGAGCGCAAATATACCGCTTACCGGAGTGGGCGGCGCTGCCTTTCCAACCGGGATCACGCCAAGTCTCCGCAGCACGGGGCGTATCAGTCCAAGTAGCTCGGCCCCGAGAAGGACCCCTCCTACCATCAGCCCGATCCAGGCCAATGCCGTCATATCAACACCTCTTTGCGTCAGGCTTGTCCGAGTCCGGGAAGCAGCACCGAGAGGACTGCTGCCAGCCAGGGCCACCGTCCCGTCATTCGGTCATCCGCTAGATTGCTTCTTTTCGCCAGAAGCCGCTGATTGGCGAGATGCCGCTCTGACCGTCCGCCGAGTGGCACTCAAGAACTTGCCTGTAAGCAATTTGTTCGGCCAGTCCAGTCCTTCGGACCGGAGAAAGAGTCCATACAAAGTCCCGAGGGCCTCAGAGAACGCCTCTCGCTCGGTCTGAGTCATTCCTATCCCTCCCTTTCTGGGTCAGCTCGGCCTCACAAGGTGTGCGTACGGCCCGTAGTCGATAGCCCACTCGTGCTTGTTACGCTCGTGCCAGGTCTCCCATGCCTGCTTCTCATGCTCGCTGAGGGTCGCTAGGTCGCAGCCATTGACTTCCAGGAAGTGGTACTCGGCCCGCGACTGCACCATCAGCATGCGCCCGGCCAGCTTCCGGGTCCGGCCAAGGTGCTTCACCTGATGGCACAGTTCGCAGATGGCGATGATTTCCCGCAGGAACTGCACATCGTTGGCATCATCATAGTCCCAGCTCTCATGGGCGTGTCGGGCTTCAGCACCGCAGATAGCACACCGACCGCCGAACCGTTCCATGACCTGCTGCCGAAGGGCGTCCCATTTCGATCTCGGGATCGACTTACGCAGACCACGCCCCCATAGCGACTCCGGCACTAGCTCGATGGTCAGCCTGGGGACAAACGAAGAAGGGTTGGTCTTCATGCTCCCAGCGTTCTGTGCGCTGAGGGCCTTCGTTTTCTTGTGCCACTCCGCTTCGGCCTTCATCCAGACCGGATCGGGTTCCGGCAACCACTCGGTGCGCCTGCGCGGCTTCTTCTTAGGCATGGCCTTCAGAGAGAGATCAGCTGCGCTGCCGAGACCGGCACCTCAACCCCACAAACGGAACCTGCTGTTTCGAGCCGTCAGCACTTGACACGTCTAAGGATATTCTTCACACGTGCCTCGGCGGCTTTTCGGCTTCGCACCCTAGTACCTGCGTGCTCAGCGATCGGCACGGGACCCGTCCCAGGCGGAGGGATCTGAACCCCCAACATCCGGTTTTGGAGAGTCGGAACGATTATGCTTGGCGACGCGAGCTGTAGCTCGATCAAACTCCTTGTCTGATGCGACTTTATGCATCCTTATGCCTGCTAAGCCCTTCAAATCCTGTCGCTGCCTGCCCCGGACTGCCGGGTGAAGCAACCGGAATTAAAGAGGTAGCGTCGCCGCAGGACCGATCCCAAAGACCTCAATCCAGACCAAGCTCGTGGTTCGTGCAGAAGAAGAGGTAATATTCAATTCGATTCGAGAAGGAAGTGTTTAGCTGCGGTGTGTGGGAAGAGGCGCGGGATCATTGTCCATCATGCCATCGGGTCGGATCTGCTAGGGACTGTGCCGTGGGCACCTCGCAGACTGCCGTGGCCGACCCTCACCTGCACCGCGACCCTATGGGAAACGGTCCCCCCCAGACGCGCTTCCAGAAAAGTAGGTCCGAGTACAGTCACTGATTTGGCGGCGCGAAGACTGAGATCGCATACACGGCCCCCTTATACTGTCCCTGACTCGCGTTGACGAAGAACAAAATGCCCTGTTTGTCATAGACTAGAACGTCAGAGCGAAACCCGCTCTTTTCAACCCGGCTGACGATCCTAGAAGGAGCCCCAAATGTCGTCTGCACATCGGTGTCCCGCGAGCCGAGTCGAAGTCCAGTAGACGTCGCGTACTTTGTACTCGGGTCTGAGGCATTCACGAGGTAGACTTGGACAATGTAGATTTCACCGAGCCGGTTCGTCTGAACGAAGAACTTGCTGCTCTCCCAGTAGTAGGCGACAGCGCCCTCGGGCCGGGGCACGATCACCGTGCTTGGGTCCGACAGCAGAGTCGCAGGCTTCGGTGTTCCCAGGATTTTCGCGGCATCGGCGATATGCATCCGAAGCGAGATTGGACCAATGCGCTCCCCTGGGACGATAGCGGTGTCGGGCTGTTGCGCGGACACCGCAACCACCAGTATGATTACAGCCCAGATCGCGAGGGCGACTCTTCGCACTTTCGTTTCCTCCCTCTCAGGAATCCGCGTTCGTTGTCGTTGTCAGGCTACATAGCTGTCGCTGCTCACACTGCATGCTGATTTTCGACCGATTGTTTCGGTATGATTTCGTGACATTCCTTGATAGTTGCTATACTTCTCCTGGCAACGAAAGTTTGCGACTTTCGCTATCCGCAGGTTGCTGACGCCATTCCGTTGGGCGACGCTCAGGAGGCGCACAGTGATGCCTAGATCCCGGAAACGAAAGAGGGATGAAGCCGTCACAGCCACTGTCGCCGACAGGGACCGCGTTCGTCGCGATTTACTTGCGTACCTATATGACAGGTTCACCAACGCGCGAAGCCGCCATAGCCAGGGCGCAACTTCCGGCGAAATCAAGCGTGCAATGAAGGCCAAAGGCTATAAGGAGAATGAGGCAATGCAGGCTCTAACCTTCCTAATCGACCGAGATTGGGTTACTGAGGAAAAGGAGGTCCGGCAGGTCGCCCTCAGCCGCGGCCCGATCACCGTCGAAAAGG
>Ga0209056_10005328_pt1 | contig 13390 bp, 13 predicted proteins | sample GraSoiAngelo_114_FD_185876 | JGI IMG/M metagenome (GOLD analysis project Ga0209056, IMG submission 185876) | Grasslands soil microbial communities from the Angelo Coastal Reserve, California, USA - 14_0903_13_40cm (SPAdes) (version 2) | ecosystem: Environmental > Terrestrial > Soil > Grasslands... | reverse complement strand
GTGGGTGACGTCGAACTAGCGAAGCGCTTCAAGTTTGCGCGCGGCATTTTGCTCATGCTTGCCATCGTGGCGCTCTGGGGCGTTCCCGCTTTAATTCAAACGCACGGCGAATTTTTTAGAATTGGAATTGGTCGTCACGTGGTTGGTCGCTCGTTTGGCGCGATGGAAGGCCACGGCGCCAATTCGTTAGGCATTTATCTGCTTCTTCTCCCCTTTTATTTCGTCACGATCTTCGCCAGCTTTTTCCCCTGGTCGATCAAACTGCCCTCGCTTGCAAACAAGCTTTGGCGCGAGCGGGACAAGAGCCGCCTTCGCTCAGATAGCTACGGCGTCCGGGTCGACATCTACCTTCTCACCGCCGCAGGAATTATTTTTGTCATTTTCTCCCTCATCAAAACAAAGCTGCCGCACTACACGCTGCCGGCATTTCCGTTACTCTCGCTTCTTCTCGCGCGCCACCTGATCGATCATCGCCAATTTCTGAAACGATGCGCAATCGTCACCGCCTCGATCTATCTCGTCGTCGCGCTTTTCGTCACGCCGACAGCGGCGCGTTTTTTTCCGGCCGCGCAACTCTTTACCCAAACGTCCGATCAGCTTCGGCCGGAAATGGAATTCGGCGCGGTCGATTTTCAGGAACCGAGCCTGGTTTGGTATTTTCGATCGCGGGTGCATGGGTGGATGACTCCGCTCAACGCGACGACAGCGGTGACATTTATGGGAAAAAGCGGGCCGCGCTTTGCGGTTTTACCGACCGCGCTCGCCGCCAAGACATTTCCGGATCCACCCGCGACCTGGAAGAGCTTTTCGACACGAGGCTTCAACATCGCCAAAGGCAAGCGGGTCGATCTTACGCTTGTGTTGAAGCCGGATTGATGAAGCGTTGGCTGAAATGATCACCTTCCTCGACGGCAAGCTCGTGAGCGCGCTGCCAACGCAGGCGACGATCGACGTCAACGGCGTCGGCTACGAAGTTTTCATTCCGTTATCGAGCTACGACAAGCTTCCCGCCGTCGGCCAGCCTATCCGGATTCTCACGCATCTGGCCGTGCGCGAAGACGCGCATATTCTTTACGGGTTCATGACCGTGCCCGAGCGCGATTTGTTCCGGTTGCTGGTGAACAACGTCAGCGGAATCGGTCCGAAGCTCGCATTAGCAGTTCTCAGTGGAATGAGCGTGACGAATTTCAAAACGGCCGTCGTCAATTCCGATATCGCGGCAATTTCGAAGATCAGCGGGCTCGGCAAAAAAACGGCCGAGCGAATCGTTCTCGAATTGAAAGACAAGCTCGGGGTGGCGGCTGCCTGGGAAGCTGCGACCGCCGCGCACGCGCCGACGCCGGAGCAGGAGCAGGCAAACGAAGCGGTTCTGGCGCTGATCGCGCTCGGTTACAAACAGGCCGACGCGCACAAAGCCGTTCGCGATTTGCAGACGCAAGGTCAGGCCAAGGCGGCGGAAGAACTGGTGAAGCTCGCGCTGAAGAAAATGGCCGCAGGTAGATAAACAGAAAACGCCCAACGCCGAATGTCGAATCGGAAGGTCAGCATTCGGTATTGGACGTTGGACGTTGGGCGTTGGACGTTTGCTTCCTAATGCAGGTTAAGGACGATAAGATCGACATCATCCGCAAAGCCTTCCCGAAAGAAGGTCTCTTCGCCGAAAAGGATTGGCTGCTCTCGCCCGATGCGTTTCCGATCGAGCAAAAATTTCTGGCTGAGCTCGAACAACTCGGGCATCGCTTGTTCGTTTTTCAACGCGCCTGCAATCTGCTTTACCAACTCAGCGTCAAAGGAAAGCAGCCCGAGTGGGTCGCGCGTTATCTCGATGCCGGAAAGCCGAAAGAATTAATCGAATTTTCCCGGCGCAAAGAGATCCGTGACGATTTGCCGCGCGTTATTCGGCCGGACCTCATTCTGACCGAGGACGGTTACATCATCGCTGAAATCGACTCGGTTCCCGGCGGAATCGGACTCACCGCATGGTTAAATCAAACCTATTCGACGTTCGATAAGGAAATCATCGGAGCTGCTGACGGAATGCTCGATGGATTTCAAATCGTGTTACCGAACGGCGGCGACATCGTTGTTTCGCAGGAAGCGGCGACCTACCGGCCAGAGATGGAATGGATCGCTGCCCGGTTAAAAGATCGACATCATGATCTGAACTGGCGGGTGGTCGCCGCGGAAAATTACGAGCCGCAGGATGGTTGCGCTGTTTATCGCTTCTTCGAATTGTTCGATCTGCCGAACATTCCGAAGATCGACAATCTGCTCCGGGCAAACGCCGAAGGTCGAGTCACGATCACACCGCCGATCAAACCTTATCTGGAGGAGAAAATGTGGTTCGCGCTGTTTTGGCTGAAACCGCTCCATGAATTTTGGCGCCGTGAGCTGGGCGAGAAATATTTCACTCAGCTCCAAAAGGTGATCCCCTATTCCTGGCTACTCGATCCAACGCCGTTGCCACAGCACGCGGTCATTCCGCGTTTAGAGATTCACGATTGGCGCGAAGCGGCAAAGTTCAGCCAGAAAGATCGAGATCTTCTTTTGAAGGTGAGCGGATTCTCGCCCCTCGGCTGGGGCAGCCGCGGAATTTCACTCGGGTCCGATCTCGCCCACGCCGAATGGGAAAAGAGAATCGACAATGCACTGGCCACATTCGACTCCTCGCCCACGATCCTGCAGCGTTTCCACAAGGGCCGCTTGTTCGAACATCGCTACTGGGATGCGGACTCCGCCGAATTAAAAACGATGAAAGGCCGTGTCCGTCTTTGTCCGTATTACTTCGTAGAAAACGATCGGGTGAAATTGCGCGGCGCTCTCGCAACCATCGTCCCGGCCGACAAAAAGTTTCTGCACGGCATGCGCGACGCGATCCTGGTGCCGTCGCGAACTGAACGCTAGTCGTTAGTCTGCGCGCCGGCTCGCGAGCCCATCAGCGTGCAGCGCTATTCCACAGTAATTACTACTTTTCCTCGAGCGTGGCCTTCTTCCAGATATGCGATCGCGGCCGGGACCTCATTTAATTTATAAGTTCTATCAATGACGGGTTTCAATTTCCCTGACTGCATCATGTCGGCCAAGATGGTCAGGTCCTTTCCGTTCGCGTCCGCCATCATCATTCCCATTTTCTGGCTCGTGAACGGTGACAAGACCATTGTTTTAATTACACGGCCGAACGGACCGACCCATCGACTGTCGTTGGGTCCTCCGCCCCCGATCATGACGTATTTCCCGTTGGGAGTTAAGATGCGCCTGCATTCTGAGAGCGAATGGTTCGGAACATTGTCGAGAATCACGTCGTAGCGTTCAGTACCTTTAGCGAAATCCTCTTTCGTGTAATCAATCACGTGATCCGCGCCGAGCGATCGGACAAGATCAACATTTCTGGTGCTGCAAACGCCAGTGACATCGGCGCCGAAAGTTTTCGCGATCTGCACCGCGAATGTGCCCACGCCTCCCGACGCGCCGTTAATCAAGACCTTCTGACCCGGCTGGACTTTTCCTTTGTCGCGAAGAGCCTGCAACGCCGTGATGCCCGCTATGTTTACAGAAGCTGCTTGCTCAAACGTGAGATTGGCCGGCTTCAGCGCGACTGCGCCCTCGGCGCGCCGACATACATACTCGGCAAACGCACCGCCTCTTCCGCCGAAAACATCATCGCCTGGTTTGAACTGGGTCACATTCTTGCCGACGGCTTCAACTGTCCCCGCAAAATCGACACCAAGTTGTATGTCCTTTGGTTTGCGCAGGCCGACCCCCATCATGCGCATGATGTAAGGTGTGCCTTCGACGAAATGCCAGTCATACGGATTGATCGAAGCCGCGCGAACTTTTACCAGGATCTGGTCGTCATTCGGAACCGGCTTTTCAATGTTCTCGAGTTTGAGATTGGATAGACCGTAGTCGGAATAAACGATCGCTTTCATAGGATGATTGGGAGCAGCCGTCTGGCGATCGTAGTCGTTGGTTGATGTCCAGTAGGCGATCTGAAACCACACGAGCAACGCCAGCACGATCACGATTACGCTCCACTTTAGTATGCGTTTTATTTTCATAAGCCTGACGAATGTTTGGAATTAATAGCAGCCATCTATCATCGGCGAAAAGGTTAAGCCGCACCAGCTCGCGCTTGAGTAGGCTCGACCGGCTTCAATCCCTTAAACAGTAGCCAAAAACTGAGCACGAGTTCGAAAACGGCCATCGGAAAATCGAACCACCAGTCATTAACGATTTTGTTGAAGTGAGGGAAAATCAGATAGACGAAAGCGCAAAACACGCACCAGGCAGAGGAGATCACACCGTAGAGAGCCAATCCTCTCGGGATGTAGTTCGACTTGAGCCACAACCAGGCGCAAATAGTCGCGGCTAATCCAAAGAACGGCAGGCCGACGTAGTAGTCATCGAAATTCGCGCCGAGATGTAATTTCGCCAGGGCCTGCAACCGATCCGGCTCAAAAACTTGCAGGTAATTCGCATTACTTAACAGCCGCAGCGCGCTCAGCATGTTGAGCGTGCTCAGAAGCCACAAAAAGGCGAAGACCAGGCGGGACAGTGCTCCGACCAGCGCGAGGCCGGGATTTAGCGGCTTAAGAATTACATAAAGCGCGCTGAGTAGAACGACAACGCCCAAGCTGTAGGTCAGAAAACAAACAACCGTGAGGCGAAATTGCGTTTCGTGCGCCACGATGTTCTGAGCAGTGGCCGCCGCATTCCCTGGGACAGTCAGAGGATTCAGCAGCACGAAATTGCCGAAGACCACGATCGCGAAAGTGAGCAGGCCGCTCCAGCCCGCGACTTTTGCCGCCGTCCGTTGTGAATTGTCGATCTTACTGATTGTCATTTCATTTTCTCCGAGTGCTCAGCGTCATTCCAAATTGATCACGACTTTGCCGCGAGCGTGTCCTTGTTCCAGGTAACGAAGAGCATCAGCGGTCTGATTCAGTTTGTAAGTCCGATCGATCACCGGCGTTATCTTTCCCGACTGCATGAGATCGGCCAGCAACGTCATGTCCTGTTTGTTGAATTGCGCAATGTAAGCGATGAACTTTTGGCTGACGAACCGTGACCGCACATACGCATTCAGCTCGCCGGCCAAACGCATCGCAATACCGTCATGCCATCCTGCTCCTCCAACTCCTGCCATGACGCAGATTCCGTTTTGATTCAAAATGCGACGGCGCTCGGAGAACGAATGGTTCCCGACGAGATCGTAGATCAGGTCGTAGCGTTGATCCGCTTTCGTGAAGTCTTCTTTGGTGTAGTCGATGACGTGGTCGGCGCCGATTGAGCGGACAAGATCGACATTGTGGGTGCTGCACACGCCGGTCACCTCGGTGCCGAATGATTTCGCGATTTGCACCGCGAATGTGCCTACGCCGCCTGAAGCACCGTTGACCAAGACTTTTTGACCGGCCTGAATCTTTCCTTTGTCGCGAAGACCCTGCAATGCCGTGATCGCGGCAACCGGGACAGAAGCGGCTTGCTCGAATGTCATGTTCGCCGGTTTCAACACAACTGATCGATCCGCCAGAACACACACGTACTCGGCGATTGCGCCGTTTTTCCCGCCGAATACTTCGTCACCCGGTTTGAATTGCGTCACATTTTTGCCAACTGCTTCAACTGTCCCCGCATAGTCGACACCTACTCGCGTGTCTTTTGGTTTGCGCAATCCGGAGAGCGGGCGCAGGAGCCACAGACCGCGAATGGTGAGGTCCAGCGGATTTACCGAAGCCGCGCGAACTTTGACCAAGACCTGGTTGTCCGCCGGAGTCGGCTTTTCCACGTCTGCCAGCGTGAGAACTTCGGGGCCCCCATATTCGCAATGAACGATAGCTTTCATGGGATTGTGAGCAGCGGTTTTGCGATCACACTCGTTAGTCGATCTCCAGTAGGCGATGAAGAACCAAACCACGAGTGCCAGAAGAATTACGCTCGCAGACCATTTTAATACTCGTTTTAGCTTCACGGAGTTACTCCACAGTGATTACTACTTTTCCTCGCGCGTGGCCTTCTTCGAAATACCGCATCGCCTCGGCGGTCTCGCTCAACTTGTAAGTTCGATCGATGACTGGCGTCACCTTCCCCGTTTTCATGAGGTTGCCTAACAGGGTCAGATCGTCTTTGTTCGTTGTTGTACCGTACCTGACGAACTTCTGACGGACGAACCGCGACAACAGATCCGTTTTGAGAACCCCAGCGATACGCGCCAACTGACCATCGTGTAGTCCTGCTCCTCCGATTCCGGCCAGGACGCAGATCCCATTAGGAGTTAAGACGCGCCGGCGATCGGAGAAGGAGTGGTTATTAACGTTATCAAAAATTACGTCGTACCGCTGATTACCTTTGGTGAAATCCTCTTTGGTGTAGTCAATGACGTGATCTGCGCCAATCGATCGGACAAGCTCCACTTTTCCCGTACTGCATACGCCCGTTACCTCCGCGCCGAGTGACTTCGCTATCTGGACAGCGAAAGTGCCCACGCCGCCCGTTGCGCCGTTGATCAGGACCTTTTGCCCCGGCTGAATCTTACCCTGGCAAAGACCCTGCAAGGCGGTGAATCCCGCCCAGGCTACAGCGCCCGCTTGTTCAAACGTCACATTAGCTGGCTTAATAACCAATCCTCGCTCGCGAGCACACGCATACTCCGCCAGAGAAGGACGACCCACGCCAAAAACTTCGTCGCCCGGTTTGAACTGCGTCACGTTTTTGCCAACCACTTCAACCTGGCCGGCCACATCGTTGCCTAATCCTGTCTTCTCTGGTTTCCGCAGCCCGGACATCAGGCGAAGCGGCCACGGCCCTCGCATCAAGCCCGGATCAATAAAATTGAGGGAAGCCGCGCGAACTTTGATCAAGATTTGATTGTCGTTCGGAACAGGCTTTTCAACGTCTTCAAACTTGAGAACGTCAGGTGAACCATACTCGCAAAAACGAATGGCTTTCATCGGATTGACCAAAGCAGTCTTGCGATCGCAATCGTTGGTCGATCTCCAGTAAGCGATGAACACCCAGCCAATGAGCACGACCAGGATTAGAAGGAAGCTCCACTTCAGGAAACGTTTGACCTTCATACGCCTAACGAATCAGGTAGCCTCGGCCGGCAGCGCTTTGATATTGGCGCCTCTGATCAAGAAGTAGAGCATGATTGCCATTTCGGCGAAGAATGCCGGCTGCAACCAACCAAAAGCGGCGCTGTAGTTACTTGGGAAGAACTGCGCCGTAATGCTGAGCGCGACCCAGGCGAAGCAGGCGATGATCAACCAAAGGCCCAGGATGCGCGGTAGGAATCCGGACCGATAGACAAGCAATCCGAATGGAAAAAGCCACACGCCCCAGAAAATCTCGCTGATGAATTCTCCCTGATTGTGTAAGCGGATGAACAGCATCGCGAGCGCGTCGCGCTGCGTCTTATCGAGCACGTCGAGAAATTCGCCTCCGCGAAAAAGAATGACTGCGGCGATATTGTTCAGGGCATTGAGAAATCCCACCGCGGCGGACACCAAAACGAACGCCACCATCAATAACGCCCATGTCTTGTTCACGTTGCTGAGCAAGCGATACAAGGCGATGGCGAGGCAGATAAAAATTACGTGCCCGATAAGATCCCCGAAGATCGACAATCGAAACAATGTTTCGTGCGCCAGAATGTTGTCGGCCGTGGCCGCGGCGTTGCCACGGACGATGAGTTTCCCTGGAACGTAAAGCATGCTGAACGGCGCAACGAGGACGAGCGACAGATAAATAGCGCCCGCGATCCGCGCGGCTTTCTTGAGTGGGTGCATGCGATTTCTCCTCTATTGGTTGTTAGGCGTGCGGTTTGATCACAGCGGTCCGCGATAACGCCGCAGCCGGACTGCTGCAAACAGGAATGCCGTCGCGACTAATAGCCCAAGCCAGAGACCGGCACTGCCCAGGTATCTTCCCGGAGTCAATTGTACCAGCGAATCGATCGTGGGATGGCCCTCGCCGTGGAAGCCGAAAGCGTGCGGCGCGAATCCCATCAAGCGGTGTTGCAGCATTTTGCCGAAATAGGAAGTGTTGAACGTGATCTTCTCAAAGATTTGGATAACGATCAGTGGCAACACCGCCCAGAGAAACGTTGCGCGCCGCGCCCAACCGGAGACCAGCAATAGCCAGCCGTAGATCGGTGCATGCCAGAGCGCGATCGCGATCAGACCGTAGAGCATTACCAGCCAGTTCTGAAACACCGGGAAGTGGGCAAACGTCGTCGCCGGACTCACTCCGTGCGCCAGCAGGTTTACGCTGCTCATCAGCAGCATGATCACCTGCACGCAAACCACGAGCGCAAAGGCAATCACCGGCAGAATCACCAGCGGAATGGTTATCTTCGAGAGCACGGTGGTGAGATCCGAAACCGGCAGCGATTTCCAGAACAGAATGCTGCGATCGCGGCGTTCGCCGTGCAGCGCGTCGAGACAGTAGAACACGCCTACGATGAACACGACGAAGATCATCATCATCGCCGCCGCGTCGTACGTCGCTTCAATGGCGGCCCGCTGCTTCACTGGGTCGTCGAGCAACAGCACCGCGCGTCGGCGCTCCGCCAGGCCGATCGTGCTGATGGCAAGAGCAAAGACTTGAACCGCGGCGACAATCAGCGGAGCGACATAGATCGAGCGGTTCTCCCACAATTCGCGCCACACCGACCAATAGAATGGCCTGGTCGCGGCAGCATTGGAGCTAGGAGCCGGGAGCTCGGAGTTGGACGGCGATTCGATCGGAATGCTTGATGAACTATTCATTTCTGATCTCCTCGCTCCTTGGTCCCTGCCCCCTGCTCATAACCGCGACGAACAAATCGGCGATGCTGGGCGTGCGCACTTCGCCGAGCGCGGCGAATTGGCCACGATCGACATGATCGAACAGCATGACGCTTTGACCGAACACTTGCCGCTCGTGCAGCGGCTTGAGCGATCGCGCGCCGGCGACGTGGTCCGGATGCACCATCACTTCCGCATAGCGCGATTCGAATTCCTCCATGCTGCATTCGAGCACGATGCGACCGTGATTGATGAACATGAGATCAGTCAGGACATCCTGGATCTCTTCCACTTGATGCGTTGTCACCACGATGGTGCGGGCGCCATCGAAGTAGTCGTTCAGGAGCGAATCGTAGAATTGTTTGCGGTAAAGAATGTCGAGACCAAGCGTCGGCTCGTCCAGCACCAGCAATTTCGCGTCGATCGCCATGACCAGCGCGAGGTGCAGCTGCGCCACCATGCCTTTCGACAGTTGTCTGACCTTGCTCGTGTATTTGATCGTCGTTTTCGCCAGAAAATCTTTCGCCTTCGAGCGATCGAATTTCGGATGCACCCCCGCGACGTAGTCGAGCAGTTGCGTAACCCGGATCCAGCGCGGCAACACTGCGACGTCGGCAATGAAAGAAACATCGCGCATGAGTTCTTCGCGCGCGTTCCACGGATCGCGACCGAGCACCGTCAAATTTCCTTCGTATGAAGTAAGTCCAAGAATGGCGTTGAGCGCGGTGGTTTTGCCGGCGCCGTTGGGGCCGATCAGTCCAAGGATCCGGCCCTCTTCCACGCGTAGATCGACATTGTCCAAGGCGACGGTTGTACCGAAAACTTTACGGAGCCCGCGTGCTTCAATACATGCCATGGCTTAGCGCTTCTCCTTTTCAGTTTTCGAGGGCCGCTGTTTCGTGGCGGCTTCCAGCAGTTCTTCTGTTGTTAGGCCGAGTCGCCGGATGGTCGCGTGAACTCTGGGCCAATGTTCCGCCAGAAATTTCTCGCGTTCGCCCTTCAGCAGTAAATCCCGCGCGCCGGATTTGACGAACATGCCGAGGCCGCGCCTGGTCTCGACCAGTTGCTCGTGAACGAGTTGCTGATAAGCCTTTAGGACCGTGAGCGGATTGACCCGATATTCGGCCGCAACATTGCGGACGGACGGGAGCGGATCGCCTTCGTTGAGCACGCCGTCGAGTATCATATGGACGACACGATCGCGAAGCTGTCGATAAATCGGCTGACCGTCGTTCCATTCACGATTCATCCGGTGTAGCTGATCGCCGTTTCGAGGGAAGTATTCCGTTCGATTTCGTTTGATCAGGGCTCCTCATATAGTGATATAGTTAACTATATCACTAATGCACAAGCAAGCTCTTTTTTTCCTATTTATTGGAGGGACACGCGCCGTCGTATCCCAAAATCAAGGCACCGACGGCGCGGCGCCCTCCAGATCATAAGTCGTGATCTCGAGTTTGTGGCCGTCGGGATCGGAGAAATAAATGGAATGCGAAATTTCGTGGTCCTGAAATTCGAATTGAATGCCGCGCTGCTTCAATTCATCTTGTGCGGCCAGAAAATTCGTTCGATTCGCGCGCAAGGCTAAGTGAAGCATTTTAACGCCGCCGCGCGTGGCGGATGTTCGCCCCGGCGAATCCGTCCTTTGGCGGATCGATTCTTCGTTCGATCTAACCGGGAACAATGCGATCGCGGTTGTGCCTTTGCCGATAAAAACCGGAACGCCGTTCCACATTTCCGAAAAACGGCGCTCGAACCCGAGAACGTCGATGTACCACCGCGCGGCACGTTCCACATCGCGCACACTCATCGCGACGTGATCAATTCCCTCCAGCTCCATGAAGACAGAATGCACAAAATCTACAGAATTAAAACCGGTTAAAGAACGACAAAGAGCCCGAAGTCCTAGCCATTTTGTAGATTCTGTTGATTCTGTCTGTTCCGGTTCCGATTCAGCGGAAATGAAATTGTGCCGGCGCGCTGATCTTGGTATGTCGATGCAAGTGAGTCCCCCCACTCGCCGCGCGTTTCTCAAAACAATCGGTCAGGCCGGTTTGTTTTGCGCGGCGCCGACGATCGCGCGATCAGCAGCTGCGCTGCACGGGGACATCGTCCAAATCTCAATCCTCCACACGACTGATCTCCACGGACACATTTTGCCCACGAGTGATTACGCAGGAAATGCGGACCTCGGTGGCTTCGCGCGTTGCGTCACCCAAATTCGGCGCTGGCGCTGGCAAAATCGGAATTCGATCTTGATTGATATCGGCGACGTTTACCAGGGAACCGACGTCAGTTTGCGCACGAACGGCGCGCTCATGATCGATCTTTTCAATCATTTGAAATACGACGCCTGGATCGTCGGCAATCACGAATTCGATTGGGGCGTGGAGCCGTTCATGAACGCGCTGACAAAATCCAAAATGCCGGTGTTGGCAGCGAACATGTCGATGGAAGGAAAAGCCAGCGGCGAAATCTTGGATTCGGGAAATCCATTCGCTAAAGTACGGCCTTATATCTTGAAGGAAATCGATGGGGTCAAAATCGCCATTATCGGAGTGACCACGCCGGGAATGCCGTTTTGGTTTCGCCCGGAATTTATCCGCGGCTTCGATTTTGAATATCCGGTGGAACCAGTCCGGCGCGCGATCACGAAGGCGAAGGGTGACGGGGCAGAGGCGATTGTGCTGGCAGGTCATATGGGCCTAAAACCGCGCAGCGGCGGGGATGATTTCGCCAATACCGTCGTCGCGTTAACCGCGGAGTTTCCTAAAGTGGTGGCATTTATTGCCGGCCACACCCACCAAACGATTCCGAGCCGTATTACGAACGGCGTGCTTCTGACCCAGGCCGATCATTTCGGCATTCACGTCGGACGGCTCGATCTCACATTCGACCGCGCTTCAAAAAAATTGTTGCGCCGCGAAGCGAGATGCGAACGGATGAACAATCGCGTTGGTCTCGATCATGTCGTCCTTTCACGTGCCAAACCGCATCTCGATGAATCCGCTAGTGCCCTTGCCCAACCAATCGGTACATTGGCGGAAACACTCCACGTGCGCGGCCGTCCAGGTCAACCGAGCGATGTCGAAGCGCTGATCGGGGCAGCAATTGTGGAAGCGCTGCGGGAACGCGGCACGACTGTGGACGGCGCGATGCACGGCGTTTTTGATGAGAAGAATAACTTTGCCGCCGGTCCGAAAACCATAAGTGACATTTGGGGCCTCATTCCTTTTGAAAATTATCTGGTCACAGCGGAGCTCACACCCGAGGAGATCAAAGCAGTGATGGAAGAAGTTTATGCGAGCAGGGAGCCGCGAAACCTGCTTGGGTTTGAAATTGAAACCGAAGGAGTTGGTTATGAACGGCGAATCACGGCCATGCGACTTGCCGATGGGCGCACACTTGAGCGCGACAAACGTTACTCGATCGCCTTCAATACCTTCGATTCGCGCAGCGGCGGCCACCGCTTCATGAAATTACGCGCACTGCTCGAGACGCCCGCGACGCGCTGCACTTTTGATCCAGTCCAGACGCGGGACGCAATGATTGATTATTTCCGGCGCCACCAGGTCGTGCACAAGGTCGGCTCACAAGGCCACCGCGCTGCGGCTTAAATTTACTCGAGATTACGGTTGAAAGTGGCCGCCGTTTCGATTGCGTATCTGGCCATGCGCGTTTTCGGAATTTCCACCGTCATTCTATTGTCGATTGCCCATCTTGGCTGGTCGCAGGTAGATGTTCCATCGTCACAAACCGCAAAGTTGCCGATGTATCGCCCGATCCTGCTCGGCACCGGACCCGATGCTTTAGTCAACCGAATCGACACCGCCGGATTGATTCAACAAGGGCAAAAGGACGCTGCGATCATGTTTTCCTGCTTGGTGAAGAAAGACGGCTCGGTCCTTTCGGTCTCGACTTATCGGGGCACCCCCGATTCAAAATTGCTGGAGCAAGAGGTTCTGAAGAAACTGTCGGCCGCGGCGAATCCGAAATTTATTCCCGCGATCTACAATCACATGCCAGTGGGCGCGATTTATTATGGAACTGTGACGTTCGCGATCGTAAACGACAAACCGCGGCTGCGGATTTTTTCGAATCAGGAGCGCGCGGAACTCGCAAAAGAAAGCGATTTTATCGGTCCACAACCATTTTGGGGAGGCGATTCGAAGTTCAGCGGCTTTCATTATCCGACCGGTGAAGATGCGCCGGTGCAGGTCGACGGGTCAGCCGAGCTGCAATTAAAAGTAGATGCAACTGGCAATTTGCAAGATCTCAAGCTCGTGAGCGAGCAGCCGCCATTTCTCGGATTCGGCGACGCTGCATTCGAAGATATGAGCAAAGCAAAGCTTATTCCTGCGTTCCGCGATGGAAAACCGGTGGCGTGTGACGTGAAGCTCCCGGTTTATTACAAGGCGCCAGGGTTTTAGCAGACCTCCGGCTTCCATCGATCCAGCGAGGCAGCTGCAGGTGTGAAACGCCAAATCATTCGAACAACTTTTTTTCGACGGGAGCCGATCCTATGCGCCCGCGAGCTGGTCGGGGCGGAGCTAATCTGGGGGACCTGCGCCGGAACAATTGTCGAAACCGAGGCGTATTTGGCG
>Ga0209056_10005326_pt1 | contig 13390 bp, 12 predicted proteins | sample GraSoiAngelo_114_FD_185876 | JGI IMG/M metagenome (GOLD analysis project Ga0209056, IMG submission 185876) | Grasslands soil microbial communities from the Angelo Coastal Reserve, California, USA - 14_0903_13_40cm (SPAdes) (version 2) | ecosystem: Environmental > Terrestrial > Soil > Grasslands... | reverse complement strand
CGGGATCAGGAGCAGGTTCATGATGGCGTGGAACCCCTGCGTCGACTCCATCCGCCACGCGATCAGCAGCCCCAGGTTCGTGAGCCCGAAGGCGACCACGACCATCACGCCGACGGCGCCGAGCACGCCGAGCGGCGCGAGGCGAAGCCCGGCGAGCGGCGCGAGCGCCAGGAACGCGAGCCCCTGCCCCACCGCCAGCGTCGTCCCGCCGAGCGCCTGGCCGACGACGATCGCGGTGCGCGACACGGGCGCCACCAGCACGCCCTGGAGGAAGCCCGAGTGCCGGTCCTCGACCGTCGAGATGGTGGCGAAGATCGCCGTGAAGAGCAGGACGAGCGCGAGGATTCCGGGGTAGAGATAGGCGAGATAGCTCGCGCCTGCCGGCGCACCCGGCGGCCGGAAGGAGGGCGAGAGCCCGCCCCCGAGCAGCAGCCAGAAGACGAGCGGCTGCGCCAGCGCGCCCAGCAGCCGGCTTCGCTGGCGCACGAAGCGGATCACCTCCCGGTGCCAGAGCGCGGTGACGGCCAGCATCAGGCCTCCGCCAGGCGATGGCCGGTGAGCCGGATGAACACGTCGTCGAGGGTCGGCTTCCCGTAGCTCACCGTGCGCACCTCCTCCGGGAAGGCCTCGATCAGGTCGCGCACCAGCTCGTGGCCGCGCGCGCGCTCCAGGCGGAGCGTGCCGTCGACCAGCCGCCCGGCGAGGCCGAAGCGTGCGCGCACCCGCTCGGCGAGGCGCGCCGGGTCGGGTCCCACGACCACGAGCACGTCGCCGCCGACCTGGGCCTTCAGGGCCTCCGGAGCGCCGAGCGCGACCAGCCGGCCTCGATCGAGGATGGCGACGCGATCGCAGCGTTCCGCCTCCTCCATGTCGTGGGTGGTGAGCACGATCGTGATCCCGTCCGCCGCGTGCAGCTCCGCCAAGAAGCCCAGGAACTCGCGGCGCGCCCCGGGGTCGAGCCCGCTGGTCGGCTCGTCGAGGAGGAGGAGCTCCGCGCGCACGAGGAGCGCCTTCGCGAGCTCGGTGCGCCGCTGGAGCCCGCCCGAGAGCGTGCCCACCCGCTCGCGCCGGCGCTCGGCCAAGCCGAGGCGTCCCGTCACCGCCTCGATGGCGGCGCGGAGGGACGCGCCGGAGAGTCCGTAGAGATGCCCGTGGTGGACCAGGTTCTCCTCCACGGTGAGCGTGCGGTCGACGCTCGCGTGCTGGAAGACGACGCCCAGGCGGCGGCGGACCCGGTCGGGCTCGCGCGCCACGTCGTGCCCGAGCACGCGCGCGGCGCCGCCGCCGGCGGCGAGCAAGGTGGAAAGGATCCGAAAGAGCGTGCTCTTGCCCCCGCCGTTCGGCCCGAGGAGGCCGAAGAGCTCGCCGCGCTCGACGCGCAGTGAGACGCCGTCGAGCGCGATGCGCTCGCCGTAGCGGTGGCGCAGCTCCTCGACCTCGAGCGCGGGGCCGTTCAGCACGGCCGCTCCTGCCGTTGCGCGGCCATCGCCACGAGGTAGTTCATCACGAGCCACGAGCTCCGGGCATAGCGGAAGAACGCGGGTGGGACCAGCGCGCCGAGCGCCACCCCGATGGCAATCCCGAACGCGTCGCCCCGGGCAGATGCCCGTCACGGGCGCGCGACGGCGTAGAGCGCGACCGGCGTATCGAAGCCCTTCAGCATCCGACGCCCCGCCGGCTCGAAGCGGAAGCGGTCTCGGGCGGCGGCCGACGCCACCTCCGCGGTGGCGAGGATCTCGCGCGGCACCGCGAGCTCCCCCAGCCGCGCGGCGAGGTTCACCGCCGAGCCGTAGTAGTCGCCGCCGCGGGCGAGCAGCCGCCCCTCGGCAAGCCCGCCACGCGGCGTGACCGCCGGGTCGCCGGCGAAGCGCTCGAGGAGCGTGAGCGCGATGTCGCAGGCGGCGCTCGGGTCCACGGCGACGAACATCACGGCGTCGCCGACGAGCTTCACGACCCGCCCATCGCGCGCCGCCACGGCATCACTCGCGAGCGCCTCGAACCGCCCCACGAGCGCGCCGAGCGCCCGGGCATCGAGCTGCTGGGAGAGCCGCGTGTAGCCGACCAGGTCGACGAAGCCGACGGTCAAGCGCACCGTGTCCTGCATCGCGCGCTCGGCGCGGGCGGCCCGGAACCGCCGGATGGCGATCTCCACCTGCGCGCGGAACATCGCCCGGACGGCGTTCGGGATCGTATCGAGCAACTGGACCGCGCGCAGGTTCGCCTGGGCGAGCGCGAGCTCGCTCGCGCCGCGCTCGACGATGGCTGCCTCGACGTTGGCGAGGAAGAGCGAGACCGCGGCTTCGGCGATGCGTGCGACCGACGAGCCGAGCACGCGGATGAAGTGCAGCAGCGGACCCTGACCGAAGAACTGCTCGGCGGCCGCGAAGCTCGCGAACATGGCCACCGTCCCGGGGTCGAAGACCCGCTCCTCGGGACCGACGGGCGGGAACGCGGCCGCGAGATTGAAGCCCTCGATCCGCTCGGGCGACATGCCCGAGCGCGCCGCCACCTCGGCGAGGGTCAGCCGCTCGCCGGCGCGGAGCGCAAGGTCGCCCGCGAGGCCCGAGAGCGCGCCCCAGCGGAGCTGCGCCTCGCGCATGTCGGCGAGCGTCACGCCCTGCGCGGCGAGCCATTCGAGGAGCTCGAGCCGCGCGGGCGCGTCCGGGGCCGCCGGATCGTAGAGGCCGGCGGCCTGGAACTCGGCAGCGGTCATCGGGGGTGCGAGATGAGAGCACGGGGTGCGGGCGCCTGCCAAGAGCGGGTGTCACCCGTGGTGCTCTCGGCACCCCGCCTCACCGGTCGTCGCTGTCCTCCCCCTCCGAGGCGGGCACCGACGGGCTCACCGGGACCAGCGTTCCCGACAGCACCCACGCCTTCTGGCTGGGGGCGAACCGTGGCGCCAGCAGCCCGTCGTTGATCTCCCGCGTCACCGCGAAGCGATCGAACTGCGTCGCCGGGATGAACAAGCGCGTGTTGTCGGCGAATCCGTCCGAGGCGGTATCCACGTCGCCTTCGGCGGCCGAGACGACGCCGTCGTTGTTCGTATCCACCCTCGCAACCTCCGCGGCGTAAGCGTCGAACAGTCGTTGATTGAAGTCGCTGACGCCCGGCTCGAAGGAAGCCAATCGCTCGTAGACGTCGAGGAAGATCTCGTTGGCGAGTCCGCTCGGAATGAACCGCTGGCGGAATTCCCGTTGCGCATCGTCGTCCGCATCGAACTTGTCGGGATCGCGAGGACCGGAGGCCTGGATGACCCCTTTGTTGTTCGGGTTGTCGCCGTACAGCATCGGGTCGTTCGTGATGCCGTTCGGCCCCGAACCGGGAACGACGGACGAGAGCGCGCCCACCTTGCCCGCCTCGAACGTGCCGGGAATTCCGCCGGTGAAGGGCAATTCGTAGAGCGGATGGATCCAGTTGGTGGTGTAGTTGAACTCCCAGTAGGCGTGCCCGTCGCTCTGCTGCAGCGTGTTCCACGCGCCCATGCTGAGTTGAATCGGGACGACGTTGGTCTGGCTGTCCGGGAAGTGGTCGCCTGGGCCGGGGAAGTGCTTCGCATTGCCATCCGTGGTGAAGATGTTGCCAGGGACGTTGTCGTGGGCGCCCATGGCGCTCAGCGCGTCGGCATCGGCTTGGAGTATGGTCCCGAATTGTGCGTGGCCGTCCGAGCGTGGCGTGTCGTTGACCGGGGCGACGGTCAGATCATGGATCATCCACCCCTCGTACCAGCCGCTCTCGTTGTTGATCACGAACAGCCCGGAGACATCGGTGAATATGTCGATGAACGCCCGCACGTCGCTTGGATCGGTCGGCAGGCCCGGCTTGGGCTCCAGAACCACGCGCACCGAGCCGATGGTGGGGAGACCGCAGTCGGGCCCGGTGGCGGTGAGCATCGCGGTGTCGTTGACCCCGGGTATCAAGCTGGTGAACGGGTTCGCCTCGACACCCGTCGTGTCCAGCAGGTAGTACTGGAAGAGCTGGCTCGGCTTCGGCTTGAAGGGCGGCTTGTCGAAATGCGCCTCGGCGTATGCCTGGGTCGGGAGCTGGCTGTGAGGTCGCCCCGCCAGCTGAACGAGCCGATCGCGGAGCGGGCCGGGCAGCCGCCGAATGTCGCCGCGGTCGCCAACCACGGCCATGTCCATGTCGGCCGTCGCGTTCGGGTGACACGGCGGCGACGGCTGCTGCTGCTTTGCCTGCGCCAGGGTGGCCAGGGCGATCACGGTCAGGGACAGCGCACCGGTGCCGATTGCCTTCCTCATCTTCATGTTCTCCTCCTGTTCGAGGTGTAAAAGACCGCCCAGCTCGTGCCGGCCCGGAGGAGCACCAAAAGTGAGGCGAACAGGATGGGGACGCCTGCCATACGCGACTGGCTACCGCCCCTCTCTGGTGATCCTTTTCCCATCTCGTCGTGCGATTCGTGCCCGCCGGCTGGTCGCGATGCGCGGACATGCCTCCGGCGAGTGTCGGCGCAGCTTCGGTCCTCGTGAGGTAGTGGCTCCGGGGGAGGGCCGTTGTTACGTCGACGGCAAAGGCGCGAGCGCCCGGGCGGAGAGTCGGCCGAGCCCGCCCGCTTGACTCCGCGCTCGGCCTGGGGGCGATAGTCGCTGCGGGGGGTCCGAAACCGGATCAGCCGACAGGCGTTGTCGGTTGTCCCGGGGTGGTAACAATTGGCCTCCTCAGAAGCCAACAAGAGCGTAGGACAGCGTGAGACTCGCGCGCGATCCCGCGCGCAATGGATGGCGGACGCACAGCGTGGGAATGCCGAGGCCTATCGGGCCCTGTTGGACGACATCGGCCCGGAGCTCATGGGCTTCCTGCGCGCCCGGGTCCCGGACTCGCAGGACGTGGGAGACCTCTACCAGGAGACCTTCCTCGCGCTGCACCGTTCGCGCCACACCTACGAGGCCCCGCGGCCCGTCGAGCCCTGGCTGTTTGCGATCGCGGCGCACGTCGTGGCCCGGCACCTGCGCCGGCGCCGGACCCGGATCGGCAGGGAGGTTCTCGTCGGCGTCCTCCCCGAGGAGGCGATGGCGGAGGGCGGCTACGCGCGGCTGCAGCTTGCGCAAGCGCTCGATCGACTGCCGCCGACCCACCGCGAGGCGATCGAGCTCGTGAAGCTCGAGGGCCTCTCGACCGAGGCGGCAGCCGCGCGAGTTGGGACGACACCCGGGGCGCTCCGCGTGCGCGCCCACCGGGCGTACTCGGCGCTGCGGCGCCTCCTCGGAAGCTGAAGGATGCAGACGCCGCCGACGCACGAGCGCCTGGTCGCCCAGCTCATCGCCGACGTCCAGCCGGTGCGTCCTCTCTGGTCGCCCCGCACGCGACTGGCCCTGTGGCTCGCCCTACAGACGCTGACGCTCGGCGTCGCCGTCGAGCTTGGCCTGCGCCAGGACCTGGGCGATCACCTCCGTCAGCCGCTCTTCCTGCTCGAGGTGGGAGCGCTGGTGGTCGCTGGAGCCATGGCAGCGGCGGTGGCGCTGCGCGGCGCGGTGCCCGGGATGGCGAGCGGACGGCTGGCGGTGACGGTTTTGCTGCTGCTCGGCTCGGCAGCGGTGGCCCTCGTGTCACTCGAACCGGTCGTGACCATCCGTTCCTCCTGGGGCTTCGTGGCGCGCGGAGCTGTGTGCGTGATCTGCATCCTCGGTTACGCCGCGATCCCGTGGAGCGTGCTCTTCGTGGCCGTGCGCCGCGGTGCCCCGCTCGACGCCCCGGTCGTGGGGGTGTGCGCAGGCACCGCGGCCCTGCTGTTCGCGGCCGCGGCGGTGCGGATCGCCTGCCCCATCGACGAAGCGCTCCATTTGCTGACCTGGCACGCGATGCCGGTTGCGTTGGGCGCGGCGCTCTCGGGGGTCGCAGGCGCGAGGTGGCTCGATCGATGGCGGGAGGCGTGAGCGCGTTCAGCGCGCCCGCAGGCGATCCCGCTCGTGCCGTTGCTCGCCCATCGCCACCAGGTAGTTCATCACGAGCCACAGGCTCCGCGCATGACGGAAGAACGCGAGCGGGACCAGCGCGCCGAGCGCGACCCCGATCGCGAGCTGCTGGGTGAGCGTCAGCCCGACGGTCCAGTCGAGCCCCAGCACGACGCCCACCGCGACCGCGACCGTCACCGCATAGTTGATGTAGATGGCGCCGACGAAGAACCCTTGCTCGCGCTCGTAGCGGAGGCCGCAGGCCGCGCACCGCTCGTGCATGCGGAAGTAGCGCGCGTAGAGCGGCGATCTCCCGCAGCGCGGGCAGCGGAGGCGGAGCGCACGCCCGAGGGTGCGCCGCACGCGTGCCAGGGCGAAGGAGCCGACGCGCGGCCTCACGCGGCAGCGACGGTCGCCGGCACGCGCGTCGCGTGGAGCCGGCGCAGATAGGCGTCCATCGTCCGCCGGGCCATCACGTCGATCGAGAAGGTGCCCTCCACGCGCTGGCGCGCGGCGGTCGCGAGGCGGCGCGCGAGCGCGGGGTCGCGCAGCACGCGCCCCACCGCCGCAGCCACGGCGGCGGGCGCGCGGGGCGGCACGAGGAGACCCGTCTCCCCGCTCGTCACCAGCTCCCGGCACCCCCCGACGTCGGTCGCGACCGCGACCGCGCCGGTCGCCATCGCCTCGAGCAGCACGTTCGGGAAGCCCTCGTAGAGCGAGGTGAGCGCGAAGACGTCGACCGCCGCGAGCAGCCGAGGCACGTCGTGCCGGAGCCCGGTGAACACGACGCGCGCGCCGAGCCCGAGGCGCCGGGCGAGGGCCTCGAGCGCCGCCCGCTCCCCGCCCTCCCCGACCACCAGGAAGTCGACGTCGGGGACCTCGGCCGCGATCATCGCCGCCGCCCGCAGGAAGGTCGGGAAGTCCTTCTGTGCGTCGAGGCGCCCGACCCCCGCGACCAGCCGGCGGTCGCGCCGGAGGCCCGCCGCCGAGCGGGCGGCGCGCCGGTCGAGCGAGAAGGGCGGCAGCCGTCCGAGGTCGATCCCGTTCGGGATCACCTCGATCTTCTCGCGCGGCAGCCGCTTGCGCTCGACCTGCCAGGCGGCGATCGCCTCGCAGTTGACCAGGTAGCCGTCGGTCACGCGGTCGAGCGCGCGTTCCACCATCACCTGCCAGCCGCGATAGGGCGTCACGACGCGCTCGGCGGCGATGACGACCGGGATGCCGAGCCCGAGAGCCGCGAGCCGCCCGTAGCTGTTTCCCGACCACAGGATGGCGTGCAGGAGATGCGGCGCGAAGCGCCGGAGCGAGGCCCGCAGACGAGCGAGCCGCCGGACATCCGCCGGTCCGCGCCGCGGGATCTCCTCCACCGGGACGCCGAGGGCGCGGATCGGCTCGACCCACCAGCCGCCGGGGGCAAGCACGAACACGCCCGGCGCGAAGCGCCGGCGGTCGAGATGCCGGAGCAGCTCGTAGAGCTGGTACTCGGCGCCCCCCTTGCCGAGCTCGCCGATGACGTAGGCGACGCGATACGGTGGGTCAGCGACCATGACTCCCATCGATCGAAGCAAAGTACATGCCAGGCTGGACCCGCACCGGTCCCATCCGAGGGCATGGCTCCTGCCGCCGGGGCGCGATCACCGAAACCGAGGCGCGGGCTCCAGGTCGCCGCCCTCGGGCGGGGGGGAGAGCGCCTTCTTTAAGCGCCGGAGGGCGTCGAGGTTCGAGTCCATACGCACGAGCGCCTCGATCAGACGTTGCACCTGCTCGGTCACCCAGCCGATCTCCTGGCGGCTGACCGTCTCGAGCGCGCGGCCGAGGCGCTCGTACAACGCGAGCAGGTCCGCAATGTCGCGCACGCCGCTCTGGCCGAGCCGGCGCACCAGCTCGCCGTAGTAGCGTACCAGCTCCTCGGTCTCGCGACGGATGTCGACCGACATTGCGACCTCCGGTCCGGTTGACCGTGCGTATTGACGCCCGGCGGCTCGGAGGTCTACATCCGCCCCCACCCGTGAGGCAACAAGAAAATGAGCTGGCCGCCGCGGCCCGGCCGGAGCCTGTGGCGCCCTTCGATGCCCTCCGGGTCGAGCAGTTCGTGGACCTGCAGCGCGACCTGCTCCTGGTGAGCGGCGACCCCGAGACGCTGCCCGAGCGGCTGGTGCAGCGTACCGCCCTCTTCCTCGGCGTGGCCGGCGCCGCAGTCGGGCTGCTCCAAGACGGCCTCTACACCATCCTCGCCACCTATGGCCTCGGCTCCGAATACCGCGCACGCTACGACCGCCAGACGCTGCGCGAGTCGGCGCTCGCGCCCGCGCTGAGCGGCGGCCGGCCGCTGGTGCTGGACGACACGGACCGTGGCGCGCCCGTGCGCACCATCGTCCTGCCCTTCCGGGGCCCGGACCTGACCGGCGCGCTCCACCTGGTGGTCGCCGGGACGGCACCGCTCGCCGACCCGGGGCTCGAGCTCGGGTTTGCGCTCGCCGCCCTCGCCGGCGTGGCGCTGGTCAACGCCCGGCAGTGTCGGCGGCTCGCCCGGTTCGCACGCATGAAGGGCGACGCGCTCGCGACCATGGCGCACGACCTGCGCGCGCCGCTCAACGCGCTGGTCGGCTACGCGGGCCTGCTCGGCGAGGGCGCCTTCGGCCCGCTCGCCGCCGAGCAACGCGACGTCTGCACCACGCTCGAGCGGCAGGCGGTCGAGCTGGTCGATCTCCTCGGCGCCACGCTGGACGTCGCCCGCCTGGAGACGGGGAGCCTCCCCATCCGCAGCGAGGAGTTCGCGCTCGGCGAGCTGCTCGCGACGCTCCAAACCGGCACCTTCGCGCGCGCCACGCGCGACGGCCGGCTCGCCTGCCGCCTCCCGCCCGGGCTTCCGCCGCTCCACACCGACCGCGTGAAGGTGAAGGAGATCGTCCAGAACCTGGTCGACAACGCGCTCAAACACAGCGACGGGGGCACGGTGGAGATCGAGGTGGCGCTCGCGCCCGAGCGCGAGGCGGTGCGGCTCACGGTGCGCGACGCGGGCCCCGGAATCGCGGCCGACGTCCTGCCACACCTCTTCGAGCCCTTCCGGCCCGGCCCCGGCGCCACGCGCGGCACCGGGTTCGGGCTCTACATCGTGCGCTGCTTCGCCGAGGCCCTGGGCGGGCGCGTTGCCGCCAGGAGCCAGCCGGGCGAGGGCACGGCCGTCACCGTCGAGCTCCCGCTCGTCGCTCCCGCGGCGCGTGCCCTGCGCGCGCCCGCGTAGGCCGGCTGCGGGTCGCTATCGGCGGCGCCCGGTTCGGGGCCGCGGTCGTTTCGCCGCCCGCCGCGCGGAGCGACGCCGTGGGCTCACCCTGACGCGGCTGCGTCGCGCATCGGCGGCCTGCTTGCCCGGCCCCGCGCCGTCCTGACCGAAGCGCGCGACGAAGTACTCGCAGGTGCGGCGCATCCCGGTCGCGAAGTCCACCTTCGGACGATAGCCGAGCAGCCGCTCCGCCTTCGTGATGTCGGCGAGCGTGTGGCGCACGTCGCCCGCGCGCGGCCCGGTGTGCGCGCGCGGCAGCTGGCGGCCGAGGAAGCCGGCGATCGCGTCGGCGATGGCGATGAGCGAATGGTGCGTGCCGCAGGCGATGTTGAAGACCTCGCCCGACACCCCCGGCGCCGTCATCGCGAGCAGGTTCCCCTCCACCACGTTGTCGATGTAGGTGAAGTCGCGCGACTGCTCGCCGTCGCCGTGCACCTCGAGCGGCTCGTGCGCGAGCGCCTGGGCGAGGAAGCGCGGGATCACGGCCGAATACTTCGACTCCGGGTTCTGGCGCGGCCCGAACACGTTGAAGTAGCGCAGGCTCACCGTCTCGAGCCCGTAGAGGCGCGCGAAGGTCTGACAGTAGTGCTCCGCCGCCAGCTTCGAGATCGCGTAGGGCGAGATCGGCCGGGTGGGGAGCGTCTCCACCTTGGGGAGCGCCGGGTCATCGCCGTAGACCGACGACGACGACGCGTACACCACGCGCCGCACGCCCGCGTCGCGGCAGGCGAGGAGGAGGACGAGCGTCCCGGTCACGTTCACCTGGTTGGAGCTGAGCGGGTCGTCGACCGAGCGCGGCACGGAGCGGAGCGCCGCCTGGTGGAAGACGCCGTCCACCCCCGCGACGGCGCGGCGTACCACGGCCGCGTCGCGCAGGTCGCCCTCGACCACCTGGACGCCCGGCTGCGCCGCCAGGTTCTCGCGCCGCCCGGTCGAGAAGTCGTCCAGCACGCGCACCCGGTCGCCGCGCGCGACGAGCGCGTCGACCAGGTTGGAGCCGATGAAGCCGGCCCCGCCGGTCACCAGATAGAGCTTGCTCACGGTGAGGCGACTCTATGCAACCGAACGGGGGCCCACAAGGGCGGATGGGTTTGCCGCCCGCCGGCGGGAGTGTTAGCAGAAGACCGACCCGCCTCGTGCTCCCGCGCTCGCTCACGCTCGCTCTCGCCCTGGCCGCCGGCGCCGCGCGCGCGGCCACTCCCCCGCTCGCCGTGCCGCTGGCGCTCGAGGAGAGCGCGGGCGTAGCGCGCCACGCCTGGCCCGCGAGCGCGAGCGTACCCCTGCCGCGCGGGCGCGTGCAGAGCCCCGACAAGCTCTGGCTCGCGGCGCCCGACGGGCACGCGGCGCCGCTCCAGGCGCGCGCGCTCGAGCGCTGGCCCGACGGCTCCGTGCGCTGGCTGCTCCTCGACTTCCTGGCCGACGTACCGCCGGGCAAGGTGGCGACCTACACGCTGCGCGACGGCGCGGCGCCGGCGCCCGTGAGCGGGGCGCGCGTCCGCCTCGAGGCGGGCCGCGACGGCGCCCGCGTGCTCGACACGGGCGCGCTCCGCGTCACCGTCCCGGCGCGCAGTGAGGCGCTGCTCGCCGATCTGGCCGCGGGCCCGGTGCGGCTCGCCGGCGCCGTCCCGCTCCCGGCGCTCGCGGTCGACCGCGCGCGCGGTGGAGCGCCGAGCCACGAAGGCGTCACGGTCGAGACCGAGGGTCCGGTGCGCACCGAGCTCCTGGTCACCGGCCGCTATCCCGCCGGGATCGCCTACGAGGTCCGCATCGCCGCCTTCGCCGGCGAGCGGTTTCTCCGCCTCCAGCACACGATCACCGACCTCGCCGACCCGCACTACGCGCCGCTCCGCTCCCTCCTGCTCACCGTGCCGGGGCATTTCACCGAGGCGGCGGTCGGCATCGACGGCGGCCGGCGGACGCTCGGCGAGCTCGCGCGCGGGCACGAGCTCCGCCACACGGACGCGACGCCCGCCCTCCTCGACGGCGTCTCCGCCGGCCGGCACGCCGACGGCTGGGCCGAGGCGCGCGGCGGCGGCGCCGCGGTGACGCTGGTCGCGCCCTTCTTCTGGCAGGAGTATCCGAAGGCGCTCCGCGTCGGCTCCGACCGCCTGGCGATCGACCTCTTCGCGGGCAAGGAGGCGCCGGTCCAGTTCGGCACGGGAGCCGCCAAGACGCACGAGCTCTGGCTCGCCCTCGGGCGCGCGGACGACGGGGCGTCGCCCGCAGAGCTCGCCGCCGCCCTCGGCGCGCCGCTGGTCGCCATCCCACCCGCCGCATGGATCGTCGCCAGCCGCGCGCTCCCGAATGCGCTCGACCCCGACGCGCCCGGGGCGCGCGACTTCCTCGCGCGCCTGGCGAGCGCCTACAGCGGCTATCAGAAGCACGTCGAGACCGAGCGCTGGGACGACGGCCCGCCCGTCCCCTGCGCCGAGCGCACCGAGGAGCACCCGCGCGTCGGCCTCTACGGCGCGCTCAACTGGGGCGACTGGCAGTTCCCCGGCTACCGTGACCACGTCCGCGGCTGCGACGGGTGGGGGAACCTCGAGTACGACCTGCCGCAGGTGCTGGCGCTCGCGTACGCCGCGACCGGGAGCCGCCTCTTCCGGGACGGGTTCGTACCCGCGGCGCGCCACTACCGCGACGTCGACATCATCCACCACGCCCCCGGCCATCCCGACTGGGTGGGACTGAACCACCCCCACAAGGCGCTCCACTTCGCCTGGGAGGCGGCGGAGAAGGTGGACCTGGGCCACACCTGGACCGAGGGCCTGGTGAGCTACCACCGCCTGACCGGCGACGTGCGCGCGCTGGCGGCCGCGCGCGGCATCGCCGACGCGCTCGCCGGGCGCGTGAAGCGCGCGCGCATCCCCCGTCACTTCGGCTGGCCGATGCTGGCGCTGGTCGCGGTGTACGACGCGACCGGCGAGCGGCGCTACCTGGAGGCCGCTCGCGCCTACGCCGGCGCCGGCACGGACCTCTTCCGCCCGACCCCCGCAGCCGACGACTGGAAGATGGGCATCCTCGCCGACGGCGTGGCCGCCGTGTACGGCGCCGACGGCGACGCGCGCCTCCGCCGCTGGCTGATGGCCTACGCCGACGCGCTGCTCGCGAGCCCCGGCCGCTTCACCGACCCGCGCTTCGGGCTGCCGCTCGGCCAGCTCTACGCGCTGACCGGCGACGAGCGCTACAAGCAGGCGGCGCTCGCCACCGTGCGCGGCATGAATATCAGCGACCAGGGAAAACAGCTCGCCGCCAACGGCCGTACCGGCTTCCGCATCCTCGCGGGTCTAAAAGCATCTGGGGGCCCGTCCGGTGCTCGCGCGCCGAGCGCGCTGCGCTCCTCCGATGCCCCCAGACCCCGTCGGCCGGCTCGAGCGCTTCCGCGCTCGGCCTCCCCCGGCTAAATCAGCTGGGGGCCCGTCCGGTGCTCGCGCGCCGAGCGCGCTCCGGACCAACGCCCGCGCGGCTCCCGCCGCGCGCCCCAGACCCCGTCGGCCAGCTCGAGCGCTTCCGCGCTCGGCCTCCCCGTCCGGCCGGCCGTTGAGCGCCGGGCGCCGCATCACACCCGGCCGCGGCGCTCCTCGTCCGGAGTCGGGGAGCGTACCGTCACGACCGTCACGGTCGCGATGAGCTCCTCGCCGGCGCCGGGCGGGTTGAAGTCGGCGCGGATCTCGCGCTCGCCGATCTCGAGCAGACGGAAGCGGAGCGCGCGGCCGTCGGGCGTCTTCACGCGGTACTCGGCGCCGACCTGGAGCTTCAAGTCGGGCGGCAGGCGCTCGCGCGGCACGGCGCACACCAGCTCCGTCCGCCGGGCGCCGTAGGCCTCCTCGGCCGGGATGCGGAGCTCGCGCGTCTCGCCGGCCTGCATGCCGCCGATGCGCTCCTCGAGCGCGGGGAAGAGCTGACCTCCCCCGACCAGGATCGCGACCGGCCCGCAGCCTCCGGTCGAGTCGACGAGCCCGCCACTCGCCAGGCGCACGGTGTACTCGAGCATGACGACGCGGCCGGCGGCCACCTCCATCACAGCGCCCCTCGCGCCAGCTGGCGGACGATCGCCGCCAGCAGATCGGGCGCGCCGGTCGAGCCGCCCTTGGTGACCACCGCCAGGCCGGCGTAGGCGCCCGCCATGAGGCGCGCCCGCACCACCAGCGGGCAGAGCCGGCTCTCGAGCCAGAGCGGTGGGAGACCGAGCCCCTCGAGG
>Ga0209056_10005322_pt1 | contig 13393 bp, 9 predicted proteins | sample GraSoiAngelo_114_FD_185876 | JGI IMG/M metagenome (GOLD analysis project Ga0209056, IMG submission 185876) | Grasslands soil microbial communities from the Angelo Coastal Reserve, California, USA - 14_0903_13_40cm (SPAdes) (version 2) | ecosystem: Environmental > Terrestrial > Soil > Grasslands ... | reverse complement strand
GCCGTCCACGGGCAACGATCCCATGACGGTGAGCCTGGGAGGGATCGAGTTCCCCTTCCCTGAGTACATCAACAACATGTATTCCCAGGTGCGGCGGCGCTGGCAGCGACCGCTCCAGAGCACGCCCCTCGAGGCGGAGGTCTCGTTCTTCGTCCACCGCGACGGCTCGGTGACGGATCTGCAGTTCATCCGGCGCTCGGGAAACTTCGGGTTCGACCTCGAGGCGCAGGGCGCGATCGAGGACGCTGGCAAGTTCAAGGCGTTCGGGGCGCTGCCGGACGGGTGGGCGGCCGATGTCCTGTTCGTGCGGTTTTATTTCTCTGGAAGACGTTCGTGAGGTTCCTGCTGCTCGGCCTCGGCCTGGTGGTGTGGGTCGGTCCGACCGTCCGGCGGTCCGACGCGCAAGACACTTCCGCCATCGATCGCGGCGTGCGCATCGGGATCGTGTACCAGCCCGGTGTGCGGCCCGGGCTGGTGGTCCTGCCGGGGCGCCCCGCGGGGCTCGATTCGGCGCGCGCGATGCTGATGCGCGACCTGGACTACAGTGACCGCTTCGAGCTCATTACGCTGCCGGCCGGCGATTCGCTGCGCGTCGGGGCGGCGGCGCTCGGCACGGCTCCCCCCGCCCGCGGAGCCCCCGCACGCGGACGCACGGGCGGGGCGCCAGCAGCGGGACCCAACTATCCCCTGTACCTCGCCCTCGGCGCCGACTTCATCGTGGACGTGCGCGCCGCAGGGGACACGGCGGTTGTCGACCTGCACGACGTCGCCGCCGGCGCGCTGCGGCGGGCGTTCCCGGCCCGGCTCCCCGCGCCGGGAGCGGCGGGCTTCCGCATGGCGGTCCACCGGCTGGCCGACCAGGTGCTCCAGGCGACGCTCGGGGCCCCCGGCATGGCGGCGACGCGCGTCGGGTTCGTCAAGGACGGCAAGGTGTACGTGATCGATCAGGACGGTGCCGACATGCATCTCGTCTCCTCGACCGATCGCCAGGCGATGTCGCCGGCCTGGGCGCCCGACGCGCGACGCCTCGCCTACATGGAATTCTGGCAAGGGCACGGACAGCTCTTCGTGCAGGACCTGGGAAACGGTGAGCGCACCGCCGTCGCGACCACCGGCCGGGCGCTGGATTTCACACCCGCGTTCTCGCCGGATGGGAAGACGCTCGCCTTCAGCCGCGCCACCGAGGAAGGCACCGATGTCTACACCGTCAACGCCAAGGACAACTGCTGCTTGCAACGCTTGACCGTGGGGCGCTTTTCGGACAACTTGTCCCCTGCCTACAGTCCCGACGGGCAGCGGATCGCGTTCGTCTCGACCCGCTCGGGTCTGCCGCAGATCTACGTGATGGCGGCGGACGGGACGGACCAGCAGCTGTTCGCGCCCTTCGATTACGGCGTCACGGGCGCGTCCAACGCGCCCGAGTGGTCGCCCGACGGGCAATCGGTCGCGTTCCATCGGGATGTGGCGGGCACGTTGCAGGTGTTCGTGCTGGACGTGCGCACCCGCACGGTTCGCCAGCTGACCTCGGTCGGGCGCAACGAGGATCCGACCTGGGCACCCGACAGCCGCCACCTGGCGTTCGTATCCGATCGCTCCGGGTACCGGCAGTTGTGGATCATTGATTTGGACACCGGCCGCATCCGGCCGCTCCTGCAGCAGAGCGGCGCGCGGCTGCCGGCCTGGTCTCCCCGGCTTCCGGAGACCGCCGCGACGAACCCCTGACCCCTGGAGAGAGGCACAGACGATGAAACGCCTAACCTTGCTGGCCCTGGCCGTCGTCGCCGGCGCCGTCACGGCCGCCGCGTGCGGTGGACCCAAGCCGCCGCCGCAAGCGCCGACGCCCCAGCCGAACGCCGACTCGGCCGCCGCCGCTGAGCGGGCGCGGCAAGACTCGATGGACGCGGCGAACCGCGCCGCCCAGGCCGCCGAGGCCGAACGCGCGCGGCGCCAGCAGGAGGCCGATGCGGCGGCTGGCGCGCAGCGGACGACGGAAGAGGTCCGCGCGATGCTGGCGGCGATGATCCACTTCGACTACGACAAGGCCGTGCTGCGCGGGGACGATGTCGGCACCCTCGATCAGAAGGTGGCGACCCTGCAGGCCAACCCGAACCTGCGGATCCGCATCAGCGGCCACTGCGACGAGCGCGGGTCGGATGAGTACAACCTCGCTCTCGGCAACCGCCGTGCGACCGCGGCCAAGCAGTATCTCGTGAGCCACGGCATCGACGCGGGTCGCATCGAGACGACCTCGTACGGGGAAGAGCGGCCGCTGGCGCAGGGCCACGATGAGAGCGCGTGGGCGCAGAACCGCCGCGACGAGTTCGAGATCATCAGCGGCGGGGACGTCCTCAAGAAGCCGTAACCGTGCGTCGCCTGCTGCGCTGCGCCATTCTCCCGATCCTGGGGCTCGCCGCCGGCTGCGCCTTGAAGGGCGACGTGCGGCGCGTCGAGCTCCAGGTGACGGCGCTGCGCGCCGACCTGGCGCGCAGCGACAGCGTGCGCCGGGCGGAGCGGGATTCGACCCTCGCGGTCATCGCGGCCGTCCAGGCCGCGCTGACCGCGCAGCAGAGCTTTCTCGTGCAGATGCGCGGCGACCTCCGCACCGATCTCCTCAACGTGCAGCAGCAGATGGTCTCGGTCTTGGAGAACACCGGCCTCAGCCAACAGCGGCTCACGGAGCTGCGCACCCGCATCCTCGAGCAACAGCAGCAGGTCGCGAACCAGCCGCCCGCCGGCGCCCCGCCGGCCGGCGGGGCGCCGGTCGGCCCGTCCGGGAACCCGGCGGGACCGGGGCCGGACCAGATGTACGACCTCGCGTTCCAGCAGTTCCGGGCGAGCCGCTACGCCACCGCGCGGCTCGGCTTCCGCGAGTTCCTCAAGGTCTATCCCACCCACGAGCGTGTGCCCGACGCCCTGTTCTACCTCGGGGAGACGTTCGCCCAGGACCACCCCGACTCGGCGGCTGCGGTGTATGACCAGCTCGTGAAGCAGTTCCCGAACTCGCCGCGCGCGCCATCGGCGCTCTACAAGCTCGGACTCTTCGCCGAACAGCGGGGGGACAAGGCCGCCGCCCGGATCTTTTATGTGCGCGTCACCACCGGCTATCCCCGCTCGGACGAAGCCAACCTCGCGCGCGACCGCCTCCAGCGCCTCGGGCGCTAGCCGCGCCGGAGGCCCCCGTGCCGGAGCCCTCCTCCCGCGGCGAAATGCCGTTCCTCGACCATCTCGAGGAGCTGCGCTGGCGCATCCTCTATAGCCTGCTGGCCGTCGTCCTCTGCACGCTGGTCGGCTGGTGGGTCGTGCAGCATTTCGACGTCATCGGCCTGCTCAAACGGCCGATCGCGCCGCTGATTCCCAACGGGCGGCTGGTGTTCACCAGCCCCACCGACCCGTTCTTCATCACGTTGAAGCTCGCCTTCGTGTTCGGGCTGCTGTTCGCCTCGCCGGTCGTCGCCTATCAGATCTGGCGGTTCCTGGCGCCCGCCCTCTACGAGCGCGAGCGCCGCGTGATCGTTCCGGCGTTCTCGGTGGGGATCGTCCTCTTCCTCGGCGGGGCCACCGCGGCCTACCTCTGGGTCCTGCCCCGGGCCCTCGCCGTGCTGCTCTCGCTCCAGCGTCAGGAGCTCGCGCCGATGATCACGGCGGATGCCTACTTCGGCATCGCCGCGCAGCTCATCATCGCCTTCGGTCTCATCACCGAGCTGCCGCTCGTCGTGACGATTCTGGCCGCGCTGGGCGTGGTGACGCCCCGGTTCCTGGCCAAGAACCGCCGCTACGCGATCGTGCTCTCGGCCGTTGCCGCCGCGCTCCTCAGCCCGCCCGACGCGGTCTCGATGATCGTGATGCTGGTCCCCCTGCTCCTGCTCTATGAAGTGAGCATCCTCTGCGCCTGGGTCATGACGCGGCGCCGCGCGCGCCGCGAGGCCGGAGCCGGCGCCGCCAGCCGCACCACGGCGCTCCTGCTCCTCCTCGCGGCCCTGGGGGGTACGCTGTCGGCGCAGCAGCCTGCGCCCAAGCCCCCGGGAGTCCGCGCGGATACGACGCCCCGCCACGTGCCCGGCCAGCCGGTCCAGGGCCAGGCCATCGACACCGGCGCCGCCCGCCGCCTCGGCCTCCCGACCGGACCCACCCGCAGCTTCCCGCCCGCCGATTCCGTCATTGACTCGCTGCTCAAGCTCCCCGGCTATCGTCGAGGGAGACAGCCAGGCGATCTTCCTGCGGGGCGCGGCGTTTCTCGACCGCGAAGGGACGAAGCTCGAGGCCGATTCGGTGCGCTATCGCGAGGCGAGCTGCCGGCTCGACGCCGCGGGCGATCCGCGCCTCTTCGACCAGAATAGTGCGGGCCAGAGCACAGTGCTCATCGGGGAAGGGATGCGCTACGACACCTGCCTGAAGCGGGGCACCGTCCGGGAGGCGCTCACCAGCTTTCAGCAGGGCGGCGCCACCTGGTTCATGCGCGGCGACATGGCCGTGGACTCCGGCTCCACGCGCCTCTACGGGGCCAAGAGCGAGATCACGTCGTCCGACCGTCCCGTGCCCGAATACCACTTCGCCGCCGGCGAGGTGAAGTGGCTGAACAAGAACGTGATGGTGGCGCGCCCCGCGGTCCTCTACATCCGCGACGTCCCCATCCTGTGGATGCCGTTCATCTTCCAGGACATCCGCAGCGGCCGGCGCAGCGGATTCCTCGTGCCCCGCTTCGGCCTGAACGACCTGGTGCGGCCCACGCGGCGCTACGAGCGTCACATCGCCAACCTCGGCTACTACTGGGTCGTCAACGACTACGTGGACGTCCTGGCGTCGACCGACTGGTTCGCGGGGCATAGTCTGGCCTTCAACGCCTCCAGTGACTACCGCTGGCTCGATCGCTTTATCACGGGGCGCATCTCGTATACGCGCTTGAAGCAGCTCGACGCAGCCGCCCCCGCGTCCAGCCGCATCGGGTGGCAGCACAACCAGGCGTTCGACAGCCGCACCCGCTTCAACGCCAGCGTCGACTACTTCACGAGTCCGCAAGTCGTGCAGCGCAACACGCCGGACCCGTATCTCTCCACCGCCCAGGTGACCTCGTCGGTGAACTTCGACAAGCGCTTCGACTGGGGGACGTTCAACCTCGGCGGCAGCCGCTCCCAGAACCTGGCCAACGATCTCGTCCAGCAGAACTTCCCGCGGGTGACGCTCACGCCGGCCCCGATCAATCTCGGAGAGACATTTACCTGGTCGCCCGCGTTCTCGTACAACAACAGCCAGACGTTCCACTCCCCAGCGGCCGCCCTGCTGGTTCCCGGCGCGGCCGGCCCCGACACGCTCGCCGGGTTCTTCGACACGCGGCAGAGCGATCTGTCGCTCGGCACACCATTGCGCATCGGCCGGTGGAACTGGAGCAATCAGCTGACCGTCACCGACCGGGCCAGCAACCAACGCACCGAAGTCGCCCTGGCAGACCCGACCGATCCCACGGGGATCCGTCGCGTGCTGTACGGCCGCACCTTCGAGACGCGCGTCGACTGGAGCACGGGCATCAACCTGCCGCAGCTGTTCTCCGGCACCTGGAAGCTGCAGCCGGGGGTCCAGATCCTGAATCAGACCGGCGCCGGCCCGTTCGCCATCCGCAACCAGTTCACGGGTGGCGAGTGGGTGCGGCAGGGGAAGCGCTTGGCCTTCTCGGCGGGGATGGCGCCGACGTTCTTCGGCTTCCTGCCCGGCTTCGGCCCGGTGGCGCGCGTGCGCCACTCGATCCAGTGGATCGTGAGCTACCAGTACGCGCCCGCGTCCCGGGTCGACTCCGCGTACGCCCACGCGATCGACCCGGGCGGGACGAACTTCAAGGCGCGCAGCGATCCGCAGCAGACGATCACGGTCTCGCTGTCCCAGAACCTCGAGGCCAAGCTCAAGCCGCTCCCAGGCGACACGACGGCGGAGCAGCAGCCCCGCAAGATCCGCCTGCTCGGCATCACCACGTCGGGGGTGTCGTACAACTTCGAGCAGGCCAAGCGGCGCGGGTTCACGGGGTGGCAGACCCAGACGCTGACGAACACCTTCGCCTCGGGTCTCATCCCCTTCAGCCTGACGGTCACCCACGACCTGTGGCGTGGTACCGCGGGCACGGACAGCGCCCGGTTCGATCCGTTTCTGCAAAGCGTGTCGCTGAGTGGATTCACCATCACGGAGGGGACGTTGCGGGCGATCGGGGGGCTGCTCGGCCTGGCCACCGGGCGATCGGCGCCGTCCCCGGCGGCGCCACCGCAAGGAGCCCAACCCCCCCTCACACCTCCCGAGGCGCTGCCTCCACAGGGCTTTGGGCACGCTCCGCGCGGCGTCGCCGCGCTCCCGGGTGCCGGTCGGGGCTTTAGCTTGCAGGTGTCGACGTTGACGATTTCCCGCACGCGCGGAGGGCGTTCGCGCACGGAGCAGGTGGGGCTCGCGATGGCGTTCAGCCCGACCCCGAACTGGTCGCTGTCGTGGAGAACGAGCTACGATTTCGTCACCCAGCAGTTCGCCGAGCATTACGTGAGCCTCGAGCGCGACCTGCACCGCTGGCACGCCAGCTTCTCGTTCGTGAAGAGCCCCAACGGCAACTTCGCGTTCAGCTTCTACGTCTCCCTCCTCGACGAGCCGGACGTCAAGTTCGATTACGACCAGCGGACATACCGCGCTCCGTAGACGTTCGTTGTCCCCAGGAGAGGACATTCGGAAGGCGCGCCCTTCACGTAACAGGCCGCGCCGCTGGCGCTTACGTCGCGGCATAGTCCCTGCTTTTGACTCCCGGCAGAGCACTTTCAGGCAAGGGAGCCATGCGCGTGCTGCGATACGGAATGCTGGCGCTGATCTTCGGGGTGGCCGGCTGCGAGACGACTCAGATCGTCGACAACTCGCCGCTGCCGCTCGAGGCGCCCGACAGTCTCTTCTCGGTCTCCTTAAACGGGGCGATCGCCCTCTCGTGGACGGATAACGCCTACCGCAGCGATCCCAACCGGTTCGCGGGGTATCGCGTCTACAGCACGAGCTATGACTTGAATCACGGATACTGCGGCACCACGTGGAGCGTGGAAGGCACGACGGTGGCGGCCGAGTTCCTGGTCGGCGCCGTGCAGAACGGCGTGCCGCACTGCTACGGCGTGACGGCGCTGAGCGTCGACGGCACTGAGAGCGACTGGTCGCCGCTGCGGCAGGACACGCCGCGCCCCGACGCGCGCAACGTGCTCGTCTCCGCCTATCAGGCGGACAGCCTGCGGTCGGGCTTCCGCTTCTGGGACGACGTGAACGGCGACGGCCGTGGCCAGGCAGGCGAGCTGGGCCTCATTCAGAACGGCAACCGCACCGATATCGACTTCTGGATCTATCGCGACCCCGCCGATTCGACGTTGTGGATCGTGCCCGAATTCAGCGGCACCAGCATGCGGCTGTACAGTGCCTCCCCCGTGGGCGATCTGACCGACATCGACATCGCACCCGTGGGCGGCTACTCGCGCAACATGTTCCAGGCGGTTCCCGGCTACGGGTACGTGTTCCAGATCGTCGACGGGACCACGACGCTGCACTATGCCGCCCTGCGGGTGACGCACGTCGGCCGCGACTACCTGATCTTCGACTGGAGCGTCCAGACGGACTTGGGGAATCCCGAGCTGCTGCGCGCCGGCGGCGTACCGACCGCCGTTGAGACGGGTAGTGTCGTGGGGACAGGAGCCAAGTAGAGACGCCAGGACGCGCAGGCGCCAAGTGGACGCCGAGGATTGAGGGGCGAGGACAGACACGGCCTCGCCCCTTTTGTCTGGGCGTCCACTCGGCGTCTTAGCGCCTGGGCGTCTTCCTATGACCTGGCTCCTCCCTCTGCCCTCCAGTAGTTTCCCTGCAACATGCCCCCACCCGTTTCTCTCGACGGCCACTCCCTCACCATCGCCGACGTCGTCGCCGTCGCCCGCCGCCGCGCCCCGGCCGCCGTCGCGCCCGGGGCGTTGCAGCGGATGGGAGCATCGCGCCGCGTCGTGGAAGCCGCCGTAGCTCGCGGCGACACCATGTACGGCGTGACGACGGGCTTCGGCAAGCTCGCCCACGTGCGCATCCCGGCGGCCGACCTGGGCCGGCTGCAGCTCAACCTGATCCGCAGCCACGCCTCGGGCGTGGGCGAGCCGCTGTCGGAGGAGGCCGTGCGGGCGATGATGTTGCTGCGCGCCAACGTCCTGCTGCTGGGCACCAGCGGCGTGCGGGCCGTCCTCCCCGAGCTGATCGTCGCGATGTTGAACGCGGGCGTCCATCCCACCGTGCCGTCGCAGGGGAGCGTGGGGGCGTCCGGCGACCTGGCGCCGCTGTCGCACCTCGCGCTGGCGATGATCGGGGAGGGGGAGGACGGCGGGCGGCTGCGCGCGGCTGGCCTGGCGGCGATCACCCTGGAGGCGAAAGAAGGGCTGGCGTTCGTAAACGGGACGCAGGCGCAGACGGGGCTCGCCGCGCTGCTCGTCCATGATGCGTGGGGGCTGTGGCGCACCGCGCACGCCGCCGCCGCGATGAGCCTCGAGGCGGTGCGGGGCACGCCGGCGCCCTTCGACGCGCGCATTCACGCCGCGCGGCCGCACCCCGCACAACGGCGCTCCGCCGCATTGCTGGCGGCGCTGCTCGCCGACAGCGCGATCCGCGAGTCGCACCGCGATAACGACCCCCGCGTGCAGGATGCCTATTCGCTGCGCTGCACCCCGCAGATCCTCGGCGCCGTGGGCGAGGGGCTCGCCTTCGCGGAGCGCCTGGTCACGACCGAGCTCAACGCCGCCACCGACAATCCGCTGGTGTTCGGGGACGATGTGCTTTCGGGCGGCAACTTCCACGGGCAACCGATCGCGCTGGCGCTCGACGTGCTCGGCATCGTCCTCGCGACCCTCGCCGGACTCGCCGAGCGGCGCCTCGAGCGCGTCGTGAACCCCGACCTCTCCTCGGGGCTCCCGGCGTTCCTGGCGCGGCGCCCCGGAATCGAGTCCGGGTTCATGACCGCGCAGATCGCGGCCGCGGCGCTCGTGGCCGACGCCCGGGTGCTCGCCACGCCCGCGAGCGTGCAGTCGGTGCCCACCGAGGGCAACCAGGAGGACGTCGTACCGATGGGGATGAGCGCGGCGTGGAAGGCGGAGCGGATTCTCGCGGACGCCACTCGTATCGTCGCGATCGAGCTGCTCGCGGGAGCCCAGGGCCTCGAGTTCCTGAAGCCACTCACGCCCGGGCGGGGTGTGGCGCGCACCTACGCGGCGGTGCGGGCCGAGGCCCCGGCGCTCGAGGAGGACCGGCCCATGAGCGCGGAGATCGAGCGGGTGGCCGCCGGGATTCGCACGGGCGCGTTCGATCCCGGCGAGCCGGGAGCGGGATGAGCGCGGCGCGGGTCGTGCGAGCTCCGCGTGGGTCCGAGCGCAGTTGCCGCGGCTGGATCCAGGAGGCGGCGCTGCGGATGCTGATGAACAACCTGGATCCCGAGGTCGCGGAGCGGCCGGCGGATCTCGTCGTGTACGGCGGCACGGGGAAGGCCGCCCGCGATTGGCCGTCGTTCGAGGCGATTTGCCGCACGCTGCGGACCTTGGCGGACGACGAGACGTTGCTCGTGCAGTCGGGGAAGCCGGTGGGGGTGTTCGCGACCCATCCCGACGCGCCGCGCGTGCTCATCGCCAACGCCAACCTGGTCGGCCGCTGGGCGAGGTGGGACGTGTTCCGGGATCTCGAGCGCCGCGGGCTCATCATGTTCGGCCAGATGACCGCCGGCTCGTGGATCTACATCGGCACGCAGGGCATCCTCCAGGGCACCTACGAGACGTTCGGCGCGGTGGCGCGGCGGCACTTCGGGGGATCGCTCAAAGGGCGGGTGGTGGTCACCGGAGGTCTGGGGGGGATGGGGGGAGCCCAGCCGCTCGCGGCGACGATGAACGAGGGGGTGCTGGTCGCCGTCGAGGTCGATCCGGCGCGCGTGCAACGGCGGCTCGAGACCGGGTACCTCGACGAGGTCGCCGACTCGCTGGACGCGGCGCTGCGCGCCGTGGCCGCCGCCAAGCGGGAGGGTCGGGCGCGGTCGATCGGCCTCGTCGGCAACTGTGCCGAGGTGCTGCCCGAGCTCGTGCGGCGCGGGTTCGTCCCCGACGTGCTCACCGACCAGACGTCGGCGCACGATCCCCTGAACGGGTATGTGCCGGCCGGCCTGCCGCTCGCGGACGCAGCGGCGCTGCGGCGCCGCGATCCCGCCGAGTATCAGCGGCGCGCGGTGGAGAGCATCGTCACCCACGTCCGCGCGATGCTGGAGCTGCGGCGCGGTGGGGCCGTCGCCTTCGACTATGGCAACAACATCCGCACCGTCGCGGCGGATGCGGGGCTGGCCGACGCCTTCGCCATTCCCGGCTTTGTGCCGGAATACATCCGGCCGCTGTTCTGCGAGGGCCGCGGGCCGTTCCGCTGGGTCGCGCTGTCCGGAGACCCCAAGGAACTCCATCGCACGGACCGACTGGTGCTCGAGTTGTTTCCGGAGAACGAGCACCTGCGACGCTGGATTACCCTGGCCCAGCAGCGCGTGAAGGTCCAGGGACTCCCCGCCCGCATCTGCTGGCTGGGGATGGGGGAGCGGGCGCGGTTCGGGCTCGCCTTGAACGACCTCGTCCAGCGGGGCGAGCTCGCGGCGCCGATCGTCATCGGCCGCGACCACCTCGACACCGGTTCCGTTGCCTCGCCGTTCCGGGAGACGGAGGCGATGCGCGACGGCTCGGACGCGATCGCCGACTGGCCGATCCTCAACGCCTTGCTGAACACCGCCTCCGGGGCGTCATGGGTCTCCTTCCATCACGGTGGCGGCGTCGGCATCGGCAACTCGCTGCACGCCGGTCAGGTCACCGTCGCCGACGGCTCCCCGGCCGCCGCGCGGCGGCTCGAGCGCGTGCTGACCAACGACCCGGGGATCGGCGTCGCGCGCCACGCGGATGCGGGGTACCCGGAGGCGCTGGAGACGGCCCGCCGCCACGGCGTGCGCCTGCCGATGCGCGAGGCCAGCGACTGAGCACACTGCTCGCGGGGGCTCGGGCGGTCGTCACCTGTCGCGGCCCGGCGCGGGCGCGCCGGCGTGGCGAGATGGCGGAGGTCGAAGTCCTTCGCGACGCGGCCGTGCTCATCGACGGCGATCGTATCGCCGCGGTCGGTCCCTATCGTGAGTTGCGACGGGCAACCGGCAACGTGCAACCGGTGGAAGTATCGGGGGTGCTGTACCCCGGCTTCGTCGACTGCCACACCCACGCCGTCTTTGGCGCGCCACGCCTCGACGATCACCAGCGCCGCGCCCTCGGCGAGGACTACCAGTCGATCGCGGCCGCTGGCGGCGGCATTCTCGAGTCGGTGCGGGACGTGCGCGCGCGCTCGGAGGACGAGCTCGTCGCCGTCACGCGTGCGCGGCTCGCGGTGCTGCTCGCGCACGGCACGACCACCGTCGAGATCAAGTCGGGGTACGGGCTCGATCTCGACAACGAGCGTAAGCAGCTGCGCGTCGTGCGCCGCTTGGCGGCGGAGCCGGGGCCGGCGCTCGTCCCCACCTTCCTCGGCGCCCATGAGGTGCCACCCGAGTACCGCGACCGCCGGCCGGAGTTCGTACGCCTCCTCTGCGACGAGATGATTCCCGCGGTGGCGCGCGAGCGTCTCGCCCAATTCTGTGATGCGTTCTGCGAGCCCGGGGTGTTCACCGTCGCTGAGGCGCGCGCGATCGCCACGGCGGCTCGGCACCATGGCCTGGGGGTCAAACTGCACGCCGACGAGCTGGACGGGTCCGGGGGCGCCGAGCTCGCCGCCGAGCTCGGTGCCGTGAGCGCGGATCACCTGGCCGGCGTGTCGCAGGCCGGCATCGGCGCGCTGGCGCAGAGCGCGACAGTCGCGGTGCTTCTCCCCGCGACGATGGTCTTTCTGGGTAAGGGCCGGCAGGCGCCGGCACGGCGCCTGCTCGACGCCGGCGCCGCGCTGGCGCTCGCCACCGACTTCAACCCCGGTTCCTCGCCGACCGTGAGCCTCCCGCTCGTCATGGGCCTCGGCGTGTCGCAGCTCGGGCTGCGCCATGCGGAGGCTCTCATCGCGGTGACCGTCAACGCCGCCGCGGCGCTGAACTTGGCGACCGAGCGTGGGCAGCTGGCGCCAGGCTTTGTAGCGGATGTCGTCGCTTGTGACGTCGCCGATTGGCGCGAGGTGGCCTATTGGGTGGGGGCCAATCTCGTAACTGCCGTCTGGACAGCGGGTTTGCCTTGTCGCAGCCCAGCCGCGCCCCTATCTTTACCAGTCCATGTCGAAACTCGAGAAGCTCAAGGATCGCGCCAAGACCCTCGAGGCCAAGGACCCGAAAGGGGCGGTTGAGGCCTGGCTGGAGGTCCTCAAGACCCAGGAAGAGGAGGGCGACGATAATCCGGATCTCGGGATCTACAACCGCATCGGTGATCTCTACCTCAAGCTGAAAGACCCGGGCCAAGCGGCTGATTATTACGACCAGGCGGTCGACAAGTACGCCGAGCTTGGTTTTCATAACAACGCGATTGCGATGTGCAACAAGGTGTTGCGCAACGCGCCGGCGCGGCAACAGACCTACCTCAAGCTCGCCAAGCTATACGCGTCGAAGGGGTTCCTCGCGGAGGCGCAACAGAACTTCGTCGAGTACGCCGAGCGCATGCAAAAGACCGGCCGCATCCAGCAGGCGTTCGCGGCGTTGAAGGAGTTCACCGACCTCTCCCCCGAGAGCGAGCGGCTGCGCGGCATGTTGGAAGAGCACCTCAAGATGTACGGGGCCGACCTGCAGCAGCGGCGCTCTTCGACCACGCGCGTGAGCATGCCCCCGTCGTCGCAACCGGCTGCAACAGGGGAAGGCAAGACGAAGGGCAAGACGTCGAGCCTGGTGTTCCTCGATCTCGATGCGCCGCCCAAGACGAGCCGTCCGGCTTCCGGCCCACCGAGGGCCGGCGCGCCGCCGGCGGCCAAACTCGTGCAGGAGCCGCAGCGGCCGCCCGAGTCCGAAGCGCTCGACATCGAAGCGACCATTGTGGGCGACACGGCAGAAGGCGCCGCGGACGCCGGGGGCCGACTGGACGGCCTCGAGACGACGAGTGCGCAGTTCGGCGACATTGATTTGGGCTCGGCGGAAGTGTCTTCCATCCGCGAGGACCTGCTCTCGGGTGACGACGTCGAGCCCCTCGCCGAGCTGGAGCCCACGGTGGAAGAGGAGGAGGAAGAGGACTTCTCGCCTCCGCCGCCCCGGTCCAAAGCGATGCCGGTGCCCTGGTCATCGCCGCTGCTGACGACCTGTCGGACCCAGACGAAGTGGCCGCCCGCGTCCCTCTTTTCGATGAACGCGTCGGCGCTGCCGTCCGTGGAGTTAACAATGTCCGCGTTGTCGGCACGAGCCAGCGAGGGGTCG
>Ga0209056_10005321_pt1 | contig 13398 bp, 8 predicted proteins | sample GraSoiAngelo_114_FD_185876 | JGI IMG/M metagenome (GOLD analysis project Ga0209056, IMG submission 185876) | Grasslands soil microbial communities from the Angelo Coastal Reserve, California, USA - 14_0903_13_40cm (SPAdes) (version 2) | ecosystem: Environmental > Terrestrial > Soil > Grasslands ... | reverse complement strand
TCTTGGGAATTGCAGGGTTATTCGCGAAGGAGCTGACTCTGCATAGCGTCCGGCCGGGCTATTCCAAGGGCTCTAAAACGGATGTCATCTCTCTGTACGTGTTTTTTGAAACGCCCGTGGTGATTCCTGCCGCTGCGGTGAACTTCCACTGCGGGGACCAGAAAACCAGCAATCCCTGGCATATCGTTTTATACGACACTGCAGGGAAACCACAAATCCTGGACGGCAACATCGCGAAGGCGTGCGCAATTCAGGGGACCTTTGCGAGTGACGGGCTGGTTACCTTGTCGCTGGCAAGGGCTGTTTCGGATTACTCGAGGATCGAAGTCACGTACTCCGGGGGCAACGCACCCTCGGCCACACTCAAGAAGGGCGTAAAAAACACCACACCAATATTCCAGGCGACGCATAGCCGTGACAGCGCCGATGTTTATATAAGCGGGGCCGTCACTCCGGCCGTCGGCGCGGGGCCGAGCTATGCGATCGATTCTTCCCTCAAATACACGTTGCGGCAGTGGGGGGAAAATGCACTCCTGAGCAGCGGAAGCGTGAAAACGGACGACCGGCCTACGGCGGACCCTAACAGCTTTACTTGGAGCGTCGGCTACAAGCGGACAGGACATCGCCACTTTACCGGGCAGTGGAACTTTGCCGGCATGGAAATGGATAAGAAGGCGAACGCCATGAATTACGTAACGGCGCCCAAGCTCTTGGTCGCTGCCGATCATCTCTTCAAGAGCCAACGCGGAAGCGGAGAGAACATCTATTTGGTCCCGCGGGTACTTGTGGGAATTGATGTGGTTCTTGGACTTGAATTCGGGGACAATTTCAAGAACCAATACAGCATCGCGAACAGAGCGCCCAATCAGGGCTATGGGGCTTTCCTGCGAGGAGTACCAACCGCCACGGCTTACTTGGCAATGCCCCACGCTCTGTGGCTGAAGAGCGTCAACTTGACAGCGGCATACGCGGCGCGCATTCCGACCACGGATGAGATTTTTCTCGAAACAAGACTGGGCACGAAGTCTCCGGTGCCGATGCTCACCAGCAACGCGCGGCACTACCTTCTCGATGACCTCCAGTTCATGTTCACGGACTTTGCCGGCTTCGAGATCAAGCATCAGTACGGGTCGTTGCCCCCGACATTTACCTTCGTAAATCATAAGGTCTCAATAGGCTTAGTTGTGCAGTTCAAGCAGGGAAGGGTCCATGACTAAACGAATCGTGGTCTGACGCCACAGGAAAAGGAGGAATGCTTCATGATGTCTGATCTTTTTACGCGCAGAGATTTTGCCGCGCGTTTAGCCGCTCTACTTCCGGGGCTCGGCCTCGGCGGAGCTGCGTTCGGAGCTGCCAGGGGCTCGCAGGCCGCCGCATCCGCCGCAAATGACGAGATTTCTCGCACGGCCGAATCCATCCATCAGGAAGTCGTTTTCAAGGCGAGCCGGAAGCGGGTCTACGGAGCGCTGACGGACGCCAAGCAGTTGACCAAGGTGGTGGCGTTCAGCCCGATGAAGGGAGCGGCTCCAGCAACGATCAGCCCGGAGGCGGGGGGCTCCTTTTCGTGTTTCGGAGGGCATATTGTGGGACGAAATGTAGAGCTCGTTCCCAACGAGCGTGTCGTGCAAGCCTGGCGCGTCGTGGACTGGGAGCCGGGGGTCTATTCGATTGCGAGGTTCGAGCTCGAGGGAGAGGGTTCTCAAACTAAGCTCCTCTTCGATCACACCGGCTTCCCGAATGGCAAGGCAGAGCACCTGGCGGCTGGATGGAAGGAGCATTATTGGGAGCCGCTGGAGAAATACCTCGCGAGCCAGGGCGGATAGGCGGCGAACGGCACGAGGCCACGCGGAGATAAAGAGCAAAAGCCGGAAACTATTTTCATTTTCTAGCGTCATAGACAGCAGCGAGCGCGCGTGAGAGGGGTGGTGTCCGGCTTGACTTGAGGCCAGCGTTCCTGTATGCACGCGCATATCCCTTCCAGCGAGGAGTCCCGCCATGCGGAAATGGATGCAGAGTTTGTTCGTTGCCATTCTGTTTTTGTCTGCTAGCACGGCCCTTTGGGCGCAGGCTCCGCCGAAGACGGATGCGGAGAAAAAGCCCAGCGCGGCCGATCAGAAGGCCGAGGCACCGAAAGACAAGCCCTTTGCCGAGGTCGTGAAAGACGCGCAGGTGATTAAAGGGCTGTTCACCTTTTACCAGACGGAAGAGAAAGTCTTACTCGAGATTCAGCCGGAGCAGCTCGACAAGATGTACATGCTGTCACTGACGTGCGAGTCGGGGCTGGGCGAGGCGGGCTTCTACGCGGCTGACATGTGCGGGGAGGCGCCGATTGTCTTTCACAAGCAGGGGAAGAACGTGCAGATGATCGCGAAGAACACGCGCTTCGTGGCGCAGGACAACTCGCCGATGGCGCGAGCGGTGGCGCATTCTTTCAGCGACTCGATTCTCGGATCGGCAAAGCTTGAGAGTTTGCCGCACCCGGAACGAAAGAGCCTGCTGATTGACCTGGGAGCGATTCTGCTGACGGATGTACCGATGATGGCGTACGAATTGGAGGCGACGTTCCGCATTCCGTACCATTACGATGCGAAGAACAGCTACTTCGGGATGCTGAAGGCGTTTGAGCGCAACGTGGAGATTGGGACGGTGAACCATTTTGCGGCCGAGCATCTGCCGGTGCCGCCGCTGCTGCCGCCGGGCACGCCGCCTCCTCCGACCCCTCCGCCGCCACGGAATCTGCCGGATGTGCGCAGCATGTTGTTCCACTTCCGATACAGCATTTCCGAATTGCCGCCGACGGGATACCGCGCGCGGCTGGCGGATGACCGCGTGGGGCATTTCTTCACGCAAGTACAGGACTTCAACAGCGACCGGAATTTCGAGTCGAGCCGGCGATACATCCATCGTTGGCGGCTGGAGAAGCAAGATCCCTCCGCGGCGCTTTCGCGTCCGAAGCAGCCGATCGTTTTTTGGCTGGAGAACACGGTGCCGGTGGAATACCGCGATGCGATTCGCGAGGGCATTCTGCTATGGAACAAGGCGTTCGAGCGAATCGGCTTCAAGGACGCGATTGAGGTCAAGCAGCAGCCGGACAACGCGGATTGGGACCCGGCGGACGTGCGCTACAGCACGATCCGGTGGTTCGCGGGGTATCCCGATCCCGGATTTGCACAAGGACCATCGCGCGTGAATCCGCTGACGGGAGAGGTGTATGACGCGGACATTCGATTTGACGCAGGGATGACGCGGTTCTTCCGCAGAGAAATTAATGAATACGTGAACCCGGTCGGGATGCCCTGGCTGGACGAGCAGCGACGGCCATTTCTTGCTCCATGGCACAACGGGCCGACGGAATTCTGCGACATTATGCAGGGGGCGGTGCGGGATGCAGAGTTCGCGTTTGATTTGCTGATGGCGCGGGGAATGGATCCGCAAAGCCCCGAGGCCGAAAAATTCATCCATGATTATCTGGTGGAGATCGCGGCGCACGAGGTCGGCCACACTCTCGGGCTGAGGCACAACTTCCGCGCGAGCACAATCCACACGTTGGAACAGGCGCAGGACGCTGCGCTGACCGAAAAGGAAGGACTGACGGGCTCGGTGATGGACTACATTCCGACGAACATTTCCGCGCATGGGCAGAGGCAGGGGCAATACCACCAGACTACGCTTGGCCCGTACGACTACTGGGCGATTGAGTATGCGTATAAGCCGATTGCGGCGTCGACGCCGGACGAGGAATTGCCGGAGCTGGCAAAGATCGCTGCGCGCGCGTCGGAGCCGTTGTTGGCTTACGACACCGATGAGGACGCCGGAATCGGCGGCGGACCGTTCGACATGGACCCGGCGGTGAACCGCTTCGATTTCGGGACCGACCCGCTGAAGTTTTACGCGCAGCGCGTGAAGCTGGCGGACGAGATCCGGGGCAACATGGAGCTGAAACTGGAGAAGCCGGGCGAGGGATATCAGGTTCTGCGCCGGAGCTTCAATGGAGCACTCGGGGAGGAAGGATACGCGCTGTACCTCGCATCGAAGTACATCGGCGGCGTTTATCACTTCCGCTCCCATGTGGGCGACCCAGGGAAGCGGCTGCCGTTTGAGCCGGTGCCGGCGGCGAAGCAGAAGGAGGCGCTCGAATTGTTGCGCGAACACCTGTTTTCACCGCGGGCATTCCAGTTTTCGCCGCAACTGCTGAACAAGCTGGCCAGCCCGCGATTCTCCGACTTCAGTAACTTTCTCTCGATGCGGACGCGTTTCGACCTGCCGATTCACGACATGGTGCTCTCGCTACAGAACCAGGTGCTGGACCGGCTCTTTCATCCGCTGGTGCTGGGCCGGATTCTGGATTCGGAAGTGAAGGTGGCGGCGCCGGCGGATGCCTTCAGCCTGGGCCTGCTGTTTAACGGGATTCAGGACTCGATCTGGGCGGAGACGAAGGCGCCCGGTGAATCTCTGAACATTGACAGTTACCGGCGGTCGCTGCAGCGGGCGCACCTGCGCAAGCTGACCGGCATGGTGCTGCGTGAAACGGCAGTGCCGGAGGATGCGCAGACGCTGTCTCGTCAGGGCCTGGTTGCGCTGCGGGCGCAGTTGCAAAGCGCGCTGGGCAAGCCGGGGATCAAGATGTCGCTCGAGACGCGGGCGCACTTGAGCGAATCGGTGGCGCGGATTGATGAGGTGTTGAAGGCCAATATGCAGCGCACGGCGTTCTGACCCCGGCGCTTTGCGGAGCGGCCGAGCGACTTGAGCCGGCCGGGCGCGCATGTTATTTTGAGGAGCAAGCCCGCCACGGCGGGCAGGCCGGAGTGGCGGAATTGGCAGACGCGCCGGACTCAAAATCCGGTGGCCGCAAGGCCGTGTGGGTTCAACTCCCTCCTCCGGCACCAGGATTCTTTTCAAACGATCTGCGCAGATCTTGCCGCTGAGCAAGTTCGGAAGTTCACAAGATTGGTGGGCGGCGGACGTCGATCTGCTCGCCTTCGTCTCAAACCACGAGCAAGGATTCAACCAACATGCCGCTGAAGGTTACGGCGGGCGCTACCACCACGGCGGCGCGGCTGGACTTCACCGGCTGCTCGTAAGGCCCGAACCAAGCTCGCAAAATCATTTTTCCCACGCGCCGCCGGACCGGCTTGAAATCCTGAGCTGGTCCGGCGGATGATTCCAATCTCGCAGTCTACATGTGCGAAGCTATTGAGGGAACTAGATCCATCCATGAAGAGCAAGCCTTGCGCGGTGTGGCGGATCGTTTTGCCTGCGGTGGCGGCCCTGGCCTGGTGCGCGGGCGCCCTGGCTCAGACCGATGCGCGGCTGGAGCGGGCACGCGGGGAAATTGAGAAGCGGATTCAGGCGAGCGGCGCGGACGTGGCCATCGCCTTCCGCACGCTGGACGGTAAGCTCGAATGGCACGTTCGGGCCGACGAGCCTTTTCATGCCGCCAGCACGATGAAAGTCCCGGTGATGATCGAGTTGTTCAGCCAGGTGAAGGAAGGGAAGGCGCGGCTGGATGAACCGCTCGTGGTGCGGAATGAGTTTCACAGCATTGTCGATGGCTCAGCATACTCGCTCGATGCCGCGGACGATTCGGAGAATGAGCTGTACAAGGCGGCTGGTCAGACGAGGACTCTGGAACAGCTTTGCGAAGCGATGATTAGCGTGAGCAGCAACTTGGCGACGAATCTGCTGATCGAGAAATTGGGAGTGGAGAACATTCAGAAGACCGTGGGGGCGCTGCATGCGGAGGGAATGAACCTCTTGCGCGGCGTAGAGGACGAGAAAGCATACGAGAAGGGGTTGAACAATACGACGACGGCGCGGGGCCTGGAGGTTTTGCTCGAAGCCATCGCCGAGGGCAAGGCCGTGGACGGGGAGGCCAGCCGGCAGATGGTGGAGATTCTGGAGCGGCAGAAGTGGAATGAAGCGATTCCCGCGGGGCTTCCGCCGGGAACTGCCGTGGCGCACAAGACTGGGGAGATCACCAAGATCCATCACGACGCGGCCATTGTGTACGCCAAGCGGCCTTTCGTGCTGGTGATCCTGGTGAGGGGGATGGCGGATTCCAAAGCAAGCGCAGCGTTGATGGCGGACATTACGCGAGCGCTTTTCCAGGCGGTGGAGTGTAGCCAGCGTTTTGTCTCGGCCGCGCATCAAATGGATTAGAATGGAGGCCGATCCCGGATTTCTGCGGTCGAGTTTTTGGTGGAACCGCTTACGGCGCGGGAGGAGAGGGAGGAGAACATGAGACCTTTTGGGAAGATGTTGGCGGTCATGGCGCTTGCGCTGCTATTTGCGGGCGCCGCCGCTGCCGACACGCTGGAGTTGAAGGACGGGCGCGTCTTGCAGGGGCGTTACCTGGGCGGGACGCAAGCGCAGGTGCGCTTCGAAGTGAACGGGGAGTTGCAGACTTTTTCCGTGACGCAGATTGTGGCGATAACCTTTACGGGTCCCGCGGGGAGCGCGGGAGCGGCGATGACCCCGGCATCGGTTGCTTCAACGGCTGCAGCGCAGCCGGCCGGTACGGCGGACCCCGGGGGGAGCACTGTGACTATTCCAGCCGGAACGCCGATCCTGGTGCGGATGATTGATGGCGTGGATTCTTCGAAGAACCACGTCGGCGATATCTTTCATGCGAGTCTGGAAACCGATCTTCTGGTGGGTGACAGGGTCGTAGCGCGGAAGGGAACCGATGTGTATGGTCGGCTGGCGGAAGCGAAGGAAGCCGGTCACATGAGCGGAAGCTCCGAACTACAGCTCGAGCTGACGCGCATGGTGATTGATGGCAAGGACTATCCGGTCGCCAGCAGCGACTACACGGCGAAAGGGAAGAGCCGCGGCTCGGATACCGCGAAGAAGGTGGGCGGCCTCGCCGCGGCCGGAGCGGTCATCGGTGCGATCGCCGGCGGTGGCAAAGGAGCGGCAATTGGTGCGGCGGCTGGGGCAGGGACCGGCGCGGGAGTGCAGGTCCTGACGCGCGGCCAGCAAGTGAAGGTGCCGAGCGAGACGTTGCTCGAGTTTCGTCTGCAGCAGCCGGTGAGTGTCACGCCGACCACGGCGGGGCCCAGGTAAAAGCGACTTTCCGGGCATCATCCGGGCAGGAGGGCAGACCTCTGGCGCAGCAAGCTTGGCTTTCACGAAAGCGCCGTTCGCAAAAGGGGTATCCAATAGGCGTCGGCCTCGCGAAATTAGTCTTTGTGCGCCTGCCTGTTACTCAGTACGATACCCCCTTACTTGGGGGGAAACATGCCGAAGGAAAAACCGAGAGTAAACATCGGAGAAGTCATCCGCACCTACCGCGCCCAACGCGGGCTCTCCCAGGGGGACATTGAGCGGCGCACGGGGCTGCTCCGCTGTTACCTCTCGCGCGTCGAGAACGGGCACACCGTGCCGTCGCTCGAGACGCTGGCTAAAATCGCGGAGGCCATGGACATTAGCCTGGCGGATTTCTTCCCCGGCACGGAAACGCCCCGCGACCGCGAGACGCAGAAGATGCTCGGCGAACTCTCGCAAGACGAAATACGGTTCCTCGTGGAGATCAAAAAATACAGCTCGACGCTTTCCGACGGAGATCGGCGGCTGGTGCTGGCCATGATCCGGAAGATGGCCACGTTGCTGCCGGCGCCAGCGCGTAAGATGGTCGCTAAGCGGGCCGCGCTCTAGTGCCGTTCCAACTATTTGGAACCAACTTGAGCTCCGCATTCGGCCCGGCCTGGGAGAGAATTTTGTGGCGCCGCTTTAGCCTGAAAAAGTTGGAACGGCACTAGCCCTTCCAAGGAGATTAACCTGTCAACACGTCGCCTGGCGGGACGGAGACAGACGCGGCCGGCTCGAGATTCAGGACGCTGGCGATAAAATCGCTCACGGTGATTCCCAACTGGCCCCACAGGCGCCGCTTGAGGCTGCGGTAGTCCTGCACGCCACTGAAAAGATCGCTCATCAACTGACGAAAGACGGCGCTTCGGCGAAGGAATTGGACCATGCGCGTGGTCACAGCGCCTCCGAGAAACTTGCCGCGATAGAATCGGCGGACAATCCGCGCGGCAAACTCAAGGTCGCTTGAGAAGACCGCCTTCACTCGCGCGAGATACTTTTCCGGCGCACCTTCGGCGAGAGATTTCCCCAGCAATTCGCCTGATTTCATGGCGTAGAAGAGGCCCTCGCCGGTCAGAGGATCGACCCACGCGGCGGCGTCGCCGATCAGGGCCCAGTTCGGACCCATGACGGGACGTTGCGAGAGCGTTTGCTCCTGAGGGGAAGGGAGGACGTGGCTGTAAAACCGGGCGCCATCGATGGGAATTTTTTCGTGCCGGACAAAGGCATCGAGATGAGCGCGAAGCTCAGCGCTCGAATGCGCGGCCATGCTCCCGCAGATACCGACGGAAAGATGATCGGAACGCGGAAAGGACCAGATGTAGCCTTCGAATTCGGACATGAATTTTATCTGGATGGCGTCCTTCGTTTGCGGAATGAAGTATCCCTGCGTCATTTCGAGTTCAGCGGGTTCGAGCGGGCGCGTATCCGGAAGCAGGCGGTTGCGCGCGCCTGCGGCAAGGACGAGAAAATCGGCCGAGTGCCACTCGCCTCCGGCAAGGTAGCGCGGGCGGGTCTCACAAGTGTCAATGGCGGTCACGTGGGCCCGGCGGATCTTGCACCCTGCAACGGTGGCGCGGTCGAGGAGCAGGCCATTGAGCACGGCGCGGGAATAGATGACGATCGGATGGGTCATGTCCAGCCGCGCGCGGTGGTCATCGCTGCTGATGAGCTCGACGGAGCGGACGATTTTTTTCGGAAGAGGATTATCGAGCAGGAAGGGATACGACTGGATGGCCTTGTGCGTGAGGCCGCCGCCGCAAGGTTTTTCCCAGGCGAGATGCTCGTCTACGATGGCGACGCAATGCCCGGCGCGAGCAAGCTCAGCCCCGCACATGGCTCCGGAAGGACCACCGCCGACGACAGCAATTTCCGCCACTGTGAAAACCTCGCCGCCGAGTGTCTTATCTGCTCGCGGGCGCGGAACCGCTCAGGTCCGGGGAAAGACGAGCAGGGAACGACCCGGCGCGAGTATAGCACCGTCCCCGAGAAAACATGCAAGATTGACCGCCCGGGACACGGTTCGGAAAACCGCGCCCCGGGCGCGGGGCGCGCGACCGATTGCGCGTGGTACCATGAATTTTTCAGTTAGGGAAACTGCCCGCACTTAAGCTTGAAGCGAAGATTGAATGCCGCAATGCATCCGAAAGATCTAACGTTGGACGAGCTGTTGGAACAATTCGCACAGGAACGGCGCAACGGCCGGCGGATTGTCTTCACGAATGGGTGCTTCAACCTGCTGCACCCCGGCCACATCCGAACGCTCGAAGAGGCGCGCGCCCTCGGCGACGTGCTGATTGTCGGAATCAACAGCGATGCGAGCGTGGGCGAGCTGAAAGGACGGGAACGCCCCCTGATTCCGGAACAGGAGCGCGTGGAGATTCTTGCGGCGCTGGAGTGCGTGGATGCCGTGGTGATTTTCGATGAGCCAACCCCACGCGAACTGATTGCCAAACTTTTGCCGGATGTGCTTGTCAAAGGCGGGGATTGGGCAGACGACCAGATTGTGGGCCGCGAAGAGGTGGAGGCAGCGGGCGGCAGAATCGTCTCCGTGCCCGTCCTTCCGGGCTATTCTACGACGGAACTTTTGCAGAAGGCGTGCGAGAGCGATGCGGCGGGCGGACCACCCGGCCCGTCAGGGAGCAAGACAAACTCCTGAAATCCTCACGATGATCCTTCCGACAGTACGCGAGCGACTCGAAGGCGTGCTGCGCCGGCCCGCGCTCGAGCAAGCGTTGGACGCGCTGCGCGGCGGCGCGCCAGATGTGTCGGTCAGCGGATTGCACGATGTGGCGAAGGCGCTCGTAGCCGCGCACTTCTTTCAGGAATTGCGGCGGCCGGCATTCTTGATCGTCGAAAATACGGCGCGCGCAGAAGCGTTGACCGAAGGTATTCGGTTTTTCGTGACGGCTCTCGGAGGAAATGCCGCATGCATCGAAGTGCTGCCGGCTTTCGACGTTTTTCCGTGGGAGGAAAAACCGCCCCATCCGGACATCCTTGAGCGGCGCGCCGCTGCGCTGTGCAGGCTCGTCGGCGGCCAACTGTCGCTGGTCGTGACGCCGTTGGCGGCCTCTCTGTGGCGGTACCGCAGCGCCGGCGAGTATCCGACGTTGAGCCGCACGCTCGCGCAGGACGACGAGGTAGGACTCGAAGAGATGGTCGGCCACCTGGAGGCTGTCGGTTACGCCCGTACGGAGATGGTGGAGTTACCGGGACAATTCGCCGTGCGCGGCGGCATCCTGGATGTGTTTTCGCCGGAAACATTGCGGCCCGTGCGCATCGAAATGCTGGGAGATACGGTGGAGTCCGTGCGCGAATTCGACCCGCGCACGCAGCGGTCGATTGCGCCGGTGGTGCGAACCATCCTCCTGCCGCTGACGGAGTTTGCCGGGAAAACAGGAGATGGTCTGTTGGGCGGTGAGGAATCCTCCGAAGCGATGAGCCTCTTTGAGCTTTCACCGATCTCGCAGCAACCGATCGTCATTCTGGACGAGCCGCAAACGCTGGAGGAAGTCGCTGGGAAGCATCGTGCAGAGGCGAACGAGTGTTACGAGAAACGCGCGCTGGAAGATGCGTCGGCCCCGGCGCACTTTTTCTGGAGGGAAGAAGAATGGACGGAGCGGGTCGCGGCGCTGACGCGAGTGCGATTTGAGGAACTCGGGGTTGGGCCAAGAGACAGCGAGCGACGATTCGAAGTGATGTCTCGGCCGTGTACGAGGTTTCATGGCGACGTAGTGGCGTGCATCGGAGAAGTGAAATCGCAGCTCAGCGCAGGCGGCGCCGTGTTTCTGACCGCTGCCAGCACGGGCGAACGCGAGCGCCTGGCGGACATCTGCCGGGAATACGAAGTGCCGTACATGCTCGGTGAAACGGACGATCTTAGCGCGGGAATTGAGGCGGAAGCTGCGGTTGAGACGGCGGGACTGGTCCTGTTGCGGGCACCGTTTGCGGCGGGGGTCGCGTTTCCCGGCGCGAAGTTCACTCTCTACGGAAACGCAGACCTGTTTGACGTTGCGCTGCCGCTCGAGCGGCCGAGCCGGAAGAAGCAGACGGCGAGTTTTTTGACGGACTTTGCCGCGCTGAAGCCCGGCGATTACATCGTGCACGTGGATCACGGCATTGGGCAGTTCGAAGGGCTGCGGCAAATCGAGACGGACGGGCGGCGCGGAGAGTTCATGCTGTTGCGCTACGCGGAGGATGCGCGGCTCTATGTGCCGCTCGAGCGGATGGATCTCGTCCAGGGATACCGGACCGTTGGTGAGGCAAAGCCGGCGCTCGACCGGCTCGGCGGCACAGCTTGGACGGCGCGCAAGTCGCGAGCGCGAAGGTCGCTGGAAGACATGGCCGATCAACTTCTCGATCTCTATGCCAGGCGGAAGACGACGCCGGGATTTGCATTTTCCCCGGACATACCCTGGCAGCGGGAGTTTGAGGACGCGTTTGAATTCGAGGAGACGCGGGACCAAGTAACTGCCATCGCCGACATCAAGCGCGATATGGAACGCGCCGCGCCGATGGACCGGCTGCTGTGCGGGGATGTGGGCTATGGAAAGACCGAAGTGGCGATGCGCGCGGCATTCAAGGCAGTGGCTGACGACAAGCAAGTGGCCGTGCTCGCGCCGACGACGGTCCTCGTGTTCCAGCATTACGAAACGTTCAAGCGGCGGTTCGCAGCGTTTCCGGCGCGGATCGAGATGCTCAGCAGGTTTCGCACCCCGGCGGAGCAAAAGGAAGTGATCGCTTCGCTGGAAGCCGGCAAAGTAGACATTGTCATCGGGACGCACCGGCTGCTCTCAAAAGACGTGAGGTTTCACGACCTCGGATTATTGATCGTGGATGAGGAGCAGCGATTCGGCGTGGCGCACAAGGAGCGGCTGAAAGAGCTGCGCAAGGACGTGGACGCCGTGGCGCTTTCGGCAACACCGATTCCGCGGACTCTGCACATGTCCATCATGGGCCTGCGGGACATGTCCGTAATCGAGACGCCGCCGAAGGACCGGCTGGCGATCCAGACGGTGGTTGCGCCGTTCCGGGAAGAGCTGGTGCGGGGCGCGATCGAGAACGAGCTGGCAAGAAAAGGACAAGTCTATTTCATTCACAACCGCGTGGAGTCGATCTATTCGTTGGCGTCGCTGGTGACAAAGCTCGTGCCGAAAGCGCGCGTGATCGTCGGGCACGGCCAGATGAAGGAAAAAGAGCTCGAAAGCGTGATGCTGAAGTTCGTGCAGGATGAAGCGGACGTGCTCGTAGCGACAACGATAGTCGAGAACGGACTGGATATCCCGCGCGCGAACACAATTCTGATCAACCGCGCGGACCGCCTTGGACTGTCCGAGCTCTACCAGCTTCGCGGGCGAGTGGGGCGCTCGGACCAGCGTGCGTACGCGTATTTGCTGGTGCCCCCCGAGCAGTCTCTTTCCGCCGTGGCGCGGCGGCGGCTCGCCGCCATGAAGGAATTCAGCGAACTAGGGGCGGGATTCCGCATTGCGGCGCTCGATCTGGAGCTGCGCGGCGCGGGGAATTTACTCGGGCGCGAGCAGCACGGGCACATCGCCGCAATCGGATTCGATCTCTATTGCCAGATGCTCGAGCGGGCGGTGGCGCAGGCCAAGGGTGAAGAGCCCGCTGCCGATGTGCGTACAACCCTGAGCCTGGGCCTGGACGTCCGAATACCGCAGGAATACATAGCGAGCGAAAACCTGCGCTTGCGCACGTACAAGCGGATCTCCACCGTGGCATCCGAAACGGAGAAAGAAGACTTGCGCCGTGAGCTGGAGGACCGGTTCGGGCCGCCGCCGACCTCCGTACAAGACCTGCTGGAGTACGCCGTCCTGAAATCATTGTGCGAGCGGCTGAAGATCGCCGCCGTGGAAAGGCAGGGGCAGCGAGTGACGATGCGCTTCCACCCGGAAACGCCCTTGGAGCCATCGCGGCTGGTGGCGCTCATCCGCTCGCGCACGGGGATCCGGCTCGATCCGAGCGGCGTGCTCTGGCTGGAACTCCAACGCGGGGAGCCCGTACTTCCGGCGCTGAGAAACGTATTGCTCGGACTTCAAGGGCAAGGCTAAACTTTCCGTGAGGGGATCCATGAACAGACTTGCGGTTTTGCTGCTCTTTGCGGCAGCGGGGGCTGCGGCGCAAGAGCAGGGTAAAGTTGTTGAAGAGATTGTGGCGCGCGTGAACAACGAGATCATCACGCGTTCGGAATACGAGCGCGCCCGCGCGTCCGCCGCGGAAGACGCGCAACAGGAGTGCCGCGGTTGCGGCCAGGAACAGCTCAACACCTTCATTGCGGAGAAGCAGAAAAACGTA
>Ga0209056_10005318_pt1 | contig 13400 bp, 11 predicted proteins | sample GraSoiAngelo_114_FD_185876 | JGI IMG/M metagenome (GOLD analysis project Ga0209056, IMG submission 185876) | Grasslands soil microbial communities from the Angelo Coastal Reserve, California, USA - 14_0903_13_40cm (SPAdes) (version 2) | ecosystem: Environmental > Terrestrial > Soil > Grasslands... | reverse complement strand
CCGCGTGCTCAGTTCCTCCAACGTACAAATCCACGCCGCCAGGTTTATTGCCGCCCATCCAGTAACGTTCCGCCTCTTCGCCAATGAATCGCTTGTCATTGTGCGGATCGCAGAACCGCAGGTAATACCAGCATGAGCCTGCCCACTGCGGCATGGTGTTTGTCTCGCGCATCGCCTTCTGGGAGTAACGGATCCATTCTTTTGCCTTTGCCAGCGGCGGTTCTCCGGTGCCAGTCGGTTTGTAATCGTCGAGCGGCGGTGGAATGACTGGCAATTCGTTTTCCTGCAATGCGCGGTGTTTGCCGTTTTCCCAAACAATTGGGAATGGCTCGCCCCAATATCGTTGACGCGAGAATAACCAGTCGCGCAGTTTGTAATTGATTGCGCGTTTGCCAAGGCCGCGTTCTTCCAGCGAGGACGTGATTTTCTTTTTCGCCTCAGCGCTCGTCAGGCCGTTGATGATCGGTGAGTTAATCGCAATGCCTTCGCCGGTGAATCCAAGTGCGGGCTCATCCCCTGTTGGCTGAACAACGATGACAATCGGCAGATCGAATTTTTTCGCGAATTCCAGATCGCGTTCATCGTGCGCCGGCACGCCCCCTATGGCGCCGGTCCCGTAGCCAAGCAGCACGTAATCAGCGATCCAGATTGGAATCTTTTCATTGATCGCTGGATTAATTGCGTACGCGCCAGTAAACACACCGGTTTTCTCTTTCGATAGATCGGCACGCTCCAACTCACTTTTACGCGCGGCGCGCTCGCGATATTCGCGCACTGCCGGCCACTGCTCCTCGGTCACGATCAAATCAACCAATGAATGTTCAGGCGCGAGCACCAGGAATGTACCGCCGTAAACCGTGTCGGGTCGCGTAGTGAAAACGCGAATCTGCTGATTTACATTCTCGATCTTGAAATCGATCTCCGCGCCTTCGCTCCGGCCAATCCAGTTACGCTGGAGCAGTTTGATTCCTTCTGGCCAATCCAGCTCGTCGAGTCCCTCAAGCAATCGCTCTGCATAGGCAGTGATACGCAACATCCATTGCCGCATCGGCCTTCGCACAACCGGAAACCCGCCAATCTCGCTCTTGCCATCTATAACTTCTTCGTTGGCCAAAACTGTGCCTAGCTCGGGACACCAGTTGACTGGGACATCGGCGACGTAAGCGAGGCGAACGCCGTCCGGATCGGTTCCGCGATACGTGGAAATCGGCTCGGCCCGATTCGTCTCCGGGTTGAACCAGGAGTTGTAGATCTGCAAGAAAATCCACTGCGTCCATTTGTAATAGGTCGGTTCGGTCGTGTTGATCTCCCGTTGCCAATCGTAAGAAAAGCCGATCCGCTGTAATTGGTTTCTAAATTTAGCCACATTCTCACGCGTGGTCATTGCTGGATGCTGACCCGTTTTGATCGCGTATTGTTCTGCGGGCAGACCGAACGCGTCCCAACCCATTGGGTGCAACACGTTGAAGCCACGCATCCGTTTATAGCGCGCGACGATGTCGGTAGCGGTGTAGCCTTCCGGATGACCAACGTGCAGCCCCGCCCCGCTCGGGTAGGGAAACATATCGAGCACGTAGAATTTTGGCTTCGCAGGATCGAAACCTTTCTCGCCGGGATTGGGCGCGTGAAAAAACTTGCGGTCGTCCCAGATGGCCTGCCACTTCGGCTCGATCTGATCGAATGGATACGGTTTGCGGCGCTCGCTGCTCATTACAGGTAAATCAGAAAACCAGGAAATCAGGAAAAGAAACTAGAATTTACTCTTGTTTTCTGGTTTCCACATTTCAATTGAATGGTCATCGAGCTTGTCCTCGCAACGCGCAACAGCCATAAGACGCGCGAGATCCAGCATATTCTTGAACCGGAGTTTAGGGTGCGCGATCTCGGCGCGCATCCCGAAGTTTCGGAGATTCGCGAGGGTGGAACGTCGTTCGAGGAAAACGCGACACTGAAAGCTCTCGCCGCATCCAGACAATTGCCAGCTCTGGTGATTGCTGACGATTCGGGACTGGAGGTTGACGCTCTCGGCGGTGCGCCCGGAATTCATTCGGCGCGTTATGCTGGCGCGAACGCGACAGACAGGGACAAAGTGGACAGATTACTTCGCGAGCTTGCGCGAGTTCGCGCCATAGAGGATGGGCGTCGTGCTCGATTTCGCTGCGTCGTGGCGCTCGCGCGCAACGGCAATCTCCTCGGAACCTTCCGAGGAATTGTGGAAGGAAGTATCGCCGATGAAGCGCGAGGCGACTCCGGATTTGGCTACGACCCGATTTTCATTCCGGAAGGATTGAAGCAGACTTTCGGTGAACTGCCCACCGAAGTTAAGAACACAATCAGCCATCGCGCCAAAGCGATTCGCGCGCTTACCGATAGACTTCGACGACTCGAGTTCGGCGACTAAGGACCAGGAGGAGGCGGAGGAGCCGGAGCCGCTTGGGTGACGCCCCCGGCTGCCCTGATCTGATACCCAACTTTTGTGATGCCAACCGATCGAACTTTGTCGAGGACTCCAATCACATCGCCATACATCGCCATCGGTTGGGCGCTGATGGAAATTTTGATATCCTTATTTGCCCTGTGAAGCTGGAATAATCGAGGGAGCACTTGATCATCCGCTACGTACTGGTTGTCGAAGAACACAGCGTTTCCTTCCAGCACTTTGATTGAGACAAAGTCCTTCACCCCGCTTGGCGGCGGGCCAACCGCGGCCGGTAAATTAACGCGAATGCCTTTCATGTGAGTCTGGCTCAGACTCACCATCATGAAACTGGCAAGCAGAAAGAACATGATGTCGATCAACGGGATGATCTCGATCCGCGCTCTTTTTTTTGGAACTGGCGAAAGTACTCTCATCTCTAATACGAGGCGCCTGTCATGGTGAAGGTGATTGGAATCCTAACCTTGGAAACTGTTCCAGGTCTAAATCGCCACTGCCGAAATGCGCTGGTGGCGGCGTTATCCAGGATAGGACTCCCGGTGCTTTGCGCGACGGAAGCGCTAGTGACATTGCCGCTACCTGAATCGACCTCGGCGACGATCACTCCGCTCCCGGTGACGTGCCGCGAACGCGCCTCGTACGGGTACTGTGGACGCGGCGCATATAAAGCGAGGGCTTTCGCTCGCGACATCGACATGGGGCCAGGTGCCTTGATTGGCGTAAATTTTTGCGCGTTCGGTTGTCGCGGCGGCGGTGTTCTTTCTTCGACAAACTCAGGTTGAACATCAGGAGGAGGAGGAGGCTCTGGAATGGGAATGTCTTCCGGCGGGGGAGTCGCCTCAGGTGGGGCCAACACCGCTTCGACCACCTGCGGTGGTTGAGGCGGAAGTTCTACGGCTGGCGCTTCGTGCCGTTGAGAAGCCACAACCGCTGCCAAGTGGATCCCTAAAGCACCACCAACCGCGGTCCAGAAATACCATCGCGGGGGTGGCCTGTAAATTAGCGGTCTCGGTCGCTCTCGCGTTTGTGTCACGGTTTCTGCCATACCAAAATCACCGTGGGCCGGGAACGGCCTTGAGCGATTCGCTCTTAATTTCGAAGGAAATCTTGTAATAGCCAGCCGCCCGAACAAGGTCCAACAGGTGGGCAATGTTGAGGTGGACTGAATCCTTGTCCCCTCGAACAAAGACCTTCGCGTCAGGCGCCGATTGATGCGCCATTTTCAGACGGTTTAGTAATTCCTCGTCCTTCACTTCATCCTTATCGAAGAAATAATGGCCATCCTTATCAGCCGAGACGCTGACGTATTCGCGCTTTGTCTGGACCTCACCTGAAACACCCGAAGGCAGATTCACTTTGATCCCTTTCATGTGCACCTGACTCAGGCTCACCATCATAAAACTGGCGAGCAGAAAGAACATGATGTCGATCAACGGGATGATCTCGATCCGCGCTTTCTTATGTGGAATGGGTGACGCTACGCGCATATTAAATTGCTAGATGGAAGACCGCGTTGCCGATGAGGGCGTGCTAGTCTCGATCGCCACGTGTCGCTCTGCGCCGTGGGCTTGGAGCATCACTTCCAAATTGGTCGCTGCGGTTTGCAATTCGAACTCCAAGTTAGACACGCGAGACGTGAAAAAGTTAAAAGGGATCAACGCAAAAATGGCTATGCCCAGACCGCACGCCGTGGCAATCAGCGCTTCGGCGATACCGCCAGTGACGGCTTGCACAGCGAGTTCCTCGTTGCCCAGAAAACTGAAGGACCTGATCAGACCGGTGATTGTGCCCAACAGACCGAGCAATGGCGCGAGCGTCACGAGAGTATCCATGACCACCAGGAAGCGTCCAGCACGTTTGATCTCGATGCCTGCGGCAACCTGCAACGCCGCCTCGAGCGAGCTGTGCTGATGGTTGAGACCGTTCCAAAGCATTCGTAGCACAGGGTCGCGGGAACTGCGCGAAAGCCTCGAAGCCTCGGCAGTGTCGCCGTTTTCAATCGCGGTGAAAACTTTCTCGATCCGTTTCGGATCTCGCCGGAACCAGCGGCCACCCCACCAAAAGCATCGCTCGAGCACGACGGTGAGCGCTACGATGGAGACAATCAGAATTGGCCACATCACCGGACCACCTTTATGAAACTTATCGATCAACCAGTTACCGGCTAAAAAACCAGCAGGCTGTTCCGGGGTGGCTGCAACAGCTGGAGAAGGACTCGTCGCAGCGGCTGCCGCAGGACTTGTTGCGCCAGCTGCTGCCGGACTGGTCACCGCGCCCGGCGCTCCAGGTTGGCCTACGGCTGGAGCTTGTCCAGCTGGAGGTTGCCCCACCGCTCCGGGTTCGCCAGGCGGCGGCGGCTGCTGTTGCCCTGGCGCCAGGTTCGTAGCGGGCGGCTGCTGCGCTGCTGCCGCCGGATTGGTTGGTGCCTGAGCGGCCGGACTCGTACCGCCGGTTGCCGGTGGCGCTTGCCCCGGAGGTGGAGCTTGCGCGAGCGAAATCAATGCGAACGCGAGTGAACAGAGACAGGTAGTGAGTAGTGTTTTCATAGTTAAACCACGAGTTTGGTAACCGATTCGATTCGGTGCAGGTTTTCCCTTATCGCAGAGGACTTGTTCGGGAGTCCAGCAAAAGTTTTCATTTTTTTCCGCGATACTTCTTGCGCCAGAGCGCATCTTTATTTCGAAATATCTACCCTGCAAGGTCGTAAGCAAGTGCTTGAAATTGCGTTTACTTAGGTTCTTTCACTGTTGCAGGTCGGAAATCTTTCGCAATTGCGACCGTGTTGCGCAAGCGCGGCCAATCATCGATCTCTGCTTCCAATTCATCTCCCGCTTGAATCGGCCCGACGCCGGCGGGTGTTCCAGTTAAAATCACATCCCCCGGAAAAAGTGTGAGCGATTGACTAACGAATGAAATAATCTGCGCAACTGAATGGATCATTCGGCTCGTGTGCGTGCTCTGGCGCAGCTCGCCGTTCTGCCATAGCTTTATCGAGGCGTCGCGTACATCCGCCTCGGCATACACGAAGGGTCCGATCGGCGTATAGGAGTCGAATGATTTGCAGCGACCAAATTGTTTCTCCTGTTTTTGCAAATCGCGATCGGTAATATCGAGGCCGATCGTGTAACCGAAAACGTGATCGAGTGCATCGTTCGCGCTCACGTTCTTCGTCCGAGCGCCGATCACGACCGCGAGTTCAACTTCAAAATCGGTTTGGTGCTCGGGAAACGCGATCTCAATGACGCCTTTATGCGCTAGCAGTGAGCTCGACGCCTTGAACCAAATTAACGGCGCGCCGAATTGAGTGCGTTTCATTTCTGCGATGTGATCCGCATAGTTCAATCCGACCGCGATCAATTTCGTGGGCGCGACTGGAACATCGATTTGCAAACTTGCGAGCGGCAGTATTTCGCCCGTGGGTTGAACTTGAATCCAGTAAGGCTGTGATAGCCGATGCACTTCATCGCCGCGCAATTCGCCGTAGAAGAATTCGTCGGCCGATCTGAATCCACCAAACATTTTCATTAAGATCCGCAGGTTATCGCAATTGTCGGCGTTTCTGTGAAACGCCATAACCAATCGCGAATGGCGTTTGACACAGACGCCCTACAATTTACTTCGGCACGACACCCACAAAATCGCGCACCGTTTTTCGCCCTGAGATTGAGAATGCGCTGCCGTCCTCGCGTGCGAACCAGAACGCGCTCGATGAACCACCGTCGAGATTCATCGCACGGCGGATTTTCGAATCCGCAACGATGGGCGCTGTGGCAAGGATGTTTGCCAACTCCGCAAGCGAAACGTCCGAGCAAACGCCGAGCATGGCGCGATCATTCGTGGCTGTTCCGGCAAAAGTTCGCCGCGCCAGCTGTGAATCGTTCAACCCGCGAATGCGCTTGCTTCCTTCGACGAGAAATGGTCCGGCTTGAACTGCCGCCATGTTTTTTTTCGTGCGTGAGAATTCACCGACACGCACGATGTCGATACCTCGGTCCGACTGCAGCAAGATTCCCGTGATTAAACGGGCCCGGCGTAACGGCGAGAAAGTTCTGCCATCGGCAACTCGCAAGCCGATCGGCTTGAATTCCGTGTCGAAATAACCGCCGTTCACGCCACACACGCATTTTTCTCGTTTCATCACTGCGCCCAGACTTTGGCCGTCAGGATTATCGATAACACGCAATGCAGCCTTTTTGGCGGAGAAAACTGCAACATCGACAGCGACGCGCTGACCGGCGGTAGCGTCTTCCACGACCACATGCCGATGCTCAATTCCTGCCCGGCCAGGTTCCGATTCGGCTGAGAGGATTTTCCACTCTGCATGCGCCAACGCGGCAAGCGCGTATAGCAACAGCGTGACCAAAAGCGATCCGCGCACAGATCGCGCGACAGAAGCGTTGCGAAATCGCACGACTGTATGCGGGTGTTACGCTTTTCCGGCGTATTTGGTGAACAGCGCCTGAAACCCGATATCGTTCCGGAGCGGGTCCCACGCCGGATTAAGTTTCAGCGCGTGCAACGTCACTTCGCTAGGACGACTCAACAATCCGTCCAACAACTCGATTGCGCGAGCGTTGTCGCCGAGGATGGTGTAAACCTGTGCGACCTGCTCAGTGATCTGCGGGCCCTCGAATGCATCTTTGCTCTCCGGCCGCAAATCCATCGCTCGTTGCGCTTCTGCGATGGCAGCGTCCTTTTCGCCAAGCCAGGCGAGGACTTTGGCAAAACCGACGTGCAAATCTGCGTCGTCCGGTTTTTGCTTCAATTGCTCTTCAAGAATGTTTTTCGCTTTAACGAGCGCAGTACGCGCCGCTGTGTCATCGCCCAGACCTTTTTGAGCAATGCCGATGGCGAAATATTTCATTCCCAGCGACCCCGGAACGGCGGCAAATGAATCGTCCGGGAACTTTTCACCCAGCTGCAAAAGCTGGTCGTACTTACGTTGAAGCAGGAGAAGATTGGCCTCGCTGCCGACAATCTTCAGCCGCTCTTCGTTGCTCATCGGAAATGATTTTCCTTTCTGCATGGCTTGCTCATACACGCTGAAGTCACCTTTCTCAGCGATGGCTAGTTTGACCTTGATTTCCCAGAGCCCGATTCCGGTTGGATTGATCTGGAGGGCGCGATCGAGGGTTTTGTTCGCCGCGTCAAAATTTCGCTGCATCTGATAATTAAGAGCGAGATTTTGCAACGGCCACGTATCCTTTGGATTCAAGCTGGCCGCCTTCTCGAGATTTGCGGTGGACTCACCCCATTTTCCCTGCCGCCGCTGGATCGCACCGATGGCCAGATAAACCTCCGATTCGTTAGGCAATCCGCGCTGAGCGATTTCGAATTCCTTTAGCGCTGCGTCGTAGTTGTTGTCGCCGTAGTAATACGAGGAGCCCAAGGCCAGATGCGCTTCCGGCAGATCGGGTTGCAATTGCAACGCTCGCTCCGCCAGGGTGCGCGCTTTTTCTCGCCGTTCCGGCGTGCGGTCGAACGTGTGCACGATCCAACTTTGCAACAGCGAGGAGCGCGCGAGGGCGAGCGCAAAATTCGGGTCAAGTTGAATGGCACGCTCGTAAAGCTGCTCGCTTTGTTTCAGTTTGTCGAAATCCTCAACGGCACACCCGAGGTTCTGCGCCTGGACAAACGCGAGATAAGCCTCGCCATTCTCGGTAGGTTTGCGTTCCATTCGCGCTTTTTCCGTGTCGGAAAGTTTGGCTTGCAAGGCGTTTGCGATTTCGTGGGCAAGATCGGTCTGGATCGCAAAAACATCCGTCAAATCGCGGTCGTAGTCATTCGCCCAAATGTGTTTGTCTGTTGTGGCATCAATCAATTGCACGTTGACACGCACGCGATTTCCAGCGCGCCGAACGCTGCCTTCGAGAATGGAAGCGACGCCCAATGCCTTTCCGATCTCGCGAATGTTGGATGTTTTGCCCCTATAGGGCATGACCGAAGTACGGGAGATCACCTTCAGGTCGCCTATCTTCGACAGATTCGTGAGCACATCATCCTGAATGCCGTCTGCAAAATAGGCATTCTCTTTTTCGTCGCTCAGATTTTCAAACGGCAACACCGCAATCGACTTGTCGATCTTGCGCGCAGAAGAAATGCGGGGGAGGAGGAAAAATCCCGCAATTGCAGAGACGATCACGCCGGTCACGACAAGCATAATTACGTTGCGACGGCGGTATGTTCTAGGCGCAGCCACGCTTGGCGTGGCGCGGATGCCTTGCGGTGTGACATCAAAAGCCCAGGCGAGGATCAAGGCGATTGGAAAACCAACCAGTAACAGCACAATCACAAGACGCAGCGCCCAGTCTGGCAATTCCCATGCCGGAAATGTGGCCGAGGCCAGTTGGATGATGCCCCCGGCAGCAATGATGTATGCCGCCGCGACTCGATAAACTTTGCGCCGTTTCACTTCCTCGAAGAAGCCGGTCATAAATCGCCTTGGTTCCCTGAACTATAGTGCAGCCGCGAATATAGACACAAATCGACGCGCGACATTCAATTTACCGAGTCGATTGCGTTACTCGGGAAGTGGACCGCTCGTCCCCGCTATTCTCGACAGATAAAACGCAAGCCGACGCTAAGCTCCCGCGTCGTACCTGTCGATCAAAGCCTGAAAACGCGGATCGTTTCGCAACGAGTCCCATATCGGGTTTACTTTTAGACCCTGCACCGTGACGTAGCTCGGACGATTCAACAGTCCATCCAGAATTTCGATTGCCCGATCGTTGTCGCCAAGAATGGCGCAAATCTGGGCCACACCTTCCGTAATCTCTGGACCGTCAAGCGCGTCCTTGCTTTCGGGCTGCAATTCGCTCGCACGTTGCGCTTCCGCCAGCGCGGAATCTTTCTTGCCAAGAAACGCGAGCACTTTTGCCAACTGGATTCGTAGCTTGGCATCGTCCGGACTATGTTTGAGTTGTTCCTCAGCGGCGCTTTTCGCCTTGAGGAAAGCCGCTCGCGCTCCAAGCTCGTCCTGGAGTGCTCTACGGGCAAAGCCGATGTAATAATACTTACTCCACAAGCCCTTGGGATAAGCTGCGAGCTGGTCGTCCGGCAGACTTTCCGCCTCCCGCAATCCCTCGTTGTACCTTCTCTCCAGGAGAAAGACGTCCGTACGCGCATCCGCGGTCTTGAGTTTCTGCTCGTTCGTCATTGGAATCGATTTGAGAGCTTCGAACGCCTTCTCTGCGACATCGAAATCCCCCTTCTCCGCGATAGCCAGCCTCGACTTCACCCCCAAAAGCTCCATCGCATTCGGATCTAATGCGAGCGCGCGGTCGAGAGTCTTATTCGCTGCCTCGTAATTTCGCAGCATCACATAATTGTAACTGAGTTGCTGCAGTGGCCATGTGTCTTTCGGATTCAAACTGGCAGCCTTCTCCAGATTCGCGATGGACTCTGCCCACTTTCCCTGCCGGCGCTGGATTGCGCCAATAGCGAGATAAACTTCGGATTCGTTAGGCAATCCGCGCCGCGCGATTTCGAATTCTCGCAGCGCCGCCTCGTACTTGGTGTCGCCGTAATAATATGAGAACCCGAGTGCCAGGTGCGCTTCCGAGAGATCAGGCTGGAGTTGCATGGCGCGCCCGGCCAGAGTGCGCGCTTTTTGGCGCCGTTCCGGGGTGCGCTCGACGTCGTGCACGATCCAGCTTTGCAATTGCGAGTAACGCGCGATGGCAAGTGCAAAATTTGGATCCAGCTCGACCGCGCGCTGGTAAAGTTGCTCGCTCTGTCTCAGTTTTTCGAGGCTCTCAAACGCACCGGAAAGGTTGTGGGCCTGCACGAAAGCGAGATAGGCCTCGCCATTTTCAGTGGGCCTGCGCTCGATTTGCGCCTTCTCCATGGGTGACAGTTTGGCCTGCAATTCGCGCACGATTTGTTGTGCCAGATCAGTTTGAATGGCGAACACATCGGTTAAGTCACGATCGTAGTCTTCCGCCCACATGTGCTCGTCGGTATCGGCGTTGATCAACTGCACGTTCACGCGAACTCGATTGCCAATACGGCGAACGCTGCCTTCGAGAATGGCACCGACCCCCAGCGCTTTTCCGATTTCACGAACGTTGGATGCCTTCCCTCGATACGGCATCACCGATGTGCGCGAAATCACTTTCAGATCACCGATCTTCGACAAATTGGTTAGCACGTCGTCCTGAATACCGTCCGCAAAAAAGGCGTTCTCTTTTTCTTCGCTCAGATTTTGAAACGGCAACACTGCAATTGATTTGTCGCATTTGTGGGCTGAGACGCGCGGCAGCAGAAAAAAGCCTGTGCCAGCGGAAACGATCACGCCGGTTGCCGCAAGCAGGATGATGTTCCGGCGACGGTGCCTTCGAGGCACCCCAATTGCTGGGGTCACTCGTACGCCCTGCGCCGTGATGTCGTACGCCCAGGCCAGCATGAGCGCGATGGGAAAGCCGAAGAGCAACAGGACAATGACCAAACGCAGCATCCAATTTGGCAATTCCCACGCCGGAAACGCCGCGGAAGCGAATTGAATGATGCCGCCCGCTGCGATGATGTAAGCCGCCGCCACCCGATATACCTGGCGCCGCCTCACTTCTTCAAAGAACCCGGGCAAGGCTACAGATTTCTCGGTCGAGACCATAAAACCAAGGGCCTGCTCTATTGACAGCCGAGGCAACCCCGGCGTTCACTTAACGCCGCCAGCAAAGACAGTCTGAAAATGTGGGCTCTGCTTTTCCCGGGAGACGACGCTCACCTCAATATCCCGGAAGCCGCTTTTCTCGAGGAGTTGGTGTAACTGTACTTCGCTGAATCCGAGCCAGTGGTCCGCGTAAAGTTCACGCGCCTTTTCAAATCGATGGCTCAACAGATCGAGAATCACCAGGCGCCCGCCGCGCTTCAACATCCGGTGAGCAGCGCCGACGGCACGCTCGGGATGAATGGCGTGGTGCAACGCCTGGCTCAGGATTGCAAGGTCGACGCTGTCTTTCGCGATCGGAGGGTCCTCAATATCGCCCAGCCGGTACTCAAGGTTCTTGAATCCGTGTTTCTTCGCCAATTGTGACCCGAACTCGACCATCTTCGGCGAATTATCGATGGCAATGACTTTGCGCGCTCGTTTCGCCAGCAATTGCGAAAGCGTCCCCTCGCCTGCTCCCAGATCGGCGACGGTCAACGGCGGGAGCAACGTGATTAGCGTGTGCGCAAGCGCCTGCCACGATCGCCCAGGCACATAGCCTCGACCGAATTTGCCAGCAAGTTCATCAAAATATTTCCGCGCCCTATCCTGCCGCTTCTGTAGTACAAGCTTCAGACTTGTGCGATCGCGTGATGTTTCCGGCAATTCGCGCGCAAGCACGCGGGTGATTTCCGCCACGCGATCGTGTTGTGCGTTGTGGCCACGATCGTTCGCGCCGTAATAAACATTTTTGCCAACACGCCGATCGGCCACAACGCCTGCGCGTTTCAATTGAGCAAGATGACTGGAAATCCGCGATTGGCCCATCCCCAGAATCTGTTGCAACTCAGCGACCGAAAGTTCCTCCTGCTCGAGAAGAAGTAGCAACCGCAGGCGGGTCGGATCCGCCAGCAATCGCAGCAAATTAATGGTTGACGCCATGATGCGAGCCAACGATATATCGACGCATCATGATTGGTCAATATGTCTGGTCGCGACGTTACATCGTTACAACGGTTGAACTCCCGTCCCTCGGCTATTCGATTTAACGTTGTAACAGTTTAACGAATCGCGCTCTTCGAACCATGTCCCGCCGTTATATCTTCTCCTCCGAATCCGTCGGTGAAGGTCATCCCGACAAAGTTTGCGATGCTATCTCGGACGCCGTGCTCGACGCGTGCATCGAGCAGGACCGGCACAGTCGCGTGGCTTGTGAAACGTTCGCTAAAAGCAACATCGTCATCGTAGGTGGCGAGATCACTATTCCAAGCCTGCCTGAAGATAAGCCGCTCGCCAGTGTGCTAGCTGTCGAACAGCTCGTGCGCGACACCGTGCGCGAAATTGGTTACGTGAATGACGACGACGTTTTTCACGCCGACAAGATTTTCATCACCAACGTCATCACTAAACAATCGCCCGATATTGCGCAGGGCGTCGATGCCCGCGCAGTTGAAGGTAAGGACACCGCAGAACAAGGCGCAGGCGATCAAGGATTGATGTTCGGCTATGCGTGTGACGAAACGCCGGAACTCATGCCAGCGCCCATCATGTTTGCGCATCGGCTTGGGCGCGAACTCACGCGCATCCGCAAGAAGGGGAAAGTCGGCTGGTTGCGGCCGGACGCGAAATCGCAGGTTTCAGTGATCTATGAACACGGCAAACCCATGGGCATTTCTTGCGTCGTTGTGTCGACCCAGCACACGCGTGATGTGAAGCATTCGGAACTCCGCAGTTTCGTGATCGAGGAGGTGATCAAGAAAGTGCTGCCCACGGAAATGCTAACCGAAAAGACGCAATTCCTCGTCAATCCTACTGGCAATTTCGTGATCGGCGGCCCGCAGGGTGACGCCGGTCTGACCGGGCGCAAAATCATCGTCGATTCCTATGGCGGAATGGGCCGGCACGGCGGAGGCGCGTTCTCGGGAAAAGACCCGAGCAAAGTCGATCGCAGCGCTGCTTACATGGGACGGTGGGTTGCGAAAAATGTGGTGGCGGCAGGTCTGGCGAAAAAATGCGAAGTGCAATTCGCCTATGCGATTGGCCATCCGGAGCCGCTCAGCGTTCACATCGACACGTTCGGCACCCACACTGTAGATGAAGAAGCAATCGAGCGAGCCGTGCTTGCTACGTTCAGCTTCAAACCGGCCGACATCATCAAACAACTCAACCTTCTTCGCCCGATTTATTCCAAAACCACAAACTACGGCCACTTCGGCAAAGTCGATGATCCCGACGTTACGTGGGAAAAGGCTGACAAAGCGGAGGAGCTAAGGAAGGCCGCCAAGTAAATTATGAAAACATCGACAATCGAACGAA
>Ga0209056_10005316_pt1 | contig 13402 bp, 10 predicted proteins | sample GraSoiAngelo_114_FD_185876 | JGI IMG/M metagenome (GOLD analysis project Ga0209056, IMG submission 185876) | Grasslands soil microbial communities from the Angelo Coastal Reserve, California, USA - 14_0903_13_40cm (SPAdes) (version 2) | ecosystem: Environmental > Terrestrial > Soil > Grasslands... | reverse complement strand
CCGGGTCGAGGAGGCCTCGACGGCATAGCGCTCCGCGCGCGGCAGGCGGGCGTAAGTGGCGACAGCCCCGCTCACCCCACGGACGAAGGCAGCGTGGCGGTGGAGGACGAAGCCCGCGCCCTCGACGAGGTACGGCCGGTTGAGCACATGCGAGCGATAGAGGCGCCAGCAGCGCCCCGGCAGATAGCGGCGGGGCGTGTGTTTGAGATCGCAGTAGACCTGGTTGTGGAAGAAGGCGACGTACCACGCGTGCGAGGCGCGGTCGCGGCCGAGGAGGTGGCGGTTCTCGCTCCCGCCCGGGCTCCCATAGAAGTGCAGCACCTCGGGCTCGGGGTCGAACACCACCACGTAACCCGCGCGGGAGAGCCGGAGCACCAGGTCATTTTCGAAGCGAAACGCGTTCCCCACGAAGCGCTCGTCGAAGCCGCCGAGCCGGACGAGCGCCTCGCGGCGGAAGGACATGTTGGCGCCGGGCGCCGAATAGACCGTCGCGCGCGTCCGATGGTTCCAGGAGGTGTGGAAGAATCCGAACACGGGATCGGCCGACCGCGCATCGTACCGGCCCTCGGCGCGGGTCCGCGCATCGATCACGCGACCGGCCACGCCGCCGACGCGCGGATCGTCGTAGTTCTTTGCGTGCGCCCCGACGAAGTCCGGGTCGGTGATCCGAATATCGTCGTCCAGAAAGAGCACGATCTCACCGCGCGCGGCGGCAAGGCCTGCGTTCAACGCCGTGACGACGTGCGGTCGAGCCTGGTGGATCAGCCGAACGTGGTCGGCGACCGAGGCGAGGAGCGCCCGGGTCGCCGGCGTGTGCTCCGGGGTCTGGTCGACGACGATGATCTCCAGCTCAGGATACTTTAGCGCCAGCACGTCCTCGAGCGCCGCGCGGAGGAGCTCCTCGCGCCGGTAGGTGGCCATGACGACGGAGACCCGCCGCGGCGCGCCCTCACCCACGCGTCGCTCCGCCACCAGGCGTCTTCGGCTCGATGGGCAAGCCCCCCTCCGGCCGCAGCCTGCCGGTGATGCGCCCGAGCTTCCATGCGACGGAGAGCAGCGCGCCGAAGCAGCGGTAGCGGAGCGCATGCACGATGTAGAACGGGATGTCCGCGAGGTATCCGAGACCCGGCAGGGGTTCACCGATCAGCCGCGTGTACGTGACGGTCGCGCGGCCCTGGCGGAAGCGTCGCCTGAGCAGGTTCAGGGGCTTGAGCACTTCGGCGGGCCGCCGGTGCTCGAGCCACGCCGCCGGGAGGTAGACGATGGGGATCCCGATCTGCTGGAGGCGCCGCTGCCACTCGGTCTCGTCACCCGGGCACGACAGCGCGTCGTGGAACCGCCCGACACGACCGAGCGCCCAACGGCGCACCGCCATGTTGCCGCCGTTGATATGGGGGACGACGCGCTCCTCCGGGCCCCAGTCCAGCTCGCCCTCCCGGGCCCACGACTCCATCACGCAGATCCGCGGCGGCGTGCTCTCGAAGCGGAGGCGGATCGGCCCTCCCAAGCAGCCGGCGTCGGCGCGCCGGCGCACGCCGTCCACGATCGCGGTCAACCAACCGCGCGGAACGTCTGACTCGTCATCCACGAAGCAAATCGGATCCCCCCGCGCCGCCTCGATCCCAGTATTCCGCCCCGCGTTCACGCCCCGATGCGGCTGGCGGACGTACCGCAGCACGGGTGGAGGCTCCGTCGGGAGGCTCTCGGCGACCTCGGCCGTGCCGTCGGTCGAGCCGTCGTCGACAACGACGATCTCGAACCGGTCGCGCGGGTAGTCCTGGGCGACGAGCGTCGCCAGACAGTGACCCAAGAGCGCCGCGCGATTCCAGGTGGGAACGACGACGGACACAAACGGCAAGGGCGTCGTCACGGCGGCGAACCGGCGGGCCGCGCCAGGACACACCAATAGAGCGGAGCCAGACCGAGCGCGCGTGGCAGGCGGACCACCTCGGGCCGCCGCGCGATCTCGTGAGCGAGACGGCCCATGCCCCGGAGCCGCCACAGTCCCCGTCGCGACGGCAACCGCCAGAACTGCCCCCAGACGCGGGCCGCCCTGAAGCCCGCGGCCGCGAGGAGCTCGAGGAGCTCGGGCCGCGCCATCTCGTGAACGTGATACGGGTTCGAGCCGTCGGTCTGGGCGGCGTTAGGCGTGGACACGAGCAGCACGCCGTCCTCCCGCACGATCCCGCGGAGCGCGCGCAGAAACGGGAGGGCGTCGACGAGATGCTCGAGCGTCTCGAGCGAGATGACGACGTCGGCGCTGCCCGCCCGGAGCGGTAGCGCCCCGGCATCCGCGAGGAGATAACGCACCCCCGGGTAGCGTCCGCGGCCGAAGGTGAGCGCGGGAACGCTGTGGTCGACGGCCACCACGCGGCGCGCGCCCGCGCGCAGGACGAGGGCGCTGCCGTAGCCAGTCCCGCAGGCCACGTCGAGGACCGACATTCCGCCCACCCATCGGGCGGCCCAGCGATACCGAGCCAGATGCTCCCGCTCGATGTGCGGCGGGAAGAAGCCCGGAGCGATCCGCTCGATGCCCTCCGGCGTCTCCCCGAACACGGCGCGCCGGTCGACGGCGCTGCGCGGCTCGTCGCTCATCCCTTGGACCACTCGAAGGGTACGCGCACGGGCCCATACATCCAGGGCGCCGACAGGGCTCCGGGACCGCTGGGCGGCGACGGGTCGACGATGCGGATCGATCCGACACAGGACCAGTCGAGGATGTCGACGGCGCCGGACGCGTCGCGCACCGAGAGCCAGAGCTCGTACGCGCGCGGCGCGAGCGGCAGCGCCGGCAGGCGACACAGGAGCTGGTGCTCCCCGGGGGCGAGGTCGAAGGCCTCCGCGCGCTCGAGCATCGAGCACATGATGAGCGCCCCAGGCCGTCCGTCGCTGACGCCGAGGGAGAACCACGGGCTCCGGATCGCCGTCTCGGCCTGAACGGTGAGCCGCACCTCGATCCCCTCGCCCGGTCGGAAAACGTACCGCTCGTCACCGTCGAGCGCGTGGGCCGTGAGCCGGGTCAGGACGAGCCCGCCGCCCCGGAGCAGGGCGCCCGCCGGCCGAGCGGCCGAGTGGTGCTGCGCATCGACCCAGTCGATGTAGTCACGGACGACCTGGTGGACGGGCCCGAGTGACCGGGCGCGTCCCTCGATCAGCAGGAGGCCTCGCGCGCACAGCGCCTCCACCGCGGAGAGGTTGTGGGAGACGAGAACCAGCGTGCGACCCAGCCGGAGCAGGTGCGCCATCCGCTCGCTGCACTTCGCCTGGAACGCGGCGTCGCCCACGGCCAGGGCCTCGTCGACCACGAGGATGTCAGGGTCCACGTGACTGGCGACCGCGAAGCCGAGCCGGAGCTGCATGCCGGTCGAGTACGTCTTGACGGGCTCGTCGAGCACGTAGGCAAGCTCGCAGAAGTCGACAATTTCGTCGAATCGCTGGGCGAGGGCGGCTCGCGTCATGCCGACGAAGCGCCCGTAGAGCCAGATGTTCTCGCGCCCGGTCAGCTCCGGGTGGATGCCGGCGCCGACTTCGATCAGGGCGCCGACCCGGCCACAGAGCCGGATCCGGCCGGCGCTCGGGAGCGAGATCCTCGCCATGAGCTTGAGCGCTGTGGTCTTCCCAGCGCCATTCGGGCCGATGATCGCGAACGCCTCCCCGGCCTGCACCTCGAAGGACAGGCGGTCGAGCGCCCGCCGGCGCTCGAGGGGGCCGCCGCTCGGGCGTCGGCGGCGCACGAGCCAGCGCAGGAGCGCCGAGAGCTCGGTGCGGACCGAGGCATAGCGCGCCCGGCTCGGGCGATACTCCTTGGAGACTTCCTCGAATCGGACGGCGATAGACATGCGCTCAGATCACGTCCGCAAAGGCCGGCTCCAGCCACTTGAAGAGCCGATAACCGATCCAGCCGACGGCGACGGTCGTCACGGTGCTCAACCCGAGCAGCATCGGCTCGGGCGGCATGCCGGAGGCGAGCGAGCGCCCAAAAGCGTCGAGCAGGCCGGCGGCAGGGTTGAGCGTCACGTACAGCACCTGCCACCTGGGCGGAACGGTGGACAGGGGATAGACCACGGGGCTCGCGAACATCCACAGTTGGACGGCGAAGGGCAATACGTAGCGTACGTCACGGTAGTACACGTTGAGCGCGCCCAGCGCGACGCTCACGCCGGCGGCGAGAAGCGCACACAGGACGAAGAGCGGCACGACGAGAATGGCCGTCGGCCCCAGACGGGCCCCGACGAACGGCGCGAGCGCGAGGTAGAGCCCGACGCCGATCCAGAACTCGATGGCCGTCGCCATCACCGCGCCGAGGATTGGCGCCTCGCGCGGGAAGTAGATCTTCCTGACGAGCGCGCTGTCCGCCAACAACGCGCCGGTGCCCGCGACCACGGCGTTTTGCAGGAAGAGCCACGGGATCAGCGCGGAGAGGGCAAACGCGGGGTAGGGCACGTCCGTCTCCCGGATCGTCACGGCGCGCGCGACCAGGAGCGTGAACAACACGAGCAGCCCGAGGGGCTGAACGACCGCCCACGCGACGCCCAGGATCGCCTGCTTGTACTTGACCTTGACGTCGCGGATCGCGAACGCGAGGACCAGGCCGCGATGGAGCCACAACTCGGCGAGGGCCGCGCGCGTCGTCGGGCTCCGCGTGCCCTCGATGACGAGCTCGGGCAGGTGCGCCCCGCCTCCTACAGCGCCCTGCGCTGCCATGGTGGAGAGCCCGCCAGGCGGGGCGCCGGCCCCGCGAGGAGTTCGACCCGGCGGCCCCGCGCCGCCTCAGGCGCGCGTGTCGCGCCCTCGAAGCTCGTCAGGAGCATCATGATGCCAACGAAAAACCAGAAGGGCTCCATGATCCGGACGATGATGAAGGTATTCGAGCCCAGCGCATGGAACATGAGCCCCACCGTCCCGGCGATGAACCCCCGGGCGAGGCCCCGGTCCTCGGCGTGGGCGGCCCTCTCGAAGGCCAGCAGGCTTCGCTTGAGGATCGACCAGACCAGCCAGCCGAACGCCGCGAACCCGAGGATGCCCGTCTCCATGAGCGTCCGGGGGTACTGGGCGTCCAGGTAGAATCCTCCCGTCACGCCGTGACCCAGGATCGGCCGCTCCAGCCACTTCTCCGCCGCGCCCCGGTATCCGATCAGCCGCTCGGATGTGGACGGATCGAATCCCACTCGACCGACGCTCACGCGCGGCTGGTTCGCCTGGGGGCGGAAGGTCTCGGCGACACGCTTCTGCACGACCGCCGGGGCGAACACGACGAGCAGGGGCGAGGTCACCACCACCAGGATCAGCAGGGGGAGCAGTATCTTCCGGCGGCGCGAGAGGAGGAAGAGCGTGGCGACCACCGGGATCAAGCCGAGATAGGACGACCGGGACAGGGTGAACACGAACGGCACCAGCATGAGCACGGCGAGCCCGAGGCACAGCGCACGGGTGCGGATGCGCGTCGTTTCGAACGCGACGCCCGCAGCGAGACCCATCATGAGAAGGAGATACCCGCCGAGGGTGTTCGGCTCTCCCGTCTCGCCCTCGAAGGGGGCGGACACCCGCTCGCCCGAGGGGATCTGTGCGATCCCGACGAGGCTCACGACCGCGACGGTCACGAAGGCGACCGTCACCAGCCGCCAGGCCTGCTCGCGATCGCGTACGTTGTTGACCACCATGAAGAAGACAAAGAAGTATTCGACGTACTTGAGCACGTAAAAGAACCCCGCCGCCGTCCGGACCGTGCCGGTGGCGAACCCGATGAGCGTCGCGAGAGAGGTGGTCACGACATACGCGAGGATCGGCCGGTTGAGGGCCGTGCGCAAAATCAGCCCAAGCTCCTTGTTCACCGCGGTCTTCGCCAGCCAGCTGAAGGCGATGAGCATCAGCAGGAGGTCTTCGCTGCGGATGACCACCTCGCGCTTTTCGGCGAGCTGGCCGGACCCGCCCAGCGAGAACTCGGGGGAGAGCATCATGGACAGCAGGACGAGGGCGATCGCCGCCTCGGTCCTGATGAAGACGATGATGAAGACGGCGAAGCCGAGGACGAGCGCGAAGCCGATTTGCGGAAAGCTGGACTCGAGCATGGCGCCGTCTTCGGTCCGGGCCTACCGCCAGCGCTCCGGCGAGCCCCCGTGCTCGCGGATGTACGCGTGGACGGTCGCGCGCCACACGCCCTGTGCCTTGAGGATACGCTCGACCGCTTCGCGGACTGCGGCCCCGCCACCTGCGGCGCGGGTGACCATGTGGGCGGCCGCCCGGACCTCTGGGACCGCGTCGGCGACGGCGATCGCGAGGCCGACACGCTCCAGGGCCGGAATGTCGAGCAGGTCGTCACCCACGTAGGCGGCCGCCTCGGCCGGCAGGCCGAGCTCGGTGAGCAGGGACTCCACCACGTCGCCCTTGCGGCGCGCGCCGAGCACCACCTTGTCCACGCCGAGCTTGTCACCGCGGGCCTTGGCGACCGTGCTGGTTTCGCCGGTGACGAAGGCCGTCTTGAGCCCCGCGCGCCGGGCGAGGGCGACGGCCACCCCGTCGTGTGCGTTGAAGAACTTCACCTCGTCACCGCGTTCGGACAGGCCCAACCGACCGTCGGTCAGGACACCGTCGACGTCCATGACGAGCAGACGCACCCGTCGCGCCCGCGCCGTCAGGCCTTGGCCACCCAGCGAGGATCGCTCGCCCTGGGGCACCCTACCGGACGCGGACAACTTGACCGCTCAGACCCAGGCGGAGGAGTTCCTGGCTTTTGGCCTCCGCCACCTCCGCCGTGGTGAAGTTGCCGTGGCGGATCACGAACGTCACGGCCTCGCCCGGCTGGGCCGACACCCGCACTTGATGACCGGCGGCGCGGAGCCTCTCGGCCACCTGCACCGCCCCGCGGAGCGGCAGCGGTGTGCCGACCCGGACCGTCAGCGGCTCGGTCTCGCCGAGCACCGCCACGTTGTCGAACCCATCGTCGCGGAGGTTCGCAACGAGCGTCTGCGCCTCACGCGCCGTCGGTATCCTCTCGACGAGAACGGCGTAGACCGCGGCGTCGGTCTGCTGGCGGAGGCGCGTCGTCTGGTACCCCGCCTGGTTCAGCTGACGCTCGACCCGCTCCGCCTCCGCCGGCATGACGAAGGGACCGAGCTCGACGGCGAAGCGCGTCCCGGTCGCCGTCGGCGCCGCCTCACGCGCGGCGACGGCGGACGGGCGTGCCGCGGGCGTGACGGGCTCGGGCGCGCGCTCCGGCACGCGGGCGCCGCTCGGTTCCGCGCCGGCCTTGTCGGGCGAGCTCTCCGGGGCGCTCGTCGTGTCCGCCGGGCTCACCGCGGGAGGCGGCGGTGCCGCGGCCTCCGGGGACGGCGCGGGCTCGCGGGCGGGCGCCGGCATGGGCGCGGGCGCCGGTGAAACCGGCAGCGCCGCAGCGGGCGGCGTGACCGGCGACGCGTCGAGCTTTTCCCGGAGGAGCGCCTTGGGCGGGGGCTGGCCACGGAGCAACCCGACTCGCCAGCCGACCACACCCGCGAGGATCACGCCCGCGAGAACCGCGATCAGGGCGATGAGCAGGGCGCGGCGCTTGCTCGTCGCCTGCGGCATCGGGACCGGCTGGACGGCGGGGGACGGGGCGCCCACGGATGCGCCGGTTCCCGCCACGGCCCCGCCACGCGGCTCTCCGGGCGCGTCGCGACCCAGGAGCCGCCGGAAGAACGCGGCCGCGCGATTGAGCCGCTCCTTGTGAGTGTCGATGACGGTCTCCTCGCCGTAGTAGTGCGTGTAGTAGTGCGTGTACGCGTACCCGGCGATCTCCGCCTTGACGTCGTTGAGGACCACGCCCCAGACCTTGCCACCAACGTTCTCGATATGGACCTTGGCACGCTTGAGCACGAGGCGTCCGACCTTCCCCGCCTGGTAGACCAGGATCACGCCGTCGGCCTGCGCCGCGACGATCGCCGAGTCGGTGACCGGTAGGACGGGTGGTGTGTCGATGAGGACGATGTCGTACTCATCGCGCACGGCGCGGAGAAAGGCGGTCATCGCGGGCGTCGACAGGAGCTCGGAGGGGTTGGCCGGGATGGGCCCCGCCTCGATGATGTGGAGGTTGTCGAGGCCCGGCGCGGCCATGATGTCTTCCATCTCGAAGCGCCCCATGAGGACGTCCGCGACGGTGCGGACGCAGTCGCGCCACGCCGTGCTCCCTACCAGGATGTCGGAGAGACCGGGCTCACGCTCGATGCCGAAGAAGCGGTGGATGGACGGCCGACGCAGGTTCCCGCCGACGAGCAGCGTGCGCTGCCCGCTCTGCGCAAGGGTGAGGGCGAGGTTGACGATGGTCGTCGTCTTGCCCTCCTGCAGGGTCGGGCTGGTGACGACCAGGACCTTCCCCGCGCGCTCCATCCGGGCGAACTGGATGTTCGTGCGGAGCGTCCGGTAGGCTTCCGCGACCGGCGACTTCGGATCGAAGTGCACGATCAGGAGCGCGTGGCTCAGGAGCGCCTCGGGATCCACCTGGGCGAGCGCGGGGCGGCGCTCGAGGAGGCGCTGGACCGTCTCGTGCGCGTCAATGTGCGGCACCACGCCGAGCACCGGGACCTCGAGGTAGGCTTCGACGTCCTCGATGGTGCCGATCGAGGTGTCGAGCGTCTCCTGCACGAACGCGAGGACCAGGCCGAGCGAGAGGCCGAGGAGCGCGCCGACCAGGACGGTGCTGAGGGTCTCGGCTCCGACCGGCACGTCGGGCTCCGTCGCCGGGCGGACGATCGAGACTTCCTCGATCTTCTCCGACTCTTTGATCAGGGCCTCCTGGTGCTTCGCTTTCAGCAGCGCCAGGAGGTCGTCGTTGTTCTTCGCCTCGCGCTGCAGCCGTTGCATCGCCAGCTCAACGGCGGGAACCTCCCGGTTCTTCTGCAGCAGGTCGCCCATCTGGCGGTTCAGGATCTCCTCGCGCGTCCGGAGCGCCGCGATCTGCGCCGCCACCTCGCGCCGCATCTCCACCCTGATCTCGCGCATGCGGTCGTCGAGCGCCTGGAGCCGCGGGTGTCGCTCCGTGACCTCGAGCGCGAGGTTGTTTCGCTCGAGGAGGAGCTCCGAGTACATCGTCTGGAGGCGCTGCATCGCGGGGTTCGTCGTGTCGATGAAGACGCGCTCGGACGCGTTCGGATCGGTCCGGGCGAGGCGCGCCTGGACGAGCTCGAGTTCGGTGCGCTGCTGCCGGGCCTTCTCGATGTCGCCCCGCACCTGGGTGAACAGGGAGAGCAGCACCGTCGACTCGGCGCCGGGCGAGATGATGCGGTTGGCTTCGCGGAAGGCCCACACCTCGGACTCGGCCCGTTTGACGCGCGCCTCGACGTCCTTGAGCTGAGTCTCGATGAACTTGCGCGCTTCCGTCACGCGCAGGTTCCGCTGCTGCCGGTTGTAGTCGCGGTAGACCTCGGCGACGGCGTTCGTGAGGTCCCGCGCCTCTCGCGAGTTCGTGGAGGTGCCCGTGATCTCGAGGATGCTCGTGTTCGGGACGCGCGTCACTTTCACCTTCGAGCTGATCGCGTCCAGCGCCACCCAGTACGCCTTCGACTCGCGGACCGCCCCGCCCGCCGCGGCCTGCGGCGGCAGCCGGTTGAGCCGCTTGGCAACCTCCTCAAGGATCGGGTAGCTCTTGATGAGGGTGACTTGCGTCTCGATGTTGTCCGCGCTCGAGTACGAGAGCACCTCCACGAGCAGGCCCGAGAGCTGGGTCGACTGCTCGAACCGCACCGCGGCGGTGGCCTGGTAGACCGGGACCCGCTGCTTGGCGAACCAGAAGCTGAACAACGCCACGAGCACCGTCGAGGCGACGATGATCAGCCGCCGGCGGCGGATGATCATCCAGTAGTCGCGGAGGTTCATCTCGTACTGGGCCATCAGCCGAGCGCCTCGCTGAGCCTCACGCGCCCCGGACCCCTCACCGCGCGCCCTCCGCGACGGGCCCGGTGATGTAGATGAACGGCGCCTCGGAGAGATCGACGGTCTTGGGTGTCGGGAACCGGTGGCCTTTGCCGTCCGCGACGACCTCGAGGCGCGGGCGGAGCGGGTGGTTGCGGTTCACGGCGACGACGCGGCCGACCTCGCCCGTGTTGAGCCGCACGAGCGTGCCGGGCGGGAACACGGAGATCTCGGAGAGCAGCGCCTTGATGAGCGGCGACGCGAACGCCTCGTGCTTGGACTTCACGATGTCGCGGATGGCCTCGTGCGGTCTCAGGCGCGGCCGGGCCGACGGCGGGACCGTGAGCCCGGTGTAGGTGTCGACGAGGCCGAGGATCTTCGCGTCCGGATGGATCGCCGCGCCCGCGAGCCCCTGCGGAAATCCTCGTGGTGCTGCAGCACGGCCTCCACGATCCCCTCGCTCGGCGGGCTCCAGCGCCGGATGACCTCGGCCGAGAGCGTGGGGTGCGACCGGTACTGCGCCTGCTCCGCGGACGTGAGCGCGTCCAGCCGCCGCAGGACGGACTCCGGAAGCTGCCAGAGGCCGACGTCGAGCAGGCACCCCGCCATCCCGAGCGCGACGAGCCGTCGGCGATCGTAGCCGACATCGGAGCCGATGCGCATCGACAGCACCGCGACCTGCGCCTGGTGGAACGCGAGGTAGTCGACGTCCGCGGGCGCAGCCGGATTGTTGGCGACCCAGAAGAGCTCACCGGACCGCTCCAGTGACCCGATCGCGTGCCCCATGAGCCGCTCGAGGCCGTCCCACGGGAACGTGACGCTCCCCGTCATCACGAGATCACGCACGCCCGCCAGGAATCGGAGGAGTCCGCCGAAGAGCGCCTCGGCGCTCACGGCCGGCGCCGCGGTCGGCGCCGGCGGCGGTGGGGGCGACGGTGCCGGCGTCTCCGGGGCGGGAGCGGGCTCCGGCCCCCGACGGGGCGGGGCGGCGACGCTCTGGAGCGGCCCCTCGGCCAGGCGCGTGCGCGGCAGCGTCGGCGGCACCGCCGGAGCGGCGGCCCGCTTCTCCGTCGGCTCCTTGGGGGGCGCGGTCTTAGGGGGCGCGGCCTTTTCCGCGGGGGCGCCGCGCACGAGGTCGCTCATGCGAACCATCGTCAGACACCCACCATGTCCTTGATCACCTCGGCGATGATCTTCTCGCCGACCTCCTTCGCCCGCTTCGAGTACCCGACGAGGAGCGCCACGTCGCAGAGGTTGTTGATCTCCCGGGGCGTGCCGCGCGTGAAGTCGAAGATGAGCTTGACCGCTTCCTCGGTGAAGAGCTGCTTCGTCTGCCCCGCCATCTTCAGCCGGTGGGCGATGTAGTTCGCCGTGTGCGTGTAATCGAGGGTGTTGAGGTGGTAGCGGAGCGTGATCCGCTGGTCGAGGTGCTTCATGCGCCGCACCTTGACCGCGAGCTCCGGTGAGCCGATGAGCAGGAGCGTCACGAGGAACCGGTTGTCCGTCTGGAAGTTCAGCAGCAGCCGGAGCTCCTCGAAAACCGCGTCGTCCTCGATCAGCTGCGCCTCGTCCACGATCACCACGCTGTCGCGTCCGGCCTGGTAGTTCCGGTAGAAGGTGTCGTTCAGGAGATGGAGAAGCTCGGGTTTGTGCTTCTCCGCCGTCTCGACGCCGAGCTGATAGAGCACCTCGCGGAGGAAGTCCACGGCGTTCCAGCTCGGATTGGTGAGCAGACCGATCTCGTAGCGTTCGGCCTCGAGGCGCTGGATGAGCGCGCGTGAGAGCGTCGTCTTGCCACAGCCGTACTCGCCGGTGAGCATCCCGCACCCCTTGCGGTGGCTGACCATGTAGACGAGGCGCACCAGCGCCTCCTCGTGCTCGGGCGACAGGTAGAAAAACTTCGGGTTCGGCGAGTTGTCGAACGGCGGTTCGCTGAGCTCCCAGTAGGCTTCGTACATGGGCTATTTCGTGATGGGCCCGTTGAAAATGACGAAGAGGCCGGTGATGCCCAGGATCAGCGACGCGATCGACTGAGTAATCGCGAGGTAGTCCTGCCACCACTTCACCGCGACCTCGGGAACCGTCACGACCGCGCCCGGCTCGAGCGGCGGCGCGTCCGCCATCCCGTAGCTCTTTCCGCTACGGAAGGTCACGAAGACGCTCGCGACCTTGGCGCGAGCACTCGGCCCGCCGGCGAGCGTCACGTACTCTCGGGGCGTGAGGTCGGGCCGGAAGTCGACCGCGCCCGGAGTCTTGACCTCGCCGATCACGTACACCTTGTCCTCGACGATCGGGAGCGTGAGGACATCGCCGTTCTCGAGCAGGATGTTCTGCGTGTCGTCCTTCTCCACGATCAGCCGCTGCAGGTCGATCGGGATCCGCTGCCGTGGCCCCGTGACTCCGCCTCGCTCGATCAGCGCCAGCCGGAGCTCGGCGTGCGCGGCGGGGCCACCCGCGCGGAGCACCATGTCGCGCACGCGGTCGCCCTGCGCCAACTCGAAGCGCTGCAGGATCGTCGTCTTGCCCGCGACGGTCGTCTTCGTCGACTCCGGCGTGCCGTTGAAGGCACCCCGCAGTTCGACGACGTCCTGGAGCACGGAGAGCGATGGCACGAACAGCGCGTCGCCGGGCTCGAGCGGCACGTCTGCGGGCGGCTTCAGCGCGGTTCCCAGGTCGATCGCGGTCGTCTCCTTGCGTCCGTCCGAGCCGACGCGCGTGAGGCGCGCCTCGCTCCCCGCGGACGCCTGACTGAGGCCGCCCACGAGCTCGAGCAGGGCGCGCAGCGAGCCGGTCGGCCCGATCTCGTATTCGCCGGGACGCCGCACCGCTCCCGTCAGGATGACGGAGGGGCCCCGGGGCGGGACGTGGATCCGCATGCCCTCCTCGGCGAACGGGTTCTGGGTGAGATCGCCCCCGAGCTCGAAGCTCAGCAGATCCACCTCGGTCACGCCGCTCTTTCGCGTCACCTGGACGCGTCGAAGGCTGCCGCGGGACGTGACACCGCCCGCGTCGAGGATCACCTCGTGCAGCCGCCGCAGAGCGCTCACCGCAAACGTCCCGGGCCGCTCCACCTCGCCCGACAGCGTGACCTCAAACGTGCGCGGGAGGGCGACCGCGAGCGTGACGTTCGCGAACCGAAACACTCCGCTGGCGCGAGCGGCGACGCGCCGCTGGGCCTCGAGCAGCGTCAGGCCGCCGACCAGGATCGAGCCGAGCGGAGGCAAGCTGATCGCACCCGTCGGGTCGACGAACACCTGTGAGCGCTCGACGTCGAGCCGACCCGCGATCTGGACCTCCAGTACATCGCCGGGACCGAGCCGGTACTCCGGTCCGGGCATGACTCGCGCCGCGCCCCCCAGTGCCGTCGGCGTAGTGACAGACCGTCCAGGAGACGGCACCCCCGGCGACGGTGCCGACTGCGGCTGACCAAAGCCAAAGCTCGGCGCCAGCAGGGACGCCACAAGGACCACGCAGAGCGTCCTGCGAAGATTGTGCCGGTTCATCCAGGGCCTGAGGACCC
>Ga0209056_10005310_pt1 | contig 13413 bp, 13 predicted proteins | sample GraSoiAngelo_114_FD_185876 | JGI IMG/M metagenome (GOLD analysis project Ga0209056, IMG submission 185876) | Grasslands soil microbial communities from the Angelo Coastal Reserve, California, USA - 14_0903_13_40cm (SPAdes) (version 2) | ecosystem: Environmental > Terrestrial > Soil > Grasslands... | reverse complement strand
CTCCACCTCGTTCTCGAAGACCGCGATGAACTCGCGCCCGATGATCTTGCGCTTCTGCTCGGGATCGGTGACGTCCCGCAGCGCCTCCAGGAACCGCTTGCGCGCGTCGACCACGCGCAGCGGGACATGAAAACGATCCTTGAAGGTCTGCCCGACCTGGGTCGCCTCGCCCTCGCGGAGCAGGCCGTTGTCGACGAAGATGCACTGGAGCTGCGGGCCGATCGCCTTGTGCAGCAGCAGCGCGACCACCGCGCTGTCCACGCCGCCGGAAAGCGCGCAGATCACGCGCTCCCTGCCGATCTTTTCGCGGATCTGCTTGATCGCTTCCTCCGCGAACGCGCCCATCTTGAAGTTGAAGGAGACGCCGCAGTCCTCGAGGAACGCCTCGTACAGCTCGCGCCCCCGCGGGGTATGCGCGACTTCGGCGTGGAACTGCAGGGCATGGAGCTTCCGCTTCGGGTCGCCGACGGCCGCATAGGGAGAGTTGTCGGTCTTCGCCAGCGTGCGAAAGCCCTTGGGCGGCGCGGAGACTTTGTCGCCGTGGGACATCCACACCTCCAACTGCTCGCCGGGCTTCATGTCACGGAACGGGCCGACGGGCTCGATCACTTCCAGCCGTGCAGGTCCGTACTCGCGGTGCGCGCTGCGATCGATGGCTCCGCCCATCAGCTTGGCCATGAGCTGCAGCCCGTAGCAGACGCCGAGGACCGGCACGCCCAGCTCGAAGATCTTTGCATCGACCATCGGCGCGCCGGCCTGCTCGACGCTGTAGGGGCTGCCGGAGAGGACGATGCCCTTGGCCCCGAAGGCGCGGATCTGCTCGAACGGCATCGTGCAGGGATGGAGCTCGCAATAGACGTGCAGCTCGCGGATCCTGCGGGCGATCAGCTGCGTGTACTGCGACCCGAAGTCGAGGATCAGGATCTTTTCTGCATGGATGTCCGCCACCCGGCCCTCCAGGAGGCGGCGCAGTGTAGTGGGAAGCCCACAGGGGGAGCAACAAGTTACGGTGCGATCCGGACCGGCTCGTCGTAGAGGGCACCCCCGCCGCCGAGGTCAGTGGCTCGGGCTCGGGAGAGAAGATTCGCGTTTCGGTTCTCGCGCAGGTGGCCGCCCTTGGCGAGCAGTGCGACGTCGCGGCGCTGGCGCGGGTCGTGGCGGACCTGAATCGGCAGAGATCCGATCGCCGACTCCAGACGGGCAAGTCCGCCGTCCGGGATGCCCCGGGCAGAGTCGGGGTGTACGGTCACGAGGGCCGGTCCGGGAGGCTGGCCCTTCGACCACTGCGAGCTCTGCGACTTCTCCGTCGCCAGCGCCATCAGATAGAGCGGGAACTCCGCAGAGACCTGGGAGCGGGCCGGAGCCGAAGTGATCAAGTTCACCCTGCTCGTCTTCGTCGCGAACTTCCGGTCCGCGAACAGCACCTTCGCAGAGAGCGCGCTGCGCTGGGGGCCGTCGGACTCGATCTGCGCGAGCGTGAAGCCGGCGTCCTTGCGCAGGATGCGCTCCTTCCAGTCGCGCGCGCTCCCGTCCAGCACGCCGTCCAGGCCGACGCGGGAAGACAGTTCCTGCAGGATCTGTAGATCGGACTTCACGCCTGAAGGCGGCGGGACCACCGGGCGTGCGGCTCCGACCCAGTGGTGACCGTAGGCGCCGACCAGATCGTCAGCCTCGAGCAACGTCGTGGTCGGGAGCACCAGCGTCGCCGCCCGCGTGCTGTCCGTGGGCCAGGAGTCGACCACGCAGACGAACTCGCGCGTGCGCAGCGCGCGGTCCACGGTTGCGGACTCGGGCAACATCGCGACCGGGTTGCCGGCGGTGATCCAGACTGCGCGGATCGGCGGGTCCTTGAAGGCGAGCACTTCAGGCCCGAAGAGCGGCTCCAGCACGGTGCGGGGCGCAGCCGCGATCCCGCGGATGAAGGAGTGATCGAACGTCTTGCGCCGCTTGAAGTAGTAGGAGACGCCGCCCCCCGGGACGCCCAGGTTCCCGGAGATGGCGCCGAGGGCGTCGAGGGCGCGCACGATCGCGCCGCCGTTCACCCGCCTCGCCATCCCCCAGCCGACGAGGATCGCCGTGGGTCCCTCGTGCAACCGGCGCGCGATCTCCTCGGCGACAGCCGGCGACAGATCGGCATCCTCGCACCAGCCAGCGACGCCGTGGGTGAAGGCGAGAGCGCGGAATGCGTCGACGTTGTCGCAGTACTTCTCGAAGCCGGGCTCCGTCCAGCCGCGCTCGAACAGGACGCGCGCGACCGCCATCGCGAGGGAGAAATCACCCCCCGGTCGCGGCTGCACGAAGGATTCGCAGAGCCGGGCCGACTTGTGCCAGACGGGATCGATCAGCACCTTCGCTGCGCGCGCGTCCTTCAGTACCGGAACGAGATGCGGCGAGGATACGACCGGGTTCTTCCCCCAGAGGATGATGTTGCGGGAGTTGCGCAAGTCGAAGATGTCGTGCGAGTCCTCCTCGCCGAAGTCGAGCATCTGCGCTTCGTCGCCGGCGCCCGAGCAGATGTCGCCGCGCTTGGTGGTCACCGGCCCGAGCTTCTCGAAGAAGTAGTCGCTCAGGTGCTTCAGCGCTCCCAGGCTCCCGCCGCTGCGGTAGTGGAAGATCGCGGCCGGTCCGGACTCCGCCCGGATGCGCAGCAGCTCCCGGGCGGCGAAATCGAGCGCCTCGTCCCAGGAGACGGGCTTTCCATGCAGGAGCGGCGTCGTCAGACGCTCGGGCGAGTACTGCAGCGGGAGGAAGTTGTTCGTCCGCCAGCAGAGAAATCCTTGCGTCACCGGGTGCGAGGAATCGCCACCGAGCTGGACCACGCGCCCGTCCTGGACGTGGGCGACGACCGAGCAGGCGTCCGGGCAGTCGCGATTGCAGACGGTCTCTCGGATCTCGGGCATCGGCTACGCATTCTACAGGACTGCCGTCCGGACCGCCTGCGCCCTAACTTTGCGGAGGAAGGGACCGCCGCATGGCCGAGACGGAGATCGACCAGGCAAGCGCACGCCCGATCAGGCCGGGCCCGCACGAGGCGAAGCCGCCGCCGGCCCGCAGGCGCCGTCCTCCGGCCGCGCGAGTGGCACTCATCCACGGAGCGTACCTCGTCGCCGGCGGCCTCTGGCCGATCCTCGATCTGCGCAGCTTCATGATGGCCACGGGGCCGAAGCTCGAAGGTTGGTTGCCGAAAGGCGTCGGCGCCTGCATGGCGAACATCGGCGCTGCGCTCGCCGCCGCCGGCGTCCGCGGCAAGGTCGCGCGGGAGCTGCGCATCCTCGGCGTCACCACGGCCCTGAGCTTTGCCGCCATGGACTTCTGGTATGCGGGCGTCCGCCGCCGCATCTCGCGCGTGTATCTCTTCAACGGCGTCGCCCAGCTCGGTTTCGCTGCAGCCTGGGCGTTCGCCGAGTGGCGCGAGTCGCGGGACGGCCGGCGGCTCCCGGAAGCCGCATTCGCCTGATCATCGCTGGTTCGCTCTGCCGATATCGCGCGCCAGGCGACACTGCGGGGCGGCTTCACACCGCACGACCAGCGCCCTGCCCGTCTTCACGGCGTACACGTCCTGGCATCCGGGCACGAGCTGCGATGGCCGCATGCGGAAATCGATCCCGCCGCGCAGCCACTCCAACACCGATGTCTTGCCGTCGCAGTCGAGGTCGCGAAAGGCTTCCGGCACTTCGCCTTCGCGGGCGAGCTGCACGGCCCTCATCCCGCTGAGCAGGAAGAGGAGGACGGGAACGCCGAGGATGATCAGGGCGACGAGCCGCGGCTTCAACGCCTCAGGTCTCGACGCGGTAGTTCGGAGCTTCCTGCGTCACCTGCACATCGTGCACGTGGCTCTCGCGCAGACCGGCTGCGGTGATCCGCACGAACTTCGCCTTCGAACGCAGCTCGTCGATGCTGCGGCAGCCGGTGTAGCCCATCCCGCTGCGCAGGCCGCCCACCAGCTGGAAGACGTTCATCGCCAAGGGACCCTTGTAGGGAACGCGCCCTTCGATCCCCTCCGGGACCAGCTTCATCTCTTCCGTGTCGTCCTGGAAGTAGCGGTCGCGCGAGCCCTTCTTCATCGCGCCCATGGATCCCATCCCGCGGTACGACTTGTAGGACCGGCCCTGGAAGAGGATCACGTCTCCCGGCGCTTCTTCCGTGCCGGCGAAGAGCGAGCCGATCATCACCGTGTGCGCTCCCGCGGCCAGCGCCTTGACGATGTCCCCCGAGTACTTGATCCCGCCGTCCGAGATGCAGGGCACCCCATGCCGCGCCGCCGCTCGCACGCAGTTGTCGATGGCGGTGATCTGCGGCACGCCGACGCCCGCCACCACCCGGGTGGTGCAGATCGAGCCCGGACCGATCCCGACCTTCACCGCGTCCGCGCCGGCCTCGCAGAGCGCAGCCGTCCCTTCGCCCGTGGCCACGTTGCCGGCGGCGATCTCGATGCCCTTGAAGTTGCGTTTCAGGTCCCGGATGGCGTCGAGCACGCCGCGCGAATGGCCGTGCGCCGTATCCACCGCGATCACGTCCGCACCCGCCTGGAGCAGCGCATGCACGCGCTCGTCGCGGTCGGGACCCACGCCCACCGCCGCGCCGACCAGCAGCCGGCCCTTCCCGTCCTTCGCCGCGTTGGGATGGGCGCGCGTCTTCTCGATGTCCTTGATGGTGATCAGGCCTTTCAGCTCATACTTGTCGTCCACCACCAGCAGCTTCTCGATCCGGTTGCGGTGGAGCAGCTCCTTCGCCTCTTCCTGCGAGATGCCCTCGCGGCAGGTGACGAGCTCGCGCGTCATCATCGCCTCGACCTTCTGGTCGAGGTTCTTCTCGAAGCGCAGGTCGCGGTTGGTGAGGATGCCGACCAGCCGGCCGTTCTTGGTCACCGGAATGCCGCTGATCTCGTGCTGCCGCATCAGGGCCACGGCCTTGTGCACGGGGGCGTCGGGCTCGATCGTCACCGGATCCACCACCATCCCGCTCTCGTACTTCTTGACCTTGGTCACCTCCAGCGCCTGCTGCTGGATGCTGAAGTTCTTGTGGATGAACCCCAGCCCGCCTTCCTGCGCCATGGCGATCGCCGTGCGGGCCTCGGTGACCGTGTCCATTGCCGAGCTGACCAGCGGGATCTTCAGGCGCAGGTTGCGTGTGAGCTGAGCACTTACATCCACCTGCCGCGGCAGGACGTTGCTCTCCGCGGGGAGCAGGAGAACATCGTCGAACGTGAGGGCCAGCGGCACCTTGGGATCGATCATTCTCCGCTCCGGTAAGCCGCCCAGTGTAGCCGTGGGAGAGCCCCTGGGCAATGCGGATTGGCGCGCGGCAACGCGCTGCACCGCTTGCCGGGCGCGTGCGGCAGGATGCGGGCCTCGGGTGCGGCTCATGAACGCCGCATGCCCGCCCGCCGATCGAGTCCGCCCTCCACCCGCTGTAGCGGGATCGGCGGCGTGCTCACCGGCAATCCACGCTTGCGCCGCCAACGCCGCCGGATGGCGAGGAAGGCGACGTAGAGCACTGTCAGCCCGGCGATCACCGCGAACGCCGCGATCTGCGCCTGCGCAGACCAGGCCCAGGCCCTGTTCAGCATCCGGTGCTTGCGCGCCCAGTAGCCGAGGTACACCCAGGCCGGCGCGGAGACGCAGGCGGCGATCCCGTCGTAGGTGATGAACTTCCAGTACGGAACGCCCGTCAGGCCTGCTACGAAGTAGGTGACCGCGCGCAGCCCCGGGACGAACCGCGCGGCCATGATGAACTTCGGCCCGTGCCGATCGAAGGCGGCAATGGTGCGCTGGACGCGCTCGCCTGGAATGTGCCGGCCGAGGCGCGTATCGAGGAGCTTCTCGCCGTAGATCTGCCCGGCGCGGAAGATGAGGGTATCGCCGATGAGGATTCCGGCGAGGCCGGTGATGATCATCAGCGGCAGCGACCCGCTGCGGCCGACCAGCCAGCCGCCCGTGATCAGGGGCACGTCCTCGGGCAACGGCACGCCCAGACCACACGTGATCAACACGAAGAGAACGCCGATGTAGGCGGCCGGCCCGTGGAAGTTGGTGAGGAAATGAAAGAGCCAGTCCTTCAGGCCGCACCGCCTCGGTTGGGACGATCGTCTGAAGCTAGTCGGTCCTGGACGGGAACCGCAAGTTCCACCCCGGACGCCGGCGCCCGATCGCTACAGGACATGGCGAATCCGCAAACGGCATCTCGCCTCAAGCCTGCCGCTTGCTGATCTGCCATACCAGGAACTCGCGAAGCGGCCCTTTCGCGGCCCGCAAGCGCTCTGCGAGGTCCTGCGCGAGCGCCATGGTGAGCTTCAGCGCCGTGCGCGGATGCGTCCGCTTCATCTCGTCGAAGGCCGCGCGCGAAAGCTCCAGCAGTTCCACGTCGTTCGCGGCCAAGGCGGAAACGACGTGCTCGCCGTCGACGAGCAGCGCCAGCCCTCCAACGGTGTCGCCGGAGACGACTTCGCCGAGCACGGCTCCTCCGTCGCGGGGGACGAGCTGCAGCGTCCCCTTCGCCACGAACGAGAGCCTGGCGGACGCCTCCCCCGCCTTGAACGCATAAGTGCCCTTGCCGACGCTCCGCTGCGAGGCGATCTCGGCCAGGATCTTCACCCCGACGTCGGTGAAATCGGAGAGGAGATGTGACGCCCGCAACGCCACCGCTTTGTCGATGCGGGTCGGCGGCACCTGCGCCATCAGCGATGCTCCCGTCCGAGGCGGATGTAGATCTCCACACCCGCCTGCACGTGCTCCTTCTCCTCGTCCGTCAGCGGGCGCTTCACCCGGGCCGGAGAACCGAGCGCGAGCATTCCGGGAGGGATCTTCGTGCCGGGGGTGACGAGGCTCCCGGCGCCGACCATCGCCCCCTCCCCGACCTCGGCGCCGTTCAGGACGATGCTGCCGATGCTGATCAGCGCGTTGTCGCCGATGCGGCATCCGTGCAGGACCACGCCGTGGCCGACGGTCACCCGGTCGCCCACTACGGTCGAGAACCCGCTCGAGTCCACGTGGATGACGGTGTTGTCCTGGATGCTCGTCTCCCTGCCGATGTGGATGCTCTCGACGTCTCCGCGCAACACCGCGCCGTACCAGATGCTGCTGCCGGCGCCGATCGCCACGTCGCCGATCACCATCGCGCTCGAAGCGACGAAGGCGGCTTCGTCCACCCGCGGCGTCTTTCCCCCGAACGGCCGGATCACGCCTTCTCCCGCTTGCCGGGAGCGGCCGGAGGAGCCGCGCCCGAGTCGCCCCCAGGAGCGGCCGCGACCTTGCGCATGCGTTCCGCCTCGCCGCTGTTCACCCGCTCGAGCGCGTCGGCGAGCGCGTTCGCCTCCTGCGAGAGCATGTCCAGGCTGCGCCGCAGACCGGCGCCCGCCACGTCCACGCTGGAGCTATCCGCCGACCGCATCCGGACTACCTGGGTGTAGAGGCTCTCCAGCGTGTAGGAGATGCGCGTGTGCTCGGCGTCGAACCGCGTCGCGGCGCGGGCCAGCTCCAGCCGCTGCTCGCGCTGGGCGTCGAGCGCGGCCAGCGCCGAGGCGAGGCGCATCCGGGTCACCTCGTCGCTCTCTCCGGCAACGCGCTTCTGCAGCGCCTCGCGCTCGCGGGTCAGGCGCTCGTCGTCCTGCGGAGAGAGGAAACGGCGCAGGTCGCGCTCCCGCCGGGTCAGGTTGCGGCAGGTGGCTCGCAGAGCGGCGATGGTCTCGTCGGGCTTGATGAAGATGTCCTTCACGGCGTCCGGCGAGGTGCGCAGCTCGGCGAGGATCTGGTCGCAGATGGCGTCGACGCGCGCGTCCCGCGGATCCTGCTGCGCACCTCCCGGGCGAGCCGAAGTGGTCGTGCCGGAAAACCGCTGCGGCGGCGCGGTCGCCTCGAACCCCCGCCCGATGCCACCGAGCGACCCGAAGCGCTGCGCGCGCTGCTGCTCCGGCGTCACCCCGGCGGTGCTGCTGACCCGCGCCGGCTGCGGTCCGTTCAGGGCCGGCTGCGTGATCCGGCTGTGCCGGGCAATGACCCGGGCGCCGCGCGACCCGAGCCCCGCTGCGGGAAAGATCAACCACCAGAGGAAGGGCAGCGAGGAAAGAGCGATGATGAAGAGCACGATCGCTCCCAGCAGCCACAGATAGCCTTCGAACAGGCTGGCGTTCGCTACCTTGGCCTCGCGCTCGGCGCGGCGGCGCAGCTTGCGCTCGAGCCTCCGCTGCCAGCGCTCGCGCCCCCAATCCGGGTAGGCGCTGCGCAGGTTCTCCGTCCATTCGCGGACCATCTGGTCCTGCTGGGAGGTGCCACGCGCGATCGCCTCCTGGGCGCGGCGCAGCGACGCCTGGAGTTGTTCCTGCCAGTCGTTGGGGTCCCGATACGTCATGAAAGCCCGCGGATTCGTAGCATGAGTCCACCCCCTCCGCACCGCTACGGCATCAGCTCGGCCGCCACGCGCCCTAGGTCGTCCACCGAGCGAACGCTCTCCACCCGATCGCAATGCCGCGCGTAGAGCGGCATCTCGCTGTCACCGAATCCCCAGGAATGCTGTTCCTCCGGACAGAGCCAGAGCAGGCGGCGGCACCGGCGCTTCAGATCGGCGAGTGCCCACGCGTTGGGCGGGTTGTAGTTCGTGCGCCCATCCCCGATCACGATGACCGTCGTTCGGCGGGTGATCGAGCCCAGCCAGGTATCCCGGAACAGCTTCAGCGCGTGCCCGTAGTTCGAGTTCGCGGAGAGATTGATGACGCGGCCGGCGGTCGCCAGATCGACCGCGGCGCTCACGTCCATGTTCTTGAACAGGTGGGTGACCTCGCCGATGTCGCTGACGAACACGAAGCTGCGCACCCGCGCGTAGAGCTCCTGCAGCGTGTAGACGAACTGAAGCATCAGCCGTGAGACATTGCGCACCGAATCGCTCACGTCGCAAAGGACGACGATCTCCGGACGCTCGGGCCGGCGAGCGCGGAAGACGAGCTTGAACGGCTCGCCGCCGGTGGAGAGGTTCTTGCGCAGGGTCCGGCGGACGCTGAGATACCCGCGCCTGCGGACCTTGCGGCGGCGTGAGAGGCGCGTCTTCAGCCGCTCCGCCAGCCGGCGCACCACCGTGCGCATGCGCTGCACTTCTTCGGCGGTGAGCGAGGCGAGGTTGCGATGCAGCAGCGACTTGTCCCCGCGCGCTTCGGGGTCGCGCGCTTTTTGCTCGCGATCGGCGACGCGGCGGGCTGCTTCCTCCAACGCCTGTAGCGTCTGCGAAACCTTGCGGCTGGCGAGCTCCAGGTGCGCGGGATCGAGGCCGCGCTGCTGGAGCAGGTGCAGCAGCTGCTGCAGCTCCTTTTCCGCCAGCGACCCTCCCGCCGCCTGCAGCAGCCGGCGGGCATAGAAGCCGCGCTGCAGCGGGCTCTGCAGCCCGCGAAAGTCGATGCCGAGCATCGCTTGCCGCAGGATGCGCGCGAGTTGATCGGCGCGTCCGGCCACCAGCGCCTGCGTCAGCGGTGACATCTGCGCCAGCATCCGGGCGATCTCCTCCAGCTGTACATCGTCCAGCTTTTCGCGCTCGAGCGCATCGAGGAGCGAATCCTGCAGGCCCTCGACCAGGTCCTTGGCGCCCGTGAAATACAGCTCGAAGAGCCGGTCGAAGACGGGCGCGTCCTGACCCCGCTTCACCAACGTGGCGCGCAGGGCTCCGCGAAATGCCGCGCGATCCTCCATTCCGACGAACAGCGCAGCCTGGGCCGCGTCGGCGACCTCTGCCGGCGAGATCCGCAGGCCGTTCTGCCGCAGCAGTCCGGTGAAGTCCTCGAGGCGCTCGTCCACTGCCCGCATGCTAGCGTGCGGCGAATGTGGATGCTCGTCCTCGTCGCCGGAGCCCTGCTGGACCGCGGCCGGCCGGCGTTCGACGCAGTGCGGCCGCAAGCCATCTCCGCGACAGTCCGGTTCCTTTCCGACGATCTCCTCGAAGGGCGCGGCACTGGCACGCGGGGGCATGCCATCGCCGAGCAATACGTCGCAACGCGGATGCAGGCTCTCGGGCTCCGTCCGGCGGGAGAGACCGGCTACCTCCAGCGGGTGAAGCTGTGCGAGACCCGCGCGCAGGGCCGGCTCATCGTCGATGGCGCGAAGGTGAATGAGGTCCTGGTGGCGGGCGATTGCGGTGCGTCCGACCGGACCCTCGAAGGCGAGCTGGCATTCGCCGGATACGGCCAGGCCGGCGAGCTTCCGGACCTGCGCGGAAAGATCGCCATGGTTCTCGCCGGCGCGCCCGCGAGCTTGCCGTCGACGCGGCGGGCGCTGGCGTCGTCGAACGAGGACAAGCTGAAGCGCTTGCGCGCGGCCGGAGCCATCGCGGAGATCGTGCTCGCCACTCCCGAGCTCCAGGCACGCCGGCCCTGGGCGCTGCTGCAGCGCAATTTCCTCAATGGCCAGGCTTACGACGCGGACGACTTGCCACAGTTGCCGGTCGTCTACGTCGATCTCAGCGAGAGTGATCGGCTGCGGCAGCGGCCCGGATCGCGGGCGCGCCTGCATCTGACGCAGACCTCGCGGTCGTTCGAGTCCGGAAATGTGATCGGCCTGCTCCCCGGCGATTCTCCGGAGACGATCGTCTACTCGGCGCACCTCGACCACCTCGGGATCTGCGCACCGGGCGCGCGCGACCCGATCTGCAATGGCGCGATCGACAACGCGACCGGCATCGCCGAGATGCTCGAGATCGCGCGCGGCTTTGCGGCCCTGCCCAAGCGCGAGCGATCGGTGCTGTTCGTCGCCGTCACGGGGGAGGAGCGCGGGCTGCTCGGTTCCGCCTGGTTCGTGCGCCACCCGACGGTGCCTCGGGAACGGATGATCGCAAACCTCAACCTCGATCAGCTGCTTCCGGCCTACCCGCTGGGAGAGCTGGTGCTGCGCGGCGCCGAGCTCTCTACGCTGGAGGACCATGTCCGCGCCGCCGCCGCCGAGCTGGAGCTGGCGGTCGTTCCGGACCCGGTGCCGGAGCAGAGCTTCTTCGCCCGCAGCGATCAGCTGAACTTCGCGCGCATCGGCGTTCCTTCGGCTTGTCTCTGGCAGGGCTTCTCCGGCCCTCGCGGCGAAGCGGCGTTCAAGGATTTCCGCTCGAACCGGTACCACCAGCCGGGCGACGAGTGGCTCCCGACATACGACTGGGAGGCGGCCGCGCAGATGGCCCGCGCCGAGCTTCTGGTGGGGATCTCGCTGCTCAGCGGTCCGCGGCCGCGCTGGAAGCCTGAGAGCCCCTTTCGTTGATCACTTGCGAATGAGCAGCTGGTCTGTCCCGGGAACCAGATCGATGTACATCGCCCGGGCCCGGCCGGTGACGCGGATCCGGCCGCCGATGACGCTCACGTCGCGGATCTCCTCGGGGTCTCCGAGATAAGGCGCCTTGAGCAAACCGCGGGTCGTCGCTACCGCGTAGTGGAACGACTTGCCTCCGCCGACCCCGATCAGCACGGCGTCGGCGAAGTGCTGGAAGGTGGTGAGATGCTCGCCCTCTGGCACCTTGAAAACCAGGACCGGCGACCCGTCTTTGCGGCGCGCGATGATCAGCTCCTTGATCTCGCCGGAAAAGAGGAAATGCCCGCGCCTGTACTCGTCGATGCAGTTCTCTTCCCAGATTCCCGGGGGAAGGGTGTTGTGCCGGACGCCCTCCTTGCAGCGCTTGGCCGCTGTCTCGGCATCGAGCGACGGCCCGCAGCTGCGCTTCTCCACGGTGCCACGGCCGAGCGGAAGGGTCTCGTCGACGATGCAGCGCCTGACCTGATCGCCGGTGACGCGGACGGGCGCGAGATCGAAAGCGAGGGCGGCGAGCAGCGGAAGAATGATCATCGGGTGAACGTCGCGACGACCTCGAAATGCGCTGTCTGGGGGAACAGATCGAGCGGCGCGGCCCGGACCAGCCGATACCCCGCTTGCGCGAGGATCCTGCCGTCGCGCGCGAGGGTGGGCGCATCGCAGCTGACGTAGACCACGCGCGGGGCTCCGAGCGAGCCGAGGGCCCTGACGGCGGCGGCCGCACCGGTGCGCGGCGGATCGAGCAGCACGGCGTCGAGCGGGCCATCGAAGGCGCGGACCACGTCCGTAGCGTCGGCGGCGACGAGCTTCACCGCGAGCCCTGCATCGTCCGCGCTGCGGCGCAAGAGCGCGAGCGAGGGGCCGGCATTTTCGACGGCAGTGATCCGACGGGCGTCTCCGAGCAGCGGCAAGGTCAAGGTTCCGCTGCCGCAGAACAGCTCGAGCACGTGGCGTGCGCCGCCGACGGCCTGCGCCGCCTCGCGTTGCAGGAAAGGCACCATGACACGGTTCGCCTGGGCGAAGGTATCCGGCCGCGCGCGCAGGCGGGCTCCATTCGGAAGCGCCGGGTCGGCGATCACCGGATCGCCGAGGATCTCGCCGTGCAGGGTGACGCCACGGACCAGGCGATGGTCGAGGAGCTTTTCGGCGCGCCGGCGCAGGCCGGGGGTGACCGCGGCCTTGACGCGCAGATCGATGGCGCCTTTCGTCTCCCCGGCGAGGAGCCCCAGATCGCTGACGGCCGCCAGCTCGCCGGCGCAGCGCGCCGCATCGGCCAGCTCCTGCAAGAGTCCCTCGAACAGCAGACACTCGTCGACGGGCTCGACAGCGGTAGAGCCGGGATGCGCGAAACCCCACCCGCCGCCGGAGGTGCGATGGAGGCGGGCACGGCGCCGGTATCGGAACTGCTTCGGGCTGGGGACGATGGCGGCGAGCTCGTAGCTGTTCCGTGCGAAGCCGCCGATGCGCTCCAGCGCGTCGGCCGTAAGCTCCTGTTTCGCCGCCAGCTGGGCCTCGTAGGCGACGTGCTGCACCGGGCAGCCGCCGCAGCGATCGACGATGGCGCAAGGGGGATCGACGTGAACACCGCCCCGCCGCAGAACGCGCAAGGGGCGGGCCCGCTCGAAGCGGCCCTCGCCGGTCAGCTCCGCCTCGACCACGTCGCCTGGAGCTGCACCGCGCAGGAATACGACGCGACCTTCGTGCCGGGCCAGCGTCTCGCCGCCGTGCACCACTGCCTCGGCCGTCAGGGTGACTTTCACGCCGGCGGGCGGGCGAGGTCCTGTGACAGCTTCTCGACGATCTGGCCCACCAAGCTCCGCGTCTCGTCGTCGACCTCCAGGAACTCGATGCCCATCCCCGGCTCGTCCACGCCGGGCCCGCTCGGCTGCGCCCACGCGACCCTGCCGAGCAGCTTGCACTCGCTGTGCCCGGGGAGCTGGAGGAGGATCTGCACGCGCGTATCGATGGGAGGCGCATGATGGGAATTGACGAACACGCCGCCGACGGAAAGGTTCGTGCCCCAGCCGCTGAAGGTGCCTGCCTCGGAGGAGACGCCGACCATGACTTCGTGATGGACGCGGGCGCTCCGGCGCGTGGGGCTCGAGGGATTGGAGGCGTCGCTCATCAATCAAAGAATAACATAGCTCTA
>Ga0209056_10005309_pt1 | contig 13415 bp, 10 predicted proteins | sample GraSoiAngelo_114_FD_185876 | JGI IMG/M metagenome (GOLD analysis project Ga0209056, IMG submission 185876) | Grasslands soil microbial communities from the Angelo Coastal Reserve, California, USA - 14_0903_13_40cm (SPAdes) (version 2) | ecosystem: Environmental > Terrestrial > Soil > Grasslands... | reverse complement strand
CACAAGCAGAAGCAGATAAAACACGCCTCGGATAAGATGCGCTTTGATGGTGGGATTAATTTGCTTTTTCATTCGGTATTGTTCTTGTTCGAATCCTGCTTTTGTGAACTGCAAAAATTACATTTTGCGTCCACGACACCCGTTTTAGGCAGGCGCATCCGAGAAGGTCAAGGCTTTTCTTAAGCAATTTTTGCTTAATCAGCAATGGACAGCCGCCTTCGCCAACCGGCCTTCGCGTAAAGCTACCGCGCGTCGAGAGGCTACAGCGGGCAAGCGAGTCGAGACGAGTTCTGTAGACCGCGGATGGCTGCATCATGGAGGGCGGAACTCTGCGACGCCCGTTGCTTAGGGTTCGCGGGAGCTCGCCCCCCCATTTTCTGCCAAATGACAACGCTTCAACAAATCATGCGTCGCCGCGCGTTTCCTTATCGAGCACAGCGACCGCACGGTTGTACGTGGCCTTCGCGTCTTCGTGCGAGTTGCCCACAGCAGTCAAACCGGTTCTTCCCAGTTCGCCCAGGGCGCTCATCATATGAAACACGACGCCGGTCTGGCGTGTTTGATCAAAATGCAGATTGTGCCGCACCACGATGTCGAAAAGGTCGTCCGGCGTCAGGGTGCGATAGCGCGCCGATTCGACGTGATCGCTGGCGACAAAAAATTTCTGCTGGCCATTCGGAGCCGTAAAGATGCCGGTCTCGGGATTGTAGGTGCCATCGGTCAGAAATTGCAGAGTCAAAAACGGATGAGTCGTGCCGCCTTTTCTCAAATTAATCTCGATTGCGTACGGCTCCCATTTGCCATTCTTCGCGCGCACGACCACAAAATCTAAAGCGAACCGACCGATAACACCTTCTTTCGCCAAACGCCTGCCTACCTTTCCAGCCTCTTTACTGATCAGCCCGGCATAGGCTGTGTCGGCGGGGAAAACGCAACCGAGGTAGCTTTGCCCTGATGGCCCGCCCAGGAGTTGGTCATGAGTTGATAACAATTCGACCTTGCCTAGCGGCGTGACGCGAAGCTGCACACTAGGGCTTCTGAACTCTTCTCCCATGATGCGCTCCTCCACGACCCCCCGGCGCTCCTGCAGCTTTTTCATGTAACTGTCGTAAGTAACTCCCTCTAGCTCGAACTTCATTCTGCGAAGGCGTTCTTCTAACGCAGCTTGCTCTTTTGTAGCCGGGATCGGTGATCCCGGTCGGGTGGACACGTGTTGGCGGCCGGCATCATCGATGCCGGCTACAGGTGCAAGCCCTCTTAAGTCGATGATGGCGTTGCCCTCGCCGGAAACGCCTTCGTTCAGCTTTACCATCACCTGCCTGACCAAAGGTTTCTTTCCCCGCATATCCGTAATCGCATTTAGCAACTCTTCCTTACTGCCAACATTCTCGCGCCCCAAATGGATGCGGAACATTTTCTTCCATGAAGATTTTGCGGCAGCCGCTCTTTGTTCCCAGCGGAAAGAATTTTGGATCGGCCCCGTACATCGGGATGCCGAGCCGCAAGGCCAGTTCTTTCTCGCGATTGGTGGTGTTAAAAGGGACAAGGTGCGCACGATCAGGGTCCATTATCAGCGACCGGATGCGCTCGATCAGCCGCGGTCGCTCGAGGAGTTTATCGCTGAGCGGGCGCACCGACCCGTCCATGGGTGAAGGCAGAAAAAGCCGCTGTCGCGCGTGGCTCGGGATGACTCCAGGCAGAAGATCCAGGTAATAATCGATGATGCTGGGCAGAATCGTTTGCGACGTGACATAGATTAGTCGGGCGCGCGGCTGGCGAAGCAGCAGTAACAAAAACAGGAACCGTTCCTCATACGCCTGCATCACTGCGCCAGAGTCGATCGCCTCAATCGACATCGAGGGTACGACCACGATCGTCTGCGGATCCTGATTGAATCGCTCAATCGATTTCCACAACGGCACCAGCTTGTTCTGCAACCGATCGAACTCGGTCTCTGAATCAGAGGCGACTCTTCGTTCAGACATAGGGCGCGGTATTAAAGCTTATCTCCCAAACAAATCGAGCGATTTGGGCCGGCACGTTAAATAGGGTCTGCAATGACGAAGCACGAATGTCGAATGACGAAAGAAGCACAAAGCCCGAATGACGAGTGAACGCCACCGCCAGCCTTGGCCATTTGATGATTTGTCATTCCTTCGCGCTTCGTCATTTGGATTTGCTCATTACTTCCATTTTCTTTCGGATTTCGAGATTCGGATTTCGAATTTTGTTTTCCTACCGCCTTCGCCCGAATGAATATCCACGATGAGTTCTTCGCCCAGTAATGGCTCGCTTGCTGGCGCCCACTGATTCCGGTTCAAATAGCACCGTGTATAAGTAGGGAAAATTCTCCAGTTTCAGTCGCGGGATTTTCCGGCCGATGAAATGTTCGATCGCCTGCAAGGCCGCAACTTCGTGACCGCTCATGAGCGTGAATGCGTCGCCTACATTTTGCGCACGGCCCGTGCGCCCGATCCGGTGAACATAATCCTCCGGATGCTCTGGCACATCGTAATTGATGACATGACTTACACCGGCGATGTCCAGTCCGCGCGATGCGATATCGGTCGCAACCATTACTTCGTATTTGCCGCTCTTGAATCCCTCCAGCGCCTCGATGCGTTCACGTTGTGTGCGATTCGAATGCAACACCGCCACCGCGTGTTGCGCATGCTTGAGGAAATGTGCGACACGATCGGCATTCTGCTTTGTTCGGCAAAAAATCAATACGCTGTCGAAATTTGTTCGTTCCAATAGCGCCATCAGCAGATCGAATTTTTGTTCTGCCGCCACGGGATAGACAGCGTGCGTGACCGTTTCCGCAGGTGAACGGCGCGCGCCAATCTCAATCAGCGCCGGATCTCGCAACACCCACGCGGCCAGGCGCTCGATCTCCGGCGGTAACGTGGCGGAGAAAAGCAGGCTTTGCCGGTTCTTCGGGATTTTCTCAACAATGCGACGCACGTCCGGCAGAAAACCCATGTCCAACATTCGATCCACTTCATCGAGCACGAGAATTTTCACCGATTGCAAAGTCAGTGCGCGTTGTTCCATCAGATCCAGGAGGCGTCCTGGCGTAGCGACGAGAATGTCCAGGCCGCGCTTCAAAGCATCACGTTGTTTCCCGTAACCAACTCCGCCGTGCACAAGACCCACTCGCAAATCTGTGAAACGGCCATAATCACGAAATGCTGTCTCCACTTGCGCGGCCAATTCGCGCGTGGGCTCGAGTACGAGACATCGCAAGCCGGCGTGCTTCGCCAGCAGAGTTAGGATCGGTAAAGCAAACGCTGCGGTCTTGCCGGTGCCGGTTTGTGCGGTGCCGATTAAATCTTTTCCGGCAAGGACAATCGGAAACGCGCGAAGCTGGATCGGCGTTGGCTCCACGAACCCCATGGCCTGGGTCCCGCGCACGACTTCAGTCGAAAGTCCAAAATGATTGAATGACACGGTAGAACTAAGGTTAAAAGAGTTACAAAAGTTACAAGGTTAAAAGGAAGATAACCATCCTGGCCATCCCGGCAGACGCACTTCCGAGCCTATCGATTTTGAACGTGCTATAAGGCCATATCCTACACGTTCTTGCGGAAACTTTGTACTTTTTTCTGGGTAGAAGAAGATGCTAAAACGCGCGCTCACTCCCCAAACCTCACCTTAAAGAATATCTCTCCACGCGCTTTCTCACTCCGAATAACATTGGGCGTCGCCTTCTTATCGATCGGTTCGCTCTTATTGGTCTCTGCGTTTGGCAATATGTTGAAGACAACGCGTTCCACCCGCCCAACACGTCTCCGAAGCGCGAGAGAACCAGATGCCACAGTCGCACAGGAATCAACTGAAGCACCTAAGCCTGTCGCGCCTTTTGTTTTCACTGTCATAAATACGAACGACTCCGGCACCGGCTCATTGCGTCAGGCAATTCTGGATGCCAATTCCATGGGGGGCGGCACGATCACCTTCAACATTCCCGGCACGGGGGTCCACACGATCAGCCCGCTTTCGGCTCTCCCAAATATTGCACAACCGGTGACCATCGACGGCTACACACAGCCGGGATCGAGTCCGAACACCAATCCGCCCACGATGGGTGACAACGCGGTAATACAGATCGAGCTCAGTGGCGCCATGGCCCCGGTGATCAATGGGCTCACCCTCCTGTTCGCCGTCGCGGACAACTGCACTGTGCGCGGTCTGGTAATTAACAGCTTCCAGCTCAACGCAATTGACATTAATTCGAATGGCAACACGATCGAGGGAAATTTCATCGGCACCAATGCCGCTGGGACAACGGCATTGCCGAACGGCGCATCGAGTCTCGGCGGTGTCATTTTCGTTGGTGCGTCATCTAACAACACCGTTGGCGGCACAACGCCAGACGCGCGCAACCTGATCTCGGGAAACATCGGAGACGGCGTCTCGTTTGGAGGCACTGGGAACACCGTGCAAGGCAACTTCATTGGCACCGATGTCACGGGCACACTGCCTCTGGGAAACACGGACCGAGGCGTTTTTATGAACGCCTCGAATTGCCTCGTCGGCGGCACAACCGTCGATGCTCGTAACGTTATATCCGCGAACAGTCGCGGCGTTGACCTGTTCAGTGGGTCCAATAACACGGTACAAGGCAACTTTATTGGCACGGACGTTACAGGAACAGTAGTTCTGTCTAATCCAAATGTAGGAGTGAACACCAATGGCACTTCTAATAACGTCATCGGTGGGCTTACCGCCACTCCCGGCACTCCCCCCGGCAATTTAATCTCCGGCAATGGCACTGTTGGTGTGTGGCTTGGTGGCAGCTCGGCACAGGCAAATGTCATCCAAGGCAACATCATCGGCCCTGACATCACAGGCACACAACCGTTAGGCAACACATTCGGCATTCAAATTGACGGCCACGACAACATGGTAGGCGGCACGAGCGCTGGGGAGGGCAACATCATCGCCTTCAATGGCGGCGGCACTCCGGAATCTGGGTGCATAACGCCCCCGCCATCAACAACGCCATTCTCGGCAACTCCATTTTCTCTAACGCCGGCCTTGGGATCGATCTGGAGTTTGACGGCGACCCCAACTGTATCGAGCCCAACGACAACTGCGATGTCGATACCGGACCAAACAATTTGCAAAATTATCCAGTAATCACCTCGGTCATCAGTGGTGGTGGCAGCACTAATATTCAGGGCAGTTTGAATAGCGCAGCGAATACAATTTACCGAGTAGAATTTTTTGACAACCCGCAGTGTGACTCACTGGGCAATGGCGAGGGACAAACCTTCATTGGCTCGAGTGACATACCGACTGTTGTAATTTGTACTGCGACGATCAATGTCAATCTCCCTGTGACCGTACCCCTCGGTCATGTAGTGACCGCAACTGCCACTGATCCGAATAATAACACTTCCGAGTTTTCGGCTTGCAGAGTGGTAGTGCAGGCAACTCCCACACCAACTCCTACGGCAACGGCTTCACCAACGGCGACGCCAACCGTGACGGGGACTCCGACAGCGACACCCACCGCCACCGCAACAGCTACAGCAACAGCCACGGCTACTGCGACACCAACTCCCACCCCGACACCGAGGTCCAGTCCAACGCCAACTCCAACCGCGACAGCTACTCCCAGTACAACGCCGTTTAACTGTGTTGAGGGACAAGCCTTTTGGAGAAACCATGCCGAGTGGCCGGTAACCCAATTGCAGCTTGGCAACGTGACCTACAGTCGCGAGGAGTTACAATCGATTCTGGAAACTCCAGCTCTTCAGATCAATGGACTGATATCCGTTGCACGTCACGAGATTGCCGCAAAACTCAACATTGCCAGCGGCGCGGACGGAAGCTGTATCCAACAAACATTGGCTGACCTCGACGCCTTCATTGGGGATCTGGTTGTTCCGCCAGTGGGCAGCGGGTTCCTGCTACCCAGAGACGTAGCAGGCTTCGTGAGCACTCTGACGCAATACAACACAGGCTTCTTGTGCAGTCCACACTGCGGTTCGCCTGCGCCGTTGACGCGACCAACTCCCACTCCGCGGACAATTTCGCCGACGCCCGCGCCGCGACCCACTCCACCTGGTCACATAACACCCGTCCCGCCTCCACCCTCGCCCCGGCCTACTCCATACCCACGGCCATGAGGGTGAGCAGTTGATAGCTGCAGGGCTTGCCCACCGTAGCATTGGCGAAGCCGGGTTGTAGCCGGGATCGGCCTGTCACGCCGTAAGCGGGCAAAGCGGATGATCTCGGCTGTCACCTGTAGCAGTGAGAGCCTGCGTTGAGCAGTAGCCGAATGAGCTCACTGGCGGACGATATGTTCGACTACCAGTCCAAACTGCCGTGTGAAACTGTCGAGCGGCGGGCACGCCCCCGTCCTACTGCGGCGCTTCGGCCATAAGCCCGGGAATCTTGTGGTGACAACTGACCAGCGATCGGTTGTGGACGGGGCTGAGCCGACTCTGCGTCTCAAAGCTTCCCAGATTGGTCGCGCGCCCCAATCGTTCGTGAAGGTAACAGCGATGTTACTTTTAAATAGTTGCAATTTTCGTGCAATTCTACGGTATAAGAAGTGTGAGTAAACTTAAGGCCGTGGCAATTTGCTTACCTTTCGTCTGCGCTCTCACAATTCCCGCGCACGCGACGACCATCGTAGTTAGCAACACCAATGACAGCGGTCCTGGCTCACTGCGCCAGGCGCTCGTCATCGCCAATAACGGTGACACGATTGATGCCAGGGGCGTCTCAGGCGCCATTACGCTCACCAGCGGCGAATTGCTGGTGAATACGAGTGTGACGATCAATGGCGCAGGCGCTAACGTGCTAGCGGTCGACGGCAACATGGTAGGCCGGGGGTTCCGGATCGTCTCTTCAGGTTTGACAGTCACTATCTCTGGCTTCACGATCAGGAACGGCCACGCCGGTACTACTGGCGGCGGGATTGACAACGAGAATAATGCGAGCGTCACCGTAAACAGCTGCACAATCAGCGGCAACAGTGCCGGGCTCGGAGGAGGTATTTTTAACGGTGGCACGTTGACCATCGCCGACAGCACAGTCAGCGGGAACACGGCTAGCACCGGCGGCGGCACCTACAACGACGGTGCCGGGACAGAGACGATCACGAACAGCACTTTCAGCGGCAACACGGCTACCCCGTCTGGGGGAGGCATCTTTAACATCAACATTCTTGTGCTCACCAACAGCACGCTTAGCGGTAACTCGGCTGGATTCGGTGGCGGCATCTATAACCTTGGCACGGTTCAAATCGGGGACACGATCCTAAACATGAGCGCGATTTCAAGCTCCGGCACAGTTACATCGCTTGGTTACAATCTCAGCAGTGACAATGGTGGCGGCTTCTTAACGGGACCCGGCGACCAGATCAATACTAATCCGTTGCTTGGACCATTGCAGAACAACGGTGGGCCCACGCTGACTCACGCATTGTTAGCCGGCAGCCCCGGTATTAACACCGGTGACCCCAACTTCATGCCACCGCCCTCATTTGATCAGCGCGGCCCAGGTTTTGATCGGGTAGTGAGTGGCCGAATCGATAAAGGTTCGTTTGAAGTGCAGGCTGGCGGCACACCAACGCCAACTCCCAGTGCTACAGCTACAGCTACAGCCACCTCCACGCCCACAGTTACGTCTACTCCGTTAGCGACACCGCGACCAACTCCGGTGCCGCGGCTGCAGCCGAGCCCAAGGCCTCGGCCTACACCGCCGCCGAGACCGGGGCCGCAGGCAAGTTGAAGCCGGTCGGTATTCGTGGTTAGTAGAAACTCGATGAAAATCAGATTCACATCCGAGGCGCGTGGCATCGCGGTCGTAGCGGCGGTGCTATGCGTTGTCGCAGTTCCTGCCGCCCTGGCCACTACCCCTCAATATCAGATTTACGACATCGGCGTTGTTGAAGTTGATGACACCGCTTCACAGGGTTTTGGCGTGTCGCACGCAGGAATCGCGGTCGGTCGGTCAATTCGTACCGACGGAAGTCAGGCTTTTATCTGGACGCTCGACTACGGCATCATTGGGCTGCCGAATCTTGCCGGGCGCAGCTTTGCCGTTTCGAACAGCGCAAATGATAGTGGCATTGCCGTTGGGACAGCAGCCACCACACTCTTTGGCTCAGACCGGTTACCCGTCATCTGGCAAAATGGCGCGGTTTCGCAGTTGCCCTTGCCGGTCGGCGAAACGCTTGGTGACGCGAATTCGGTGAATGCTTCAACGGTCGCGGTTGGTTCGGTCGACGCCGGGAGTTTGCAGCGCGGCGTGATCTATAGCGGCGGCAGCGCGACGATCATCACGCAAACGACAGCAAACGGGAGTTACTTTCTTACCGCATTCGGCATCAACGATTCAGGTCGGGTCGTCGGTCAGGGCATCGATCCGATGAATGCCGCGCGTAACGTGGGTATCGTCTATGATATCGGTCAGAGCATGGCGTTCGAGGTCGGCGCGTTGCCGGGGTTGAATGGCGCGCTGGCGTTCGGCGTGAGTAACAGCGGATACGTCGTTGGATCGAGCATGTTGAACCAAGGCTCAGGGCTCCCGTTCATCTGGTCGGATCAAGGCGGGATCGTTGCCATCCCACTCGCCTCAGGCACGAGCGAAGGCTCCGCGCGCGCGGTGAATTCGGCCGGTTGGGTGGTGGGCACCGACTCGTCGGCGTTCGCCATCCCATTTCTTTATGACGGAACGACGACCTATCGGCTTGCCGATCTCATCCCTCCGAACTCGGGCTGGGACTTGTCGATGAATACTTCGTCGTCGGCAGACGGTATTAGCGAGGCCGGCATCATCGTCGGCACGGGTATTCACGACGGCGAGACACACGCGTATGCAATGGTGCCCGCAGCGCCTAGCCCCACACCCACGCCGAGTGCGACGCCAACTGCAACGGCCACGCCCACAGCCACACCTACTCCAACCGCTGCGTCCAGGGTTACTCCTACACCGAGACCCCGCCCCACTCCGCGGCCGCGACCATAGCTGATCGTTCGAATTGATCAGCAGCGAGGCGGCATCACCGATGCCGGCTACAGAAAAAATTAGTGTCCATTCGTGTCCATTCGTGGTTACAAAGACGAAGGATCATGAACGAGACGCATCGCGAGGACCCACACACACCCCTGAGTTATCACGGCGCGTGGAGAATCGTGTGGTTGGTTTTCTTCCTGTTTATCGTCTGGCTAATTCTGCGCGCGTTGCAACCGGTGATTCTGCTCTTCGCGCTGGTCTTGCTTCTTGCAATGGTCCTGAACCCGATTGTGGTCTGGTTACAGAAACATCGTGTCCCGCGCTTTCTCGGTGTGATCCTGCTAATGCTCGCGCTCATAGCTGTGGCCACAACGATTATCGTTTTTGCGATACCGCCATTAGCGCGACAAACGCAGGAGCTCGTGCGCAACGCGCCCGAGGTGTGGCAGGGCATTCGCATCAGGATCGAATCGCTCACACGAAATTATCCCGCCGTTCGCGAGGCGTTGCCGCGCACGGATGAGATTGCAGGAAAAGCCGGTGCGGCCGCGGGGACGGTCGGGAATTTTTTGCTGCGCTCAACGATCGGATTCGTCGGTGGCGTGGCCAGCGTGGTGTTTGCCATTCTGTTGCTCGTTTTCGTGTTAGCGAATCCAAGACCACTCGTTGCTGCGTATCTGGCACTTGTTCCCGATCGTTATCGCGAACAAGCACACCGCACCCTCGCCCGGCTCATGCGACAAATGACTGCATGGGCGCGTGGCGTCGCCATCAATGGTGTCATCACCGGTCTGTCCATAGGCGTGTCGCTTTGGCTGATTGGCGTGCAGCCCGCGCTCATGTTTGGCGTGTTCGCGTTTCTTGGTGAGTTCCTTCCAAACGTCGGTGCGTTTCTCGTTTCCATTCCCATTTTGCTGGTCGCATTGAGCATGGGTGCGACAAAATTCTGGCTGGCGCTCATCGTGATCCTGGTGGTTTACCAGGTTGAGTTGAATGTTCTTGTGCCGGGCGTCCTCGGCAAAGAAATGCGATTGCACCCGGTAAACATTTTGTTCTTCACCCTGGCGACCGCCGAATTGTTTGGGCTGCTCGGAGTTTTTCTCGCTGTCCCTGCCGCAGCGCTCGTCCAGATTGTGATCGACGAATTTTATTTGGAACCGCGCAAAATGGATCGTACAGCGCTGGATCGCGAAGCCGCAGCTCTAGTGGAAGGCAGGAAGTGAAACATTGTAGAGCGTCTGTGGCACACGCCATTCGATTAGCGGTCGGAAACCGCCGCTACAGCTAAAGGTTTGACATCGGACCACCGATTTAAGTAAAACCGGGGTACGCGCAGGAATTCATCACTCGTGTCAAAGCTAAAAGGAACGCTTACGGGTTTCATGCTCCCGTTGGTTCTGCTGTTTGGTTCGCCGGACGCGGACTCCCGTAATCCCGCGACAACCAATAGCCACGTCCCAAGCGGGACGCTTCAGAAGATGATTGTGGATAACGGAAGCGTCACGATGCAACTCGATCTCAACGGATTGAATGGAAGCAATTCTCTGGTGGCAAGGCCAGTCACATTGCACTTTGCTGCGGCGCCCAATTCTTTCTTTCCAATTCTAGTGTTTAACAATTTGTTGCGCGGACTGGAGCCGGGTTCGATCGAATTGGTGCCGGAAAACAAGGCAGCACTCCCCTCTGCGTTGACGGCCTCGCTCAAGCACCTGGTCATTGAAAAATCCGGCCCGAGATCGCGTTTTGAACTCGCAGTGCGCGATGGCAGCAGCGGGTTTGTGTTTTTTAATGTAGAGGGCCAGCAATACGATTACGATGCGGGTGCGCAGTCCCTTACTATTAGAGGAGGCAGACTTCTCCTTTCCAAAGAGTTTGCCAACGCACTTGGTATTCCATCAGAGGCTGGCTCACCGGTCGGCACAATTTCCATCGGCGCAGTAATGCAACCGATCCAAATCGATTATCTTGTCAGCGGCGAAACGGAATCGATGGTCCTGCCACCAATGCAACATGCAATCGGTCCCGGACTGCCAAGCCTTGTGGCCGGCCCGGATGTTATTGTTGGAAATATCGAAGACGTGGCACAATTTGATCCCCCCGAGGGTACTCAGGTTGGCCTGGCAATAGGGACAGACTCTTGCAACAACGGTGACCAGCCAGTGGATTGGTATGCGTTGCCGAGCAACGACCATCCCGTCGTTCCGCAAAACCTGTATCGCATGAGCGGAGGTGCGACCAACGACGAGCGCTTCGAACAGATTGGCCAGTCATGGATGAAACATACGTTTCTGGCGTACGAAGAGTTCGTCTGCGGCACTTGTAACACGAATGGCTGCGCAACCGGCACGCATTTGTGCCCCGGCTGCTCCGACCCGTACGTGTCGAGTCTGAATGGCGACCAGAACAGCATCGGCTCGCGCGCTTGGATCAATCCATTCACCGGATCTTTCCCGTCAGGTAATACAGCAAACAACCACAACGGCCACGTTCACAACGGCGTCTCGCACCGGATCCTGGTGGAGACGAGTGACGTCATGCCAGGAGGAAATCCGAGTGCAACCTACTTTGGGGAAGCCGCCTACATTAGCCCGCATGAATATTCCTGGTGCCAGTCGCATCCAGGGGAGTGCAACATGTTTAACAACTTCTCCTATCGTCAATTCTCAGTCAGCGGTGGTCCTACATTTTTCACGTTTACGCCGGTTAGTTCTACCGTCCGAATGCAACCGGCTATCGAAGCGTGGACAGCTACGGGCGCCACAGTTAATCAGATTGAACCCGATCCAGGTAACGACGGGATCTTTTTCATCGGTTACAAGGTAACAGGGCCGAGTGCCGGGCTATGGCACTATGAGTACGCTTTGTTTAACATGAACCTGGACCGTGCCATTCAATCTTTTGAAATTGTGTTTCCAGTTTTCCAGCCAAGTCTGACGAATATCGCTTTCCACGCTCCGCCTCAGCATCCTGGCTGGGCGCAGGACGGTACCCAGGGAGATGCTGGATATAGCAGCACACCCTGGAGCTTCAATCAAACCTCTTATTCTGCGACTTGGAATTGCGAAACCTTTGCGCAGAACCAAAATGCCAACGCAATCCGCTGGGGCACGTTGTATAACTTCGGCTTTGATTCCAGCGCGCCACCAGCGATCAGCATCGGCAACATCGGGTTTTTCAAGACGGGTTCCCCAATTTCCGTTCAAATCAAAGCTCCCGCGGAGTCCGACACGACACCAACACCAAGACCTCTCCCAACGCCTAGGGCTCGCCCAACTCCCGCGCTTCGTCGGTAGCCTGCACCCCACGTGCGAAGCGATCAGTGATTAGGGGTAAACTGTCCCCTCCTGAATAGGTTGCCTCCGGCATGGTAAAAGAATCGTTAAAAATCTTTTTTTGCGTGCGCCGCGAACGCGTGAGAAAAATTGTCACTGTACCGCCATCTCACCATGACGAGGAGGATTCGCACAATGTTAAAGATACCACTTACCAGTTTCGCCCTGCTGTCAGTTCTGTTTTTCGCAAATAGCTCGGCAACCTACGCAGCCCCACCGAAACAAAACACTTCCACGGGGCTGACTGGGACGCTTCAGAAGATGATTGTGGACAACGGAAGCGTCACGATGCAACTCGACCTCAACGGATTAAATGGAAGCGGTTCTTTGGTGGCACGGCCAGTCACATTGCACTTCGCTGCGGCGGCCAATTCCTTCTTTCCGATTCTCGTGTTTAACGATCTGTTGCGTGGTCCCGAGCCGGGTTCGATCGCGCTTGTCCCCCAAACGCGATCTAATCCCCTGCTCCCCGCCGCGCTGGCTGCATCTCTCAAGCAGCTCGTCCTCGAGAAACTTCCGCCCGGCGCGGCCTTCGATCTCGCTGTGCGCGACATCAGGACCGGCCTCACCTTTTTCAACGTGGAAGGACACCAATACCAGTACGATGCTACTGCGAAGTTGTTGAGCATCCAGGGTGGGCGGCTTCTGATCTCGGACGAGTTCGCGAAGGTGCTCGGGCGACCACGGGACGCCGGAGCTAACGTGGGCAGGATTTCGATGGGCGCGGCTATGCAACCGATCGAGGTCACACAGCTTGTTAGTGGAGAACCCAAATCCGTCGTGATGCCACCACTTGGCGGGGCGACACGGGGCGAAATGCCAACACGAACATCCGGGCCCGATGTCGTTGTAGGAGATCTGCCAGACGTTGAGCAACTCGGCAGTGCCGGCACTCAGGTAGGTCTCGGAGTAGCAACGACATCTTGTAATTATGGCGACCAGTCCGTTGATTGGCTTGCTTTGCCGAGCAACGACCACCCCGTCGTTCCGCAGAACCTGTATCGAATGAGCGGCGGAGCAGATAACACCGAGCGGTTCGAACAGATTGGCCAATCCTGGTTGAAACATACCTTCTTCGCTTTGGAAGACGACGCTTGCAGCCTTGGC
>Ga0209056_10005308_pt1 | contig 13419 bp, 13 predicted proteins | sample GraSoiAngelo_114_FD_185876 | JGI IMG/M metagenome (GOLD analysis project Ga0209056, IMG submission 185876) | Grasslands soil microbial communities from the Angelo Coastal Reserve, California, USA - 14_0903_13_40cm (SPAdes) (version 2) | ecosystem: Environmental > Terrestrial > Soil > Grasslands... | reverse complement strand
CGTGCAGGGGAACAGCCAGCTCTACGTGAGCCGCGGGATCGGCGTGGTGGGCGTGCCGATCCGGATCTTCGTGCCGCCGGAGGTCGCACTCCTCGAACTGCGGCGGACAGTCTGACTGTCGGACTGACTGACCGTTAGGCGCCTACGGTCCGACGGTCCGACCGCGACCGTCAGGGAGTCCTTTAGGGTCCGACAGTCCGACGCCTATCGCGTTCCATGCCCCATCTAACACCAGCCCTACGCCTGCGTCTTTTTCGTCCCACTCGCGCGAGGACAGCCGGTCCAGCGCGAGCGACACCACGCCGAGCCACACCGCCGCCCACACGGCCGCGCTCCCGGGTCGCACGGAATGGTCCGCTTTGCCCTCGGCGACGAGGCGCTCGAGCCCTGCGTGAAACTGCTGGGCGGCGTCGCGCGACTCTGGGTCGAGCAGGTCGCCGTGGCGCTGCAGAAAGAAGAGCCGCACCACCGCCGCTTCCCGTCCCGCGCCGGCGACGAGGGCCTGGGCCAGGCGCGCCAGCCGCTCGCGCGGGGTCCCGCCCGCCGCCTCCGCCTGCTGGAGCACCTCGGTCGCCCAGCGCGCCGAGGCGCGGTACAAGTCGTTCAGGAGCTGCTGCTTGCCGGTGAAGTGACGGTAAATCGCCCCTTCGGAGACGCCGGCCTTCTTGGCGATTTCGGCCGTCGTCGTGGTCTCATACCCGCGGGTCGTGAAGTGCTCGAGGGCGGCGCGCGCGAGGCGCTGGCGGGTCAGATCGGCGATCGGCATCGCCCGCGAATCTAATGGGCGTCAAGCACTTGCGCCGTCGCTTCCTCCGTGCCGGAGCGACGACTAGCTTTCCGGCCGCTTGCTCCCCCGATTCACGAAAACCTTCGGAGGCCGTGCGCGATGCGCATGCTGGTGCTGGGCGCGGGACTGCAAGGGTCGGCCTGCGCCTACGATCTGTTGCGGCAGCCGGAGGTCGAGCGCGTCACGCTGGCGGACCTGCACCCCGACCGCCTCCCGCCGTTCCTCAAGCGGGTCAAGAGCCGTCGCCTGAAGCTGCGCGCGCTCAACGCCGGGAGCGCGGCGGCGCTGCGGGCGACCGTGAAGGGCCACGACGCGGTGATGTGCGCCCTCCCGTACTACTTCAACTACGCGGTCTCGCGCGCCGCCGTGCGCGCCGGCGTGCACCACACCGATCTCGGTGGCAACACCGCGATCGTCATGAAGCAGAAGCGGCTGGACCGCGAAGCCCGGAAGCGCGGTGTGAGCGTGATCCCCGACTGCGGCCTCGCGCCGGGGATGGTGAACATCATCGCCGCCGAGGGGATCCGGCGCGTCGGCCAGGCGGAAACGGTCAAGATCTACGTCGGCGGCCTGCCGCAGCGCCCCGAGCCGCCGCTGAACTACCAGATCGTGTATTCCCTGGAGGGCGTGCTCGACTACTACACGACGCCGTCGTGGGTGCTGCGCGAGGGGAAGCCCGCGCGCGTGGACGCGCTCTCGGAGCTCGAGGACCTGGACTTCCCGCCCCCGGTCGGGCGGCTGGAGGCATTTCACACCGGCGGCGGGATCTCGACGCTGCCGTGGGCGTACGAGGGCAAGGTCCGGACGATGGAGTACAAGACGCTGCGCTATCCCGGCCACGCGGCGATCATGAAGGCGATCCGCGAGCTGGGGTTGCTGGACACCAGAGCCGTGTCGGTGAAGGGCACGAAGGTGGTGCCGCGCGACGCGTTCATCGCGACCGTGGCTCCCGGGCTCACGAAATCGGCGGGCCGGGACCTGGTTGCGCTGCGCATCGAGGTGACGGGGGGGGGGCGCAACGGGAAGCGCGCGGCGTGGGAGCTGCTCGACCGCTACGACGAGCGCACCGGCATCAGCGCGATGATGCGGACGACCGGCTACTCGCTCGCGATCACCGGGGTGATGCAGGCGGACGGACGGATCTCCGAAAAGGGCGCACGCACGCCGGATGAAGCCGTGCCATTCGGGCCGTATGTCGAGGAGCTGAGAAAGCGGGGGGTGGAGATCCGCGAAATCTAGGTGCCGGGTGTCGGGTGTCGGGCATGAGTATCCGGCACCCGGCACCCGAAACCCGGCACCTGCCCCTCAGTAGCTCCACGTCGTCCCGAACAGCAGTTGCCCCCCCTCGCTCCCTTTGCCGTACCCCACCACCACAATCGCGTTGCGGAAAAAGCGGGCGGCGAGTTCCATCCCGCCGCTGTGGTGCAGGCCGTCGGTCGTGAGGCGCACCGGCTCGCCCGCTCCGAACACGCGCCCCACGTCGTAGAACGCCACGATCTTGAGCTCGAGCACCGTCGGCGCCCACAGCAGGGCGTAGCGCAGCTCGGCGCCGCCCAGCAGCTTCCCCGGTCCCGTGAAGCGCGCGTCGTAAAAGCCGCGCAGCGTCCGGTAGCCGCCCAACGCCACGAGCGGCTGCTCGCTCGTCTCCAGCACCTGCTGCGCGGCGACCGGCGGCGTGCCGGTCATCCGCTCGGCGCCGAGCCGGGCGGCGACGAAGAACTTCTCCAGTGGATGCAGCCACACCCGCGCCACCGCGGTCGAGCGCGTGTAGCCGCGGCCGCGCGCCACGAGGCCCTCGGCGAACACGCCGCGATGCGGGTCCAGCTCGTTGTCACGGTTGTCGACGATCAGTCCCGCGCGCACCACGTGATCGCTGAACGGGACCGTCCCCGCGGCGATCGCGCCCGACGCCAGATCGCGCTGGAACACGCTCGGCCCGGGCAGCGGGCGGTAGTCGGTGTGCTGGAGGATCGCCCCGGCGAGCACGCGCACCGGCCCGACCACACGCCGCTGCAGCGTGACGCGCAGCGACTGCACGCTGCGGCTCACCTGGTAGAAGTAAGGCTGTGCCGCGGTCGCGCTGTCGGAGAAGTGACGGGTCGCGTTGCCGAGACCGTAGTAGCCGAGGCGGTTGGCGCGGGCGGCGGTGAGGGTGAGCCCGGCGCGCCAGCCCGTCCACAGCGCCGGCGCCTCGGCATCGGCGATGACGAGGTAGCTGCCCTTGGTGCTCGCCGCGGCGTCGAAGGTCAGCCCGCCGTAGTTGGGCTCGGGTCGCTCCACAAACCCGATGGGGCTGTAATGCGCGAAGTGCGCGGCGCCCCAGAATCCGTCGATAGTGCTGTAATAGACGTACGGATAGAGCGTCGTCTTCCAGTCGCGCTGCTGGCCGGCGAGGGCAGCCGGGAGCGCGGCGGCGAGCAGCCCCGCCGCGACCTTAGCGCGGCTCGGCGTCGTAAAGATGGGCGGTGTCCGCCAGCTTGGCCGCGGTGCCGTCGTGCACGGCGAACTGTGCGGGGTAGAGCGAGGCGGCGCCGAGGTCGCCCTTCTTGTTGACGGCGTAGAAGGTGATTTGGAAACGCGGTTTGCCGTCGGCGGTGAGTCGCCGCTTCTCGGTCATGCTGACCACGCGCTTCAGCGTCTCGAGGCAGGCGTCGGTGGGCTTCATGCCGCGCCGCATCTGCTCCACGGCGAGGAAGCCGCCGCAGACCTTGATGTTGGCCTCCCCGAGTCCGGTGGAGCCCGCCGCCCCGATGTCGTTGTCGGTGTACTGGCCCGCGCCGACTACGCCCGAATCGCCCACGCGGCCGGGGACCTTCCAGGCGATCCCGCTGGTCGTCGTCACCGAGGAGATGTCCCCGCCGGGGGCGACGACGTCGCAGTTGATCGTGCCGGTGGGGCGCGCGAGCATCGTCTCTCCCGCGGGGACGTCGAGGTAGGAGTCGCTGGGGTTCAGGTTGGCGCGCCAGTGCAGCCACGCGTCGCGCGACGCGTCGGTCAGCAGGTTCTCCTCCTTGAATCCGTACTGGAGCGCGAACCGCTTCGCCCCTTCGCCCACCAGGAGGATGTGGTCGGTGTACTTGAGGACGCACTTGGCGACCTCGGACGGCGTCTTGATCCCCTCGAGACAGCCGACCGCCCCGGCGCGGCGCGTCGGGCCGTGCATGCACGAGGCGTCGAGCTGCACGACGCCCTCGGCGTTGGGGAGGCCGCCGTAGCCGACGGCGTTGTCGTTGGGGTCGAGCTCCTCGATCTTCACGCCCTCGATCGCGGCGTCCAGCGTGTCCGCGCCCTGCATCACCAGGTCGAACGCCTTCTGTACGGCCCGCAGCCCGTTGGCGCTGGCGACGACCACCGGCTTCGCGGCCCAGCGCGAAGTGGCGGGCAGGGGACGCGGTGGGCGCATTGGGTGCGGGACGCCGAAGTACGCGCCGGCGGCGATGCTACCCGCGGCAGCGGCGAGGAATTCCCGGCGAGACACCACATCGCTCACAGCATGCTCCCAGGGAAGCGGAATCGCTTGGTTTTACCCGCCGGGCGCGGCGCTGTCAACTTGCCCACCGTGCAACGCGCTTCTACGTTCCGCGCGTGAGCCCCGAGCTGTCGCTGGTCGTGCCGGTGTTCAACGAGCGCGAGAACCTGGCGCCACTGCTGTTGGAGATCGCGGCGGCGCTGCGGGGGACGCCCTACGAGGTGGTGGCGGTGGACGACGGCTCGACGGACGGCTCGCTGGACGAGCTGAAGCATCTCAAGGCGACGGACGTGGCGCTACGCATCGTCTCGTTCGAGCGCAACAGCGGCCAGACCGCCGCGTTCGCGGCCGGGTTCCAGGCGGCGCGGGGCGCTACGATCGTGACGATCGACGCCGACCTCCAGAACGACCCGGCGGACATCCCGGTGCTCCTCGCCGAGCTGCGGCGCAGCGGCGCCAGTGCGGTGGTCGGCTATCGCGCCAACCGCCACGACACGCCGTGGAAGCGCCTGCAGAGCCGCATCGCCAACGGCGTGCGCAACTGGCTGAACCACGAGACGATCCGCGACACCGGCTGCTCGCTCAAGGCGTTCCGCGCCGAGGCGGTGCGCGACCTGCCGCTGTTCAACGGCATGCATCGGTTCCTGCCGACGCTCGTCAGGATGCGCGGCGGCACGGTGACGGAGGCCCCCGTGCGCCACCGCCCGCGGCTGCACGGGAAGACGAAGTACGGGATGTGGAACCGCGTGTTCCGCGCGCTCGCCGACGCGTTCGCGGTGCGCTGGATGCAGCGCCGGGCGCTGCGCTATCGAGTGCGCGAGGAGGTGTGATGGAAACCCACGAGGAATGGATCCGCCGCATCGACGCCGAGCTGGAGGGGGAGCTGTCGCTCGCCGAGCGGGCGCTGCTCGCCCGTCACCTGCTCGGCTGCGCCAGCTGCGCCGCGGCCCGCGCCAGCCACCTGGAGCTGCGGGTGGCGCTCGCCAAATCGGCCGGCGACCCGCACGCCCGTATCGTGCCCCGTCCCGTGATCCGCGGGCGGGCGTTGGCGTTCTGGGTATTGCTGGGGATTCTGGCCGGGCTCGCCGGGGGCTGGTTCGGTTACCAGCGCTGGGGCGGTCCGGGCGGCAGCCTCGAGGACACGCGTGCGGCACTGGTGGCTCGCTAGCCTCGCGGCGGGCGCAATCGCCGCCGGGCTGGCGGCCCCCCTGCAGGGGCCGGCGCGGCGCGTCACCTACCGGGTGCGGCTGCTGGAGCGCCGCGGCGCCGACACGATGGTGCTCGCGACCGGCGCCGTGAGCGGGCCGACGGAGACGCAGCTGCGGTTGCGGCTCCGCGCCGACACACTGGAATTCGCGGCGCTGCTCGGCGTGACGCCCGAGCCCGACTCAGCGGTGCTCGCGGCCGACGTGTACTCGCGGCGGCTGGTGGGCCGGTCGCGGCGCGGCCTGCCGATCTGGGAGGAGGACGCATACCGGCGCACCGCGCGCCTCGGCTGGGGCGATACCGCGCGGCTGTATCCCGGAGGTCCGCCCTCGCGGCGGCCGCCGGGGCTATGGATCGAGGTGCACGTGGCCGCCACGCCCGTGAGCGGCGCCACCCGGCCCACGGAAGAGGTGGAGGCCGTCGAGGAAGCACCGGAGTTCGCCATCGAGGCGGTAGCGCGGCCGCGCCGCGTGATCGTCAGAGTGCTGCTGGCGCGCGGGGACGCGGTGAGCGCGCCGGCGTCCTTCGATCTGGTGCTCGATGCCCCGGCGAGCCGCGTGACGCTGCGCCGCCGGCCGCTCGAGGTGTCGCTGACGCGGCCGGAGCCCGCGCCGGCGGGCGAGGACCGGGTGCTCGCCCGCGACGTCGACGTCGTGTGCCTGCGCGTGACCGACGCGGGGGTGATCGAAGCGGCCAGCGTGGTCTGCGGCCGGCTCAACAACGTCGCCCGGCGGCTGCCGCTCGTCGGCGGCGACACCCTGATCGCGACGTTCGGCTGGCCGGGCGTCCGGTGACTCACGGATATCGCGCCCGCGTCGGTTTACCCCGGGCTGTCGCCCGGGGTTAGTTTACCTCGGCCATGACCCGCAAGAAGCGTCTCGACCCCGCCATTTTCAATTTGCCCGTCGAAAAAATGAAGGCGGGCTATTACTCCGATAAGTACTTCGTGCGGGCGCGCGAAGTGCTGCTCAAGGACAAGCACCGCCCCCGCGTCACCATGCAGGTGTTCGGCAAGACGCACGCGTATCTGGGCGGCATCGACGAAGCCATCGCGATCCTGAAGCTGTGCGCCGAGCAGTGGCGAGAGCTGGAAGTCTTCGCCCTCTACGACGGCGACCCCATCGAGCCGTGGGAGACGGTGCTGCTGATCGAGGGTCCCTACGACGCCTTCGCCAACCTCGAGACCCTGTACCTGGGTGTGCTCGCGCGCCGGACCCGCGTCGGGACCAACACGCACATCGTCGTGGAGGCGGCGCGTCCCAAGCAGGTCATGTTCTTTCCCGCGCGCCACGACCACTGGCTGGTGCAGACGGGCGACGGCTATGCGGCCCACATCGCGGGAGCCATCGGCGTGTCGACCGACGCGCAGGCGTCGTGGTGGGGCTCGGAAGGGGTGGGCACCGTTCCCCACGCGCTCATCGCCGCGTACGGCGGCGACACGGTCCTCGCCTCGAAGAAGTTCGCCGAGCTGATGCCGGATGGGGTCCGCCTGGTCACCCTCGTGGACTTCGAGAACGACTGCGTCGGCGCGTCGTTGCGGGTGGCGCGCGCCCTCGGTGGGCGGCTGTACGGCGTGCGGCTCGACACCTCGGAGACGCTGGTGGACACGTCGGTCGTGCCCCAGATGGGGACGTTCAAGCCCACGGGGGTGAACCCCCAGCTCGTCTGGAACGTGCGGCGGGCCCTGGATAAGGAAGGGTTCCAGGAGGTGAAGATCGTGGTCTCGGGGGGGTTCACGGCCGAGAAAATCCGCCACTTCGAGGAAGCGGGCGTGCCGGTGGACGCCTACGGGGTGGGGTCGAGCCTCTTCCAGGGGCGCTTCGACTTCACCGCCGACGTGGTGCGGCTGGAGGGGAAGCCGTGCGCGAAGGTGGGCCGGTCCTACCGGCCGAACCCGAGACTGGAGCGGGTCGAGTAGGGTGTCCGAGATGCGTCAGTTGGGCGATTCGGTTGCCCGCCTCAGGGCCGCGCTCGCGGACCGCTACACGATCGAGCGCGAGCTGGGCCGCGGTGGTATGGCCATCGTATACCGCGCCGGCGACGTGAAGCACCGCCGCGCGGTCGCGATCAAGGTGCTCCGCCCTGAGCTCGCGGCGCGGCTCGGACCCGACCGGTTTCTGCGGGAGGTCAAGATCGCCGCGAGTCTGAATCATCCTCACATCCTCGCCCTGTACGATTCTGGTGACGCCGGAGGGTTCCTCTATTACGTGATGCCGTACGTCGAGGGCGAATCGCTCCGCGACAAGCTGGAACGCGAGAAGCAGCTCTCGGTGGAGGATGCCCTCGGGATCACGCGGCAAGTCGCTTCCGCCCTCGGGTACGCGCACGCCCGCAACGTGGTCCATCGGGACATCAAGCCGGAGAACATCCTGTTGCACGAAGGCGAGGCCATGGTCTCGGACTTCGGGATCGCACTCGCGGTGAGCGCCGCCGCGGGTGAGCGGCTGACGCAGACGGGCATCGCCGTGGGGACCCCGGCGTACATGAGTCCTGAGCAGGCCACGAGCGAGCGGGGCGTGGATGCTCGCAGCGACGTCTACAGTCTTGGCTGCGTGTTGTACGAGATGCTCGCCGGCGAGCCGCCGTACACCGGACCAACCGCGCAGGCGCTGATCACCAAGCGGCTGGTCGACCCCGTCCCGGCCGTGCGACGGCTGCGGGCCGCGGTACCGGTGGGCGTCGAGCACGCCTTGACGAAGGCGCTCGCCAAGGTGCCGGCCGACCGGTGGCCGTCGGCGGTCGCGTTCGCCGAGGCCCTCGCCGCCCCACCCCCGACCCGGCTGCCGTCCGTCGCCGTCCTGCCGTTCCTCAATCTGAGCGCGGACCCGGAGAACGAATACTTCGCCGACGGGATCACGGAAGACGTCATCGCCCAGCTATCGAAGATCCGAGCCCTCAAGGTGATCTCGAGGACCTCCGTGATGGGGTTCAAGCAGCGGGAGCAGAGCCTGAAGGAGATCGGGGCGAGACTCGAGGTCGCGACGCTCCTCGAAGGCAGCGTGCGGCGGGTTGGCGATCGGGTGCGCATCGTCGCGCAGCTCATCGACGCGGAAACCGACCGACACCTCTGGGTCGAGACGTACGACCGTCAGCTCACCGACGTGTTCGCGATCCAGACGGACGTGGCGCTGCACCTCGCGGCCGCCCTCAAGGCGGAGCTCTCTCCCGATGAACAGTCCAGGCTTCACCAGGAGCCCACCGGGGATCTGCAAGCCTACCAGCACTATCTCCAGGGCCGACACTGTTACTTGCGGTACACCGCGGAGGGGAGTCGCAAGGGGATTGAGTACTTCGAGCAAGCGATCGCGAAGGACCCGAACTACGCCCAGGCCTACGCCGCCCTCGCCATGGCCTATACGGAGCTTGGGGAAACCGGAGCCCTGCAGCCGGACGAGGCCTACGCCCGAGCCAAAGAAGCCAGCGCGAAGGCGCTGGCCCTCGACAGCGGGCTCGGGGAGGCGCACTGCATGCTCGCTTACATCAAAGCGGTCTGCGACTTCGACTGGGTGGGCGCCGAGGAGGCGTTCAAGCGCGCGCTGGCATTGACTCCCAACAGCGCGGACACGTACGACCTCTACGGCCGGATGTGCTTGGCGCTGGAGCGGAATGACGAAGCCCTTGCGATGGAGCAGCGGGCCCAAGAGCTGGACCCGCTGGCGCACCGAGCGGACGTCGCGAGAGCTCTTCTCCGAGCGGGACGTTACGACGAAGCCCTGCAAGCAGCCACCCGCGCCACCGAGCTCGATCCCCAGTACGCTCGCGCACACGCGACGCTCGGGTGGGCGTATCTCAAGAAAGGCATCACCGAGCCAGGTGTGGCGGAATTGGAGACTGCGGTGTCCCTCGCCCCTGGTGACACGCAGTGGCTGGCACAGCTGGGGCAGGCGTACGGAACGGTGGGTAATGTCGCGAGGGCTCGGGAAGTGCTGCGCCAGCTCGAGGAGCTATCGGGGCGGCGATTCGTCTCACCCTACCACATGGCCCTCGTCTACACGGGGCTCGGCGAGCAGGACCGCGCGATCGATTGGCTCGAGCGAGCCTACGCGGGGCGATCGGGGCCTGTCTACAGCGTCAAGGGCTCTTTTCTGTTTACGACGCTGCACGGCCACCCGAGATTCATCGCGCTCCTCAAGAAGCTGAACCTGGCGTGAGCGAGTTGGGGCTTGCGGTGGCAGGCGGGGCTGCATAATTTCTCGTAGTAATGAATAATCATACATCGGTGCCCGTCGGCGTCCTCGGCGCCTCCGGGTACGTGGGGCAGGAGCTGCTGCGGCTGCTCGCCCGACACCCCGGGGCGTCCGTCGCCTTCGCCACCGCCGCCTCGGCGGCGGGCGAGCTGCTCGACGGCCAGCGGCTCATCAAGATCGATGACGCGCCGCTCGCGACCGCCGAGATCGTGCTCTCCTGCCTGCCCCACGGTGTGTCCGCCCGCTACGTCCACGAGACGCGCGCCGCGGGGCGCCGCGCCGTCGATCTCTCCGCCGATTTCCGGCTGTCGGCTGAAGCGGTGTACGGCCTGACCGAAGTCGCCCGGCCCCGCGTCGCCACCGCCGAGCTCGTCGCCAACCCCGGCTGCTATCCGACCGCCGCGCTGCTGGCGCTGATCCCGCTCGCGCAGCGGGCCTTGATCGATACGTCGCGTGAGGTGGTGATCGACGCCGCCTCAGGCGTGACGGGCGCGGGGCGGAATCCCAAACGCGAGCTGCTGTTCGGCGAAGTGGCCGAGGACTTCCGCGCCTACGCGGTGGGCAACGAGCACCGTCACCTGCCGGAACTGCGCGCCACGCTGGCGCGCGAGGCGGGGTTCACGGGCGACCTCGTGTTCACGCCGCACCTCCTGCCGGTGAAGCGCGGGATCCTCGAGACGATTCACGTGCCGCTCACGCGGGTCCTGGATCAGGCGACCGCCGAAGGGCTCTACCAGGCCGCGTATGCGGGCGAGCCGTGCGTCTTGATCACCGCGGGCGCGCTGCCGTCGCTCCAGGACGTCGTGTATCGGAACCGCGTCGCCATCGGCGTGGCGCCGGTGCACAACGTGCGCCGCCCGCGGCTCACCGTGATCGCGGCGATCGACAACCTGGTCAAGGGCGCGGCGGGGCAGGCGATCCAGAACATGAACCTGATGCTGGGGTTCGAGGAAACGACCGGGCTGGTATGCTAACCGGCGCGTCTATTCACACGCTAAAGCGTGTGCTCGGCAGCGTACTGCGCTTCAAGCGCAGTGTCGGCCGAGCCCACCCTTCAGGGTGGGAACCGTGCTGACGGTGCGCGTCGTAAAGCTCGGCGGCAACGAGCTCGACCGTGCCGACTGGCTCGCTGCCTGCGCCTCCGCGCTCCAGGCCGCCGGTCCCGTCGTCGTCGTGCACGGCGGCGGCAAGGCGGTCGACGCCCTGTCGCGACGTCTGGGGCTCCCGGTCGAGAAGCGCGACGGCCTACGGGTCACGACGCCCGAGGTCGCCGAAGTCGTGGAGCTGGTCCTTGCCGGCCCCGCGAACCGCGCGGTGGTCGTCGCGTTGCGGCGGGCGGGTCTGGACGCCGTCGGACTTTCCGGCGTCGATGGCGGCTTGCTCACCGCCCGGCAGCTCGCCGGCGGGTTCGGGCAGGTGGGCGCCATCACCGAGGTCCGGGCGTCGCTGCTGCAGAGCCTGCTGCTGGCCGGTCTCACGCCGGTCGTGGCGCCCGTGGCGCCGGATGCCTCCGGCACGCCGCTCAACGTCAACGCCGATGATGCCGCGGCCGCCGTCGCCGCGGCGCTGCGGGCCGAGGAGTTGTTGTTCGTCTCGGACGTGGCGGGCGTGGCGGTGGGCGGCGTGCCGCAGCCGTCGCTGGCGGCGGGCGAGATCGAGGCGCTCATCGACCGCGGCGTGGCGACCAACGGCATGGCGGCGAAGCTGCGTGCCGCGGCCCGCGCGCTCCACACGGGGGCGCGCGCCGTGCGCATCGGCGACCTGGACGTGCTCACCAGCCGCACCGCCGGCACCCGCATCTTCGCGGCGACGCCGCAGCCCGCGTGACCGCGACGACACCGGCCGCAGCGGCCCTCCTGGGCGTGTATGCCCGCGTCGGCCCGACCTTCGTGGCCGGCGAGGGCTGCGAGCTGATCGCGGCCGACGGCACGCGCTATCTCGACTTCGTCGCCGGGATCGCCGTCAACGCGCTGGGCTACGGTCATCCCGTCATCCGGGACGCCCTGGCGCGAGGCCTGGAGAGCGGCCTGATCCACGTCTCGAATCTCTATCACACCGAGCCCGGCGAGCGGCTCGCCGAGTTCCTGATCGAGCGCTCCTTCGCCCAGCACGTGTTCTTCTGTAATTCCGGCGCGGAAGCCAACGAGGGCGCGTTCAAGTTCGCGCGCAAGTGGTCCGGGAAGCCCGGCATCGTCGCGTTCAGCGGCTCGTTCCACGGGCGGCTATTCGCCTCGCTCGCGGCGACGGACCGGCCCGACTACCGGCGCCCGTTCGAGCCGCTGGTGCCGGGCGTGCGCATCTTGCCGCTCGGCGATGAAGAAGAGATCGAGACCGCCTTCGCCCGGGACGACGTCGGCGCGGTGATCATCGAGCCGGTGCAGGGGGAAGGCGGCGTACGGCCCATGGCCACCGAGTGGCTGCAGCTGCTGCGCGAGCAGTGCGACCGTCACGACGCCGCGCTGATCTTCGACGAAGTGCAGTGCGGACTGGGGCGGACGGGAACGCTGTTCGCGTACGAGCGGGCGGGGGTGGCGCCCGACATGGTGACGCTCGCGAAGCCCCTGGCCGGGGGTCTGCCGATGGGCGCGGTACTGCTGACCGAGAAGATCGCGGCGGCGCTCGGGCCGGGAGATCACGCCACGACGTTCGGCGGCGGGCCGCTGGTCGCGACGGTGGCGCTCGAAGTTCTCAAGGCGATCGCCGAGCCGGACTTCCTGCGCGCCGTCACCGCGAAGGGCGAGCGGCTGGGGGCCCGACTCACGGCGCTGGCGGTCCGGACCACGCGGGTGCGCGAAGCGCGGGGACGGGGACTGATGTGGGGGGTGGAGCTGGCCGAGGCGGCGGCGCCGATCGTGGCGGCGGCGCGGGAGCGCCAGCTGCTGATCGCGTCGGCGGGCCCCAACGTGCTGCGGCTCGTCCCTCCTCTGATCGTCACCGAATCGGAGATCGACAGGGCCGCGGACGTGCTAGCGGAGATCTTGGCGTGAGCGGCGAAACCGGTGCGTTGTACGTTGTGCGTGGTCCAACGCACGACGCACAACGCACATTTCACCCCGTTCGCCCCGCGACGCTCGCCGACGTCCCGCAGCTCGAAGCGCTGATGGCGCCGTTCGTCGCGACCGGGGATCTGCTGCCGCGCAGCAATTACGATCTGTGCCGCCACATCAAGGAGTACGTGGTGGTCGAGGCGGGCGGTGAGATCGTCGCCTGCGGCGCGCTCAAGATTTACAGCCCGGCGCTCGCCGAGGTGGCCGGCCTCGCGGTGCGCGACGATTGGCAGGGGCGGGGGCTGGGGAAGCGGGTCGTCGAGGCGCTGATCGTCGAGGCGCGGGGGCAAGGCCTCGCCGAGGTGCTGGCGCTGACGCGCAAGCCGGACTTCTTCTATCGGCTCGGCTTCGCCCTCTCGGACCGGCACCATTTTCCCATCAAGGTGTGGGCCGACTGCGCCCGCTGTCCGCGGCAGTACTGCTGTGATGAGATCGCGGTGACGATGAAGGTGTAGTGCGGCGCCTCGGTACGAGCCTGCTGCTCGGCGTCGCCACGGGCGCGTTGTTCCTCGGTGCCGGGGGCCGGCTCGTCATGCGGCTCTTCGCGGTGGCCACGGGCCGGTTCCCCACGTTCAGCGCGCGCGGCACGCTCACGGTGGTCTTCGCCGGGGCGGTGGCCGGCGCGGTCGGCGGCCTGGTCCTGTTGGCTCTCGCACGGCTCTTGCCCAAACGACCCTGGCTCCGGGGACTGACCTTCGGCGCCGTCTGTTATGTCATCGCCAT
>Ga0209056_10005307_pt1 | contig 13420 bp, 11 predicted proteins | sample GraSoiAngelo_114_FD_185876 | JGI IMG/M metagenome (GOLD analysis project Ga0209056, IMG submission 185876) | Grasslands soil microbial communities from the Angelo Coastal Reserve, California, USA - 14_0903_13_40cm (SPAdes) (version 2) | ecosystem: Environmental > Terrestrial > Soil > Grasslands... | reverse complement strand
TTCGTTAAACAAGGAATGAAACTACTCGGCACACTGGAGAAGGCTGGGATTAGAGCTGATCTCGATGATCGAGATGATACGATGCAGAGTAAGGTGCGCGACGCTGAGCTCAGCTGGATACCTTTCAGTGTGATCTACGGGGAAAAAGAGATCAAGACAAAGCAGCTCTCGGTCAGATCCAGAGCCGATTCAAAGGAGAGCAAGATCGGTTTGACCGCGTTCTTGAAACGACTCAAGGGTGAAGTTGAAGGATACCCGGTTAGGCCTCTTACCTATCCAGTCTTGCTCTCTCAGCGTCCGGGCTACAAGAGAATGTAAGTTGAGCAAGGGAGAATAAGCAATTTATATGCACCCTTTCATAGCCGGTCGCGATAAGTGATAGCTTGACTTGAACAAAGACCAATCGTATGGCGGTCTGATATTCGCTGTCTCCGCGATCGTATTCATAGTGTATCTGATCTCGTTGACAGGTGAGCCGTGGCGGACCTATGCGATCGAGATACCAGTCGTCCTTGGAGTCCTAGGAATCCTTGGGATAACAGGATGGATAGGATGGACAATGCTCACAACTCCGCCTCCGGCACCGTTGGAAGCTGAGCCAAGCACTACTGGAACCGGTTCGAAGCCTGACGAAAAGCATTAGCTCTTCTAGATCTTAGGTTACTGTTTCTCAGCGTTTCTGGTTACAACAGCCGTAATTCCGGCTTTATCGTCTCTCAGCCTACTCTTCGGTGCGACGAGATGAGTGAGATAGCTATAGACAAGGTAGTGACTGAGATCAACGGTTTCCGCCAGAGGTTAGCAATGCTGAAGGAGGAATACACCAGAGCCAATCGGGCTATGGCTGAAAAGATGGCCCAGCTGGGCGAGAATCTTACCCGAAGGGTCCGGGATCTCAGAGATCAAGTTACTAACGCTCCCCAGAACCTGCTTGGCCTGGAGAGCCGTTTTATGTCCGGCGATATTCCCGAGCAGGAGTACAAGTCGACGAGGGAGGAATACCGGAACCAGCTTCAGACGAACCTGCGTAGTATCGACGAGATCCGCAGCTTGCTCATGGTTATGAGCCAGCTTGAGATGCGACCTGGCACTGCTAGCGGCGCCGGACAGGGCGGTATGTCGCCGCGTCCTTCGCCGACAGACTAGGCTGATTCTCGACTTACTCGCGTCGGTCTCCGCTTGACGGCGTGTCAACCAGGAGTTTAGTTTTTGCGTGCTCTCCAGATTCGCCTCTTTTGCGTCGCGAGGGTCGATCGCTAAGACCCCCCTCAGCTAGAGAAAATTTGCTGTCTGCCAGTGATTATTGGCGAGAAGGGCGATTCAGGGCACAGACCAGGCTTGGATCGCATGGCGTTCTGACGAGTCGTCAAGAACGGTTTGCTATGCAATTAAGGGAACGGCTTCCAGATTCGGGATCAGGGCTGATAATAGGCGATTTCACACTCTCGTTGCTTCCTCAGTCGCAGGTCTCGAACACAAGGACTCTGCAAAAGTTATACGAATTTCTTGTCGAGATGCTCTTTCTGTCTGAATGGGGATTCCGGGCTTGTTTCTTCGAGACGGGTACGGTATCGGCTTGTCTGGCCCTTTTCGATCCCCGTGGATTCCCCTAGGGATAAGCGTGGAATAGTATGGTCTGGAAATCGCGGCCTTAGATTTGGAATCGGGGCTGATAATAGGCGATTTTGTGTCCAAGAAGATTCCCGGCCATGAAGGGCTGGGCGCGGGAAAATCGACCACCCGGGGGGGTCGAGAAAAGCATGCTTATTTTTTGAAGAAATGAATTCGGATTATCTATTCTTAATGAACGTCAGGATTCAATATTTTCTCCATGCGAATCCAGCCTGTCTTGCGTTTGAAACCAAGTTTGGCATTGATAGCAAGCATGGCGGTGTTTGTAGAACCGTTCCATGTCTCGATTGTATCGTAGCCATGTTTCCGTGCAAATTCGATTATTTTCGATTTCATTGCAACTGCAATGCCTCTGCCACGATAATCTCGTCGAACCCCAGTATCGTCTTGTGACAACTTTTGTGGTTGTTTCTCATTCCTAAAGACGAAACTTAGGCCCACATATTCCGAACCATGTTTTGCAATAATGTAGCCTTCCGGTAATAGCCGCGGGGTGCCAAAGGTCAGTGCTTTCCATTGTTCGTATGAGATGGGCGTGTACACATCTTCTCTCGGCATGTCTGCCACAACGGATTGCCAGAGTTCATAGAGACCCTTCAAGGATGGATCACGTCTCTGTTCCTCGGCCAAGGTTGTGAAGGTGATGTCTTGCCCGGATACTTTCTGACCATATGACTGGAATTTGCTAGTGTCGACACTGTTCACGTCTAAATGTGATTCCCAGTCACGGCTTACTTCGTGAAAGCCCCGAGAAACATAGAATTCCTGTTGTTTAGGCAAATCTTCTAGAGCGAACGCCCAGGCCAGGATAGCATGCAAGGTTTTGAGTTCTTCATCTATCCTATGATAGATCATGCTTCCAATTCCTTGTCTGTGGTAAAGTGGATCGACAAAGATACTGATCATGAATTTCTTAGGATGATACATGTCCATGACGTTGCGTATTTGGCCGAACCCGAGAATCTTATTCGATTGATTCAATGCTGCGAATCGTCTTAGGAGATATTTTGAAATGTCAACATTCTCGTCGAATCTACGCTGTTCCGAGACGCTACCTACATGATCGGGATAGTTGAGGTTCCAAATGTCGACGAATCGCGGATAGTCCTCTGGACCGAACTCTCTGAAAGAGACCGTCGACAGAGTCCTCTGACTGGTCATGTCTCAGAAATAGGAAGAAGCCAGATTATTTTACGTTCACGATACTTTGCCGTATTCTCAAATCGAGCCCCCAGAATGCCCACATTTGACTAAGAAATGATACGCCCCGAAGTGACCCCTGGCATAAGGCATAGCTTGGAATAAGATGTGGGGGTTAGACGTTTGAATGGGCAAATTTACCATATTCTGTTGCTACAGTTAAATAGCATCGCGGTAGAAAAGCGGCTGGAGGGGTATTTTGAGGTCGTTTAGCGTAGAAGTATACTCTTTTCCGTAGGAATAAGTAAAATGGCTAGCACTTTCATATCAACCGTCCTGAGGGTGCTCCTGGGAACGGGCTGCTGTCTTAGACAGGCATGATGCCGACATTCTAATAACCTTGTTACCTCACATGGCAACACGAAAACTCAGCTTTACGCGACTCGACCAGGGCAAACCCCTCCTCAACCGTGGAACCTTAGACCAGTACCGTTTGGTAGTGGTATGCGTCAAAGGCAACGTTAGCGTCAAGGAAACCATGAGCCTCATCCTGAAAGAAACAATAGGCTCTGACGGTCCCTCCCCAACCCTCGTGCTGGGACCAACAGCCCCAGAGGAGCTCTCCACCGAATGGACCGGCAAAATAGGATGGATTACCTTCGTTGACGGAACCTCAATGTCTCACCCTTCTAGCGACGTGGAGATAATTTCCCCGGACAACTTGTTGGAGATCAACTTATTCATCGAAAAATCCTCCCAGGGAGAGGGAGCTCAAATAATTCTAGGCGACTTTCTCGACAACATCATCAAGAGCATCGGATCCCCAGAGAGCTTCTACTCATTCTTCTGCCAACTAGCCTCAAGGGTCCGACTAAGAAAAAGAACCGCGATTCTGGTAATAAAAGAGGATATTCACGAGAAGCCGATGGTAGAGATGGTCAAACGATTCGCCGACATCGTCTTGGAGTTCCGCGACCAAGACAACGAGGGCGCACTGACCGTCGAGATGAGAACGCTAAATTTTGCAGATAACATCTACACCAGATGGCTACCCTTCCCACAAGCCCTAAGACCCCTCTGCACGAATTACACCTAAAACCGGGACCCCAACCCCGAACACACGGGGTTGCGGCCTGAAGATCATCAGATACAAGAGAATCTCATCAACCAACACCAAGGCAAAGACCCTCGCCGAAAAACGGGCCGCCGAATGGACCGTCGTAACCGCCGAGGTTCAGACACAAGGCAGAGGCCGCTCAGGACGAAGCTGGAAATCACCTAAAGGCGGCCTTTGGTTTTCGCTAATTATCAGGCCAAAGATACCGATCGATCGGATACCGCTTCTCCAGTTCTCGTTCGCCAACACTCTTCGAAAAGGAATCGAAGAGGTATACGGAGTCCAATCAGAGGCAAAGTGGCCGAACGACATCGTGGTCGACGGGAAAAAACTGGCGGGCATACTTATTGAGACGAAAATCAGCGGTCCAGAACTTGTATACGCAATCGTCGGCCTCGGGCTCAACGTGAACCTAACTGCTGAACAGTTGCCGACGGGAGCCACATCGATCTTCCTGGTCAAAGAGAAACGATTCAGTCTAGAAAAGACGCTTAGCTCGATTCTGACTGTCCTGGAACGCCATTACGAGACCTTGAGAGACGAAAGTGCCGTTGTGGGTGATTGGTGGAAGCACTGTGCTCACCGAATGAAACCGGTGATAGTCGAAACTGGCAAAGGTAAGGTCCGTGGCAAATCGGTTGGAGTCAACTTGGATGGAAGCATCATCATCCAGACTGACCAAGGAAATCTGACAATTCCTGATGGAACTCTCCGACTGGACGCGTGAACCTGTCTTCCGTGCTTTAATACGGGAGGCCTCTTCAGCGAGTTCCAAACGACCATGACGATGAAGGAACTCTCGAAGGAGCTTGGCGTCCTCCGGGAACGATCTGAGGAAGGTGGCGGCAAGGACAAGATCGAAGATCAGCATTCTAAGGGAAAGATGACCGCCAGGGAGAGAATTGTCGCACTTGTGGACCCTAGCAGTTTTGTGGAAATGGACAGGTTCGTGGTTCATCAGACCGCCGACTTCGGCATGGCTGAGAAAAAGATTCTCGGGGACGGGGTTGTAACGGGTTATGGCAAGGTTGACGGAAGAACGGTCTATTTGTTCTCTCACGACTTCACGGTCTTCGGAGGCTCCCTCGGAGAAATGTTCGCTAGAAAGGTGACGAAAATAATGGATCTCGCCCTCAAGACTGGGGTCCCGGTTATCGGGATTAACGATTCGGGCGGGGCCAGAATCCAAGAGGGGGTTGTCAGCCTGGGTGGTTATGCGGAGATATTCTTTCGCAACGTCCTTGCCTCGGGAGTGATTCCGCAGATATCGGCTGTGATGGGTCCGTGCGCGGGAGGGGCGGTGTATTCCCCTGCCATGACAGATTTCACAATAATGGTCGACAAGACGAGTTACATGTTCATAACGGGACCCGACGTCATCAAGGCCGTTCTCAATCAGGACGTTGATTTCGAAGAGCTTGGAGGCGCAAGACTCCACAACACTAAGAGCGGAGTCGCGCACTTTTTCGCACAAAACGAGCAGGAAGGATTACAGCAAATCCGGAAACTCTTGAGCTTCATCCCATCCAACAACACCGAAGACCCGCCTAGAGCCAAGCCAAAACCACCCGTCGGGGACAAGAGTGAGCTCAACAATGTCCTGCCAGACAACCCCGACAAGGCGTACGATATCCGGGATATCATAACCAGGATCGTCGATGGAAGCGAACTGTTCGAGATACAACCTCTCTGGGCTCAGAATATCGTCATCGGACTCGCCAGACTCAACGGATACTCGATTGGGATTGTTGCGAACCAGCCCAAAGTTAACGCCGGAACCCTTGACATCGATTCCTCCGTCAAGGCTGCACGCTTCGTCAGGTTCTGTGATGCTTTCAACATCCCGATCCTGACTTTGGTGGATGTTCCTGGGTTCTTGCCGGGAATAGATCAGGAACACGAGGGGATAATTCGGCATGGGTCAAAGCTCCTCTATGCCTACTGCGAAGCCTCTGTTCCCAAACTTACTGTAATCGTAAGAAAGGCGTATGGAGGCGCCTACGACGTGCTTGGAAGCAAGCACATCAGGGCCGACGTGAACCTTGCCTGGCCATCGGCCGAAATAGCAGTAATGGGTCCCGATGCAGCCATTAACATAATCTTCCGCAACGAAATCGCCAAAGCGAAAGACACCGTGGCAGAAAAGAGGAAACTCGTAAAGGAATATCGCGAAAAATTCAGCAACCCGTACATCGCTGCAGGAAGAGGATATGTTGACGATGTTATCGAACCCTCAGAAACAAGGGAAGTATTGATCAAATATCTCGAATCTGTGAAGACGAAAAGAGAGGCACGCCCTGCCCGGAAACACGGCAACATTCCACTCTAGACCGGACCACTACCGATGTTCAGAAAGATCCTCATCGCCAACCGTGGAGAAATCGCCGTCAGAATCATACGAACCTGCAGGAAACTCGGAACCAAGACCGTTGCAGTTTATTCGGAACCGGATCTAGAGTCGCAACACGTCGTCTCTGCCGACGAAGCCTACAACATCGGGCCAGGACAGCCCTCTGAAAGCTATCTGAACATTCCAAAGATTGTCAAGGTTGCGAAAGCCTCCAGAGCGGAAGCAGTGCATCCCGGGTATGGGTTCCTAGCGGAAAATCCCCAGTTTGCCCGAGAGTGTGAAGAAGCAGGACTCGTTTTCATCGGACCAAGAAGCAAGATTCTGGCTTCGGCCGCAAACAAGTTCGGATCAAGAGAAACTGCAGCTCGAGCCGGCGTCCCCACGATTCCCGGTTCGAAACGTCAACTAGAGACCGCGGATGAGGCTGAAAATGAAGCCCGTCGCGTGGGCTTTCCCTTATTGATCAAGGCCTCCTTTGGAGGAGGTGGGAGAGGCATGCGTATTGTCAAGACCGCTAGTGAATTGCGAAGGTCCTTCGATCTTGCTGCTTCTGAGGCGAAGGGAGCCTTCGGCCGTTCAGAACTCTACCTCGAAAAACACCTGAAAAATCCTCGACACATTGAGGTCCAAGTAATCGCCGGGCGAAGAGGACAACTTGTCCATCTGGGTGAGAGGGAGTGCTCGCTTCAGAGGCGACACCAGAAAATCCTCGAAGAAACACCCGCACCGCAGCTCGATTCCACGTCGAGGAAAAAACTGGTCTCGCTTGCATTGAAAATCATCAAGGCGACGAAGTACGAAAATGCGGGAACGGTAGAGTTCGTACAATCAGCGAGGGGCGAGTTCTACTATCTTGAGACGAACAAACGGATCCAAGTAGAACACCTCATCACGGAAATGGTCACTGGGGTGGATATTGTCGAGCAGCAGATTCGAATCGCTGACGGAGAGGGTCTGGGGTTTTCTCAAGAAGAGATCGAGTTTAGCGGTGCTGCGATGAACTGCAGGATTAACGCTGAGGATCCGTCGAAGGGCTTTGCTCCCTCGCCCGGCCGCGTCGAAGAATTTGTCCCACCAGGAGGCCCCGGCATCAGGGTCGACACGGCCATGATCGACGGTGCTGTCATTCCAGAATATTATGATTCACTCATTGCGAAGATTGCTTCACACGGCGGAACTAGGGAGGAGGCGATTCAAAGACTCAAAGGCGCTTTGAGCGAGACGATCATTATCGGGGTCGAGACCACGATTCCTCTCCACCAGACCATACTTGAAGACAAGAGCTTTGTCCGCGGTGACTACCATATTCAGTTCCTCGACAACAATATCTCCACGTGGAACTTCAAGCCACAACTGTCAAAGGAGGAGGTCGCGATGCTGCATTTGACAGCAAACTATCCCTTCTCAGGAACGAGCAAATCACAACTGGAGAGCCGTCAGACAAGATGGCGAAACAATCTCCAGACGGAACCATCACCGAGGCAACCCTTGTTTGTCGAAGGACTCTAAACAGAATCGCCGCCTCACTGTCAACGGAAGAACCTGGGCCATTAAAGAGGTCGAGAAGCAGGGCTTAACTCAAAAGATCAAAATCAACGATGAAGAGTTGAGTGTTCGCATCCTCCGAGAGCCAACAGATGACCAACCAGATCTGGTTGCGAATATCAATGGGAGAGTTCTCATCGCGAGAAGAGAAGAAGAGCGCGATGGAAGCGACTATCTCATTCGACTAAGCGGAAGACTATTCAAGGTGAGGTTAGAGGGAGGAGAGCGCTTATCCCAAGATGCGGGAATATCTGAAACTGTTCTTGGGCCTGTTGTAGTAACTGCGCCCATGAGCGGGAGAATCGTGTCCTTGAAAGCGTCTCCTAACACATCGGTAATTAAGGGCCAACCGCTAGCTGTTCTTGAGGCGATGAAAATGGAGAATGAGATAGCCTCACCCAAGACGGGGATCGTGAAGGAGATCTACGTCAAACCCGGGGCTTTGGTGAAGGCGGGGGAGCAATTATGCCTGGTCGTATGACAATTGTACGATCAATTCTTCTGGATTAGAGGAAGAAGCCCAGTGTAGAAATCAAGAGACTCTGGGTTCGCAAGTGCATCACGATTCGTCACGGGCCTATTGTTAACAATATTTGCGACAGCAACCTCCACCTTCTTCATGTTTAGAGTATAGGGAATATCGGGCACTTCCAAGATCAGAGCCGGAACGTGCTTGGGCGAAGCCTCAGCCCGAATCACTCTCCTGATCTTCTCTTTCAGTTCCTCCGTAAGCTTATGGTTCGGGAATAGTTTGACGAAGAGGATTATTCTCTGATCTCCCGCCCAGTTCTGACCTACCGCGAGACTGTCGGCGACTTCAGGTAGTTTCTCAACAACATTGTAAATTTCCGACGTGCCGACACGAATCCCAGAGGCCTTTATCACCGCGTCCGAACGTCCATAGAACGTGTAGCCACCGGTATCGCCGTGGAGGAGCACGTAGTCGCCGTGCCTCCAAACGTTCTTGCCCATGGGGCGATAATATTCGAAGTAGGCATCACGATACCTCTCTTTATTGGGGTCATCCCAGAAGTATAGCGGCATAGATGGAGTTGGAGCCTCGCAGACCAGCTCGCCCATCCTGTCAACAACTGGCTGCCCGCTCTCGTCGTATACGTTGACCTTCATCCCGAGCCCCGGTGCTTGCAACTCGCCTCCAAAGACGGGGAGAATCGGCACTCCACCCGCGAAGCAACCGTTGATGTCTGTACCTCCGCTGATCGAGTTGAGATGCAGGTCCGCTTTGACCTCCTTGTAGACCCACTCGAACCCTTCTGTCGAGAGAGGTGATCCGGTTTGGGAAATCTCTCTGAGCGATGATAGATCGTAATCTTTGCCCGGTTTAGCGCCTATTCCCCTGAGATGATTGATGTAACTGGCACTGCATCCCAGGATTGTGATCTTTTCTTCCTGAACCAGCCTCCACATTGTGCCCCAGTCAGGATGGAGAGGATTTCCATCGTACAAAATGAGGGTCGCGCCTGCTGCTAAGCAGCTCATCAGCCAGTTCCACATCATCCAACTCGGAGAGGTAATGTACGTGATCCGATCCGTGTTCTTCAGATCAGCATGAAGCTGCGTCTCCTTCAACTGGTTTACCAGAACTCCCGCCGCTCCTTGAACCATACATTTTGGCTTCCCAGTTGTTCCTGATGTGAACATGACGAGAACCGGATGGTCCGAGGGCAATTGCTCAAACCGAATCTCGCCTGACTTTTTCGCCGATCCAAAGTCGTCGAACCTAACGGAGTTGACAAGCTGGTCCACTTCGGATTCGACGTCCAACTGGGGGACCGTCACTATCTTCTCGAGCGAAGGGATTCCGTCTGCAACATTTTTGACGTTGGACGAAATGTCGAATTTCTTTCCCTTGTAGACGTAACCATCAACAGCAAACAATACTTTTGGCTTGATCTGACCGAGCCTATCCAAGACGGCGCCTGAGCCAAGCTCTGCCCCGCAACACGCCCAGACGGCTCCAATGCTGGTAGCAGCCAACACTGCGATGGCTGCTTCCTCTGTGTTCGGCAAGTAACCTCCAACTCGGTCACCAGCTCGTACTCCTGTCTCACGTAGACCATTCGCTACACGCGCGACTTTTCTGTAGAGTTGGGAGTAGGTCAGGCTAGAACGTCCTCGTCCCTCAGACCGCGAGATGAGGGCGATCCTTTCGTCTCTGAATCTCAGGAGGTTCTGGGCGAAATTGAGTCTCGCCCCGGAAAACCATTTGGCCCCGGGAAACTTGCTAAGATCATCGACGACTGCCTCAAACTTTTTCGAGGATATGATTCCTGCGTACTCCCACATTGCGGACCAAAACTCAGTAGGTTTCTCAATGGACCATCTGTAAAGCTCAGGATATGATCCAAGGCTCAGACTGTGCTTCTTGTTGACGAATGCTAGAAATCGAGTGAGATTGGCCTGTTTTACTCGCTCACCAGATGGAATCCAAAGAGGTTTTCTCCTGGGACCCGTTCCAACCAAGTCGGCCAACCGCTCCAGAAATCCCTTGATAACTTGTCCGGACTTGCTTTGAAGGATTTCGACCTGGATAATTTATAGCCTCTCAATCAGACTTGAGACCCGGGTCCAGTTGACCGTCGTCGACGTAAGACTGCTTACGGATGGTTATTTCACGCTTGACAAGAGCTTTCTCGTATTTGGCAAATATCAGGGAATCAAGTACAAAGCAGCACTCAAACCGCTACTGATACGAACAGACAAGGAGAATATTCTAGTCGACACGGGAATCGGGACGCTGCCACCGAAATACGAGAAATTCCACGAGGTCATCAGGACCAAGGAAGAGCAACTACGGCTATCGTTGAAGAAAGCTGGACTGGAACCTAGCGACGTTTCTTTGGTGGTGAATACTCATCTGCATTTTGACCACTGTGGAAACAATCTTCTCTTTTCCAACGCGAAGTTTCTAGAACAAATAGACGAGGTCCGGTATGCGTACTTTCCAGACCGGTTCATGCGGGTAAGCTACCTGCGCGAATTCTTCGATACCGAAGGAGAAATCGTGCCCTTACGAGGACGATACACGATCGAGGACGGAGTGGAGATCGTGCCAACACCAGGCCACACTATAGGGCATCAGTCGGTTGTCGTGAAGTGGAAGAACCGGAACGTCGTTTACGCCGGAGATGCAGCTCCCCTACCAGAAAACATCGAGAAACGGAACATCACAGGAATGATCTACAGCACGGTGCAGGGATTAGAATCGATCGACCTCTTGCGACGGATAGAGAACCCGGTCTACATTTACTCACACGAGAACGAACAACTGAAAATTCCCGCGTAGCATTCGCTCACTGAACTAGAATCTCAACACGATCCTACTCTTCGCCGCGGCAATTCATGACCAGCCTCTCTCAATCCCTCTTGAGTACGCCTTCCAGTAAGGGTCGACGTCGGGGTAGCTGACACTTCGCATCCCCCTGCCCGTAGCCGCCTTGCAGCCTCGAAACTTCGACGTCAGCTTCCCAACAACATTTGAAGGAATTCCTGCTGAAGTAAGTTTGGAGAGAACCTTGTCCGTTTTTCCGGGTCTCGAAGCGATGATAAGACTGCCTTCACTCAGGGAGACCATTGGGTCGATCCTGAAATGGTCGCACAGCGCACGGCTCTCTTCGCTTATGGGAATCGACTGTAGGTTAACAATCATCCCAAGGTCTGACGCGCTCGCTAGCTCGATCAACCCAGCGATTACTCCTCCCTCCGTCGCATCATGCATCGCCGTTACGCCGTCACTTCGGACCCCTATCGACGAAGCTGTCAAAGCGTCCCTAACAGTACTCGTTTTTCCTAGATAATTCCAAGCCATCGAGAACAATTTGGAGCCCAAGGCTTTCTTTACCCTTCTTGGAAAGGTCCGCGTAAGTACCGCAGTGGTCTCAATGGCCGCACCTTTGGTCAAGATGACCTCATCCCCAGAATGGGCCATGCTCGAAGTCAGGTACTTTTTCTCGGAACCAGTAGCGATGAGTACGCCTCCTCCAATGACGCTGTAACCAATTCCAGGGTATCTTCCAGTGTGACCTCCGATTATTGATACTCCCAATTTTTTGCATTCTTTGTGGAAAGCCTTCCAGAATGACGCGAATTGAGAATTCCCCATCGCAGGTGGGAGGTTGAAGTCGAACAGACCGTAGACGGGTGAGAAACCCGTGGTGGTTAGGTCAGAGGCCAACAGGTGAATGGACAGCCATGCAGAGGCTTCCGGTCCAACCTGGGGAATGTAGGAAAGAGGATCCGACGTGGACACCATGACCTTTCCTTTTCCGAGTCGGACTACTGAAACATCAAGCCCTTGTTGCGGGCCGTTGAGTACCTCCGAGCGTCTCTTGCCTTTCAGTCGGTACACTGTCTTTGACATGTATTGGGCGTTTGGCTTTCCAAGCCTCATAGCTTTCTGAGTCCTGAAGGCAAGCGATGGAGAACAGATCGGCTAGAGATACAGTTGAAGTGCTTTGAGACGAACTAAGATGACGATGATAAATCCACTTATCACAAATTCAGGCAAGAGATACCCTGCGTTGTAGGCGGCAGAGTACAGAACCGGATTCCAATCGGTCCATGCAAAGGATGCGAAAAAGATGACGCCCGAGATGAAATGCATCACGAACCTGCCTGCTATGCCCACAGCTACTCCGACTAAAGGTCGACTTCGAAACAAGCCAGCAAGACCCAATGCCCCAAACGCTAGTGGATAATCAAGAAGAAGTTGTGCTGGGTGGACAACGATGGGCATCTCGACGAGAACGACTAAACCGAGGAGAACGCCCGCCACGCTTCCCACCTTTGCTCCTCTTCTCAATGCGAAGAGCAAAACTGGCACCATGGATGCCAATGTTATGGATCCTCCCTGAGGGAGCATGAAAATCGTGAAGAGACTCAATGCCCCTGAAAGCGCAACCGCGCTAGCCATCTCTGCGAGAATTTTTACAGGGACTGCCTGCCTTCGGGTAATCGTCTTTGCCGATACAGGTTTTTCCGACGTTTCGGTCGTTTTTGGCATGCCTCTTTTTGTTTTGCAGAGGTGACTGAGAAACTGGCTGAAGAATCAGGCTTCTTATCGTCCCTCCGCCGGCATTACCCGGATCAGGTTCAAAGGGTCGATGGCAGGCGAAGCCATCCTCTCAGCCGGGTTTATCCCAGCTCCCCGTAGATGAGAGAATAGAAAGACCACTTATTTAAGCGCTAGCGGAAAGTCATTCAGTTTCCTTGAAGAAATAGCGAGGCCAGTGAGGCCAGCTGGTCTCCTGTGACTTTGGACTGAAGTCGACCTCCAGCTCCATTCCGATCTTCAAAGATTCGAGTCGCGATGTTCTGATAATGCTGGGCAACTTGACGCCTTCTTCCATTTCCACAATTCCCACCGCATAGGGAGTCATATGTTTGAACTGCGGCGGTGAAACATGGACAATGGTGTACGTGACGAGCTTGCCCTGAGTGCTGAGCTGAACCCACTCAACCCTCGAAGACCGACACTTTGGACAGATTGCTCTAGGAGGGACCATAATGTGCTTGCAGCGGACACACCTTACGGCCATCAGTTTGCGATCTGCGCATTGCCGATAGAACTCCTCGATTGTGGGAGGAGGCAGCTCGCTCAATTCTTATGCGCTCCT
>Ga0209056_10005306_pt1 | contig 13420 bp, 10 predicted proteins | sample GraSoiAngelo_114_FD_185876 | JGI IMG/M metagenome (GOLD analysis project Ga0209056, IMG submission 185876) | Grasslands soil microbial communities from the Angelo Coastal Reserve, California, USA - 14_0903_13_40cm (SPAdes) (version 2) | ecosystem: Environmental > Terrestrial > Soil > Grasslands... | reverse complement strand
CGCACGCGTTTACGGTCGAACCGCTGCCGCGGCACTCCACGCTGCCGTATCCGTATCCGGAAGGGCAAGAGTATCCTACCGATGCGAATCATCTCGGCTATCAGCTAGAGTACAACACGCGGATGAGGTCGGACCGTCTGCCGCCGAGCTTGCGCTATCAGTACGCGCCGCAGCGGTGAGGCGGCCGTCTCACTCCCAGAGCACTTGGATCCACGCACGGTCCTGCGCGCTCTTCGCGATGGCTTCGCACAAGAGCAGCTCGTGGTTCCCGTTTGCAAATGTCGGAAACGGGCGGGAGGCGCCGAAGTCTCCGGCATCAAGATATCCGTAAAAATCGCGGAAGAGCTGGACGAAGGTGTCGGGGTAGCCTTCCGGATGGCCGCCGGGATAGGCCGCGTAGCCGCGTGCCGCAGGGCTCAGGAGCGCCGGATCCTTGGGGAGCACTTCACTGGCGCGGTCGCGCCGTCCGATCCATAAAGTATTTGGGGATTCGGAATTCCAGGCGAGCGAGCCTTTGCTGCCATCAATTTCAAACCAAAGCCGGGCTTTACGGCCGGCGCTGACTTGCGAGACGGTCATGACTCCGCGCATGTTGTCCTCGAAGTGCAAGAGGACTGAGGCGTAGTCATCGGTCGTAATCGGGACGTCGTCGTATTCTATGTTTGCGGCTTTCTGAAATGTTTCGGCGCGGCCACGCGGGCGCTGCCGGACGGGCACGACCGTGGCCAGGTCCGCGCAGACTTCGGTGACCTTGCGCCCGGTGATCCACATCATTAAGTCGAGCCAGTGCGTGCCGATATCGGAGACCGCGCGGAGCTCGCCGCCAAGCTTGGGATCGAGACGCCAGTTCCAATCGATGGGAAAGAGCAGCCAATCCTGGAGAAAGCTGCCGTGGACGAGACGGGGTTGTCCGATCACGCCGCTGGCGACGGCGGATTTGGCTTCCTGACACAGAGGATAGTAGCGGAGGTTATAGGCCACACCTCCGACGCATCCGGATTCCTTCGCCAACCTAACAAGCATTTCCGATTCGCGCGAATCCATGGCGAGAGGTTTTTCGCAGAGGACATGCTTTCCTGCGCGGAGCAGACGGCTGGCCTGTTCGAAGTGCACATGATTCGGGGTGCAAATATGTACGACGGTCACGGAGGGATCGGCTGCCAATTCGTCGAGTGAAGCGTAGGCGCGTTCGAGGCCCAGCGCCGTGCGAAGGGATTCACTTCGTTCACGCGCGCTGCCAAGCATGCCGCGAACGGGGACGCCAATTCTTCGCAGAGCCTCAAGATGCGCTCTGCCGACAAAGCCCAGTCCAATGACCGCTGCGGATTGTTTCATTAGTGCGACACCCACTTTCGATACCATGGCATCAGCTAAATCTCAATGCAGATGGCAAGGTACCAGTTTTCGGCGAGTCCACAATCGGAATTATTCCGGGTGGGGATTTGGCATTTTCCAGCCCTGGGGTTAGGATGCTTCTCAAGGAGAAGCCCGTGACCACCCCACTTCGAAAAATGAGGCATATCGTTATTGTAGTGGCAATTTGCGTATCCGTGGCCTTGCCGTCGGGCGCGGACAATCCCGGTGCGGGGATTGTGGACAGCCAGACGTTTTTGGAAAGGAATTTTACTCCTGCGGGTCCCCTGGCGAGTGCATCCGCTGCCAGCGTCAAGAAACTTCTGGCGCAGATGACGCTGAAAGAAAAGGTCGGGCAGATGACGCAGCTCGAGATTGGAATGGTCACGGATGGAACCGGGCCAGACCTGCGGATCAATCCGGATAAGTTGCGCAAAGCAGTCGGAGAATACGGCGTCGGGTCGATTCTGAATGTAAATGATCAGGCGCTGTCCCTGGAGAAGTGGCACGAAATCATTCGCGCGATTCAGGAGGAAGCGAAGAAGTCGCGGCTGAAAATCCCCGTGCTCTACGGCATTGACACGATTCACGGGGCGAACTACATCGCGGGAAGCACGCTGTTCCCGCAGCCGCTGGCGATGGCCGCGACGTGGAATCCGGAACTGATGCTGCGCGGCAGCCAGATCGCCGCCGCGGAAACGCGCAAGGCAGGAATCCCCTGGACCTTTTCACCGGTCCTGGACGCGGGGAGACAGCCGCTGTGGTCGCGGTTGTGGGAAACGTTTGGCGAGGACACCTATCTAACAACCGTCATGGGGGTTGCCGCAGTTCGTGGTTATGAGGGGAGCGATCTGTCCAGTCCGGTGAGCGTTTCCGCTTCGCTGAAGCACTACGTCGGCTACAGCTTTCCGACTACCGGGGCCGACCGCACACCAGCGCTCATTCCCGAAAACACGCTGCGCGAATATTTTCTGCCGAATTTCGCTGCAGCCGTGAAAGCTGGCGCGCACACGGTGATGGTGAATTCGAGCGAATTGAACGGAATTCCTGGTCATGCCAACGGACATCTGCTGAAGGATGTCCTGCGGAGCGAGATGGGCTTACAAGGATTCGTGGTGTCCGATTGGATGGACATCAAGAAGCTCGTTGGAGTGCACCATATTGCCGCGAATGAAAAGGAAGCGACGCGAATCGCCGTGCTCGCCGGGATTGACATGAGCATGGTGCCGAGCGATTACAGCTTCAGCAATCTGCTGCTCGAACTGGCGCAGGAAGGAAAAGTGCCGGTGAGCCGCGTGGATGAAGCGGTGAGGCGGATTCTGACGGTGAAATACCAGATGGGATTGTTCGACGATCCGCTTCGCGGGATGGAATCGAAGACGGTGGTTGGCTCGCCGGAGTCGCGGCAGGTAAGCCTGGAAGCCGCGCGCGAGTCCATCACTTTGCTGAAGAACGAAAATCATGCGCTGCCGCTTTCGAAAACGGCGCACGTGTTGGTGACCGGGCCGGATGCCGACTCGCTCATCCCGCTAAACAACGGGTGGACCTATACGTGGCAAGGCGACCGAGCCCGTGCGTATCCAAAGGATCGCGCAACGATTCTGAAAGCGATCCAGGAAAAAATCGGCGCCGACAACGTTACCTATGTACCTGGTACCACGATCGACCATGAAGTGGACGTCGCGAAAGCCGTGGAAGCAGCTTCGAAAGCGGACGCCGTGGCGATCTGTATCGGAGAATGGGCCTATGCGGAGACACCCGGCAACATCACCGATCTGACGCTGCCCGAAGGGCAGCTTTTGCTCGTTCACAAAATCGAGGAGACCAAGAAGCCCGTGATTCTGGTTTTGACGGAGGGGCGCCCGCGCATCATCAACCGCATCGCCGGCCCCGCCAAGGCGATCCTCATGGCTTACAACCCCGGCAATGAAGGCGGACAAGCGATCGCGGACATTCTCTTTGGCGATGTGAATCCCAGCGGCAAGCTGCCTATTACGTATCCGCGCTGGCCAAACCGTCTCTTCACGTACGACCATAAGGTGTTTGAAGGAGAAGACTGGGGAGAAGGCAAGGCGCAGGCCGCGCCACAATTCGAATTTGGAACTGGGCTGAGTTATACGAGCTTTGCGTACTCCGACTTGCTGGTAACGCAGGGGGGCGCAGCAGGTGCGCGGACCGTGCAGGTTGAAGTGAGCGTGAAAAATACCGGAGACCGGGCGGGAAAGGAAGTCGTCCAGGTCTACCTGAGCCAGCGGTTTGCGAGCGTAACGCCGCCGCTGAAGCGCCTGAAGCGATTCGCGAAGGTTGCGTTGCAGTCGGGGGAAAGCCGCAAATTGAGCTTTGCATTGACGGCGGATGATTTGTCATTCATTGGATTGGAAAACAAAAGGGTGGTTGAACCGGGGACCTTTGACGTGCTGGTGGGCGGCCTTCACCAGAGTTTCGAATGGAAATGACGGGGATGAGTTGCAAGCCATCCACGATTCCATATGAACTCTCCATAGATATCGATATTTGAGAAAACGAGTTGGGGACCGCGGAGAGCGACACTTTCTAATCGCTGTCTAAGCAACAACTTGGGTTCTGCGCAAAACATGGAAGTTTGGCACGCTTGTTGCCGTAGTACTTGAGTTCTGTGGTGGAGCGGGTTGCCCAGCCTCGAGAGAGGGTAAGCAGCCCGCTCTAGTGTCAACGTCCCCGGCCTTGACCGCCGACTCGCTGGTTAGTCCTTCCGGGCGATGAGGGATCTCCGGACAGCTTCCAGCTCTTTCTTCTTTGTCTTGTCCACGTCTGGGAATGAGAGATGGAGTTCGTCGAGCGCCTCGATAATTGCGGAAGCCACGATCAGTCGCGTAAACCACTTGTTATCTGCAGGAACCACGAACCACGGAGCGTGCTTCATCGCCGTATTCTGAATCATCTCCTCGTAGGCTTCCTGGTAGTCCTTCCAGAACGCGCGTTCGTTCACGTCTGCCATGGAGAATTTCCAGTTCTTCTTCGGATCTTCCAGCCGCTCGAGGAACCGCCTCTTTTGCTCTTCCTTCGAAATGTGCAAGAAAAATTTTCGAATCACTACTCCATTTCGAGTCAAGTACTGTTCGAATGCGTTGATGTCCTCGCACCGCTGGTCCCAGATATGCTTCGTGATCATTTCGTCGGGCAACTTCTCCGCTCTTAACAGGGTGAGGTGGACGCGCACAATCAATACTTCTTCGTAGTAGGAGCGATTGAAAATGCCGATCCTGCCCCGTTCGGGGAGGCACTTGTGCGCTCGCCAGAGATAGTCGTGGTCCAGTTCCTCAGTGCTGGGGGACTTGAAGGAGAAAACGGAGCATCCCTGCGGGTTCACACCGGACATGACGTGCTTGATCACACCATCCTTACCGGCAGCGTCCAGACCCTGGAGAACGACCAGGACCGCCCAGCGGTCTTGCGCGTAAAGTTTCTCCTGGAGGTGGTTGAGCACGCCTTCGCGTGCATCGAGTATGCTTTGCGCATGTTGCTTGTTTTTGACCCCGGTCGTGTCGGCAGGGTCCCAATCCTTCAGACGAAACTTTTCGCCCTTGGTTACACAAAAAGGTTCTGCAAGGCGCGCGGCTTGTTTGATGAGCTTGTCGTGTTTCATGGCTTCGGCAGTGTAGTACAGACCTGCCGCTCAGAACAGCGAGCCCAGGCCCCAGCCGAAAGCCGAGAAACGGTTTCTGGCGAAAACGATGGATTTGTCCGAGAGACGGATCGAGCGGTCGAGACGAAGCAGATTCAGAGCGTAGTAAGCGCGAATCGGAACATTGACACCGGGCACGGTCCAGCGGAGTTCGATCCCTGTGGAGCGGTGAAGCACGCCGTTGGTTGAGGGCAGAAGCAGCGGCTTTGCAGGTCCCAGCCAGTTCGGGAGCAGCCAGCCGGAACCCAGGTCGAAGAAGCCCGCGGCCTCGGTTCCGCTACTGAGTGGGATGCGGTATTCGGCATTCGCGGCGACGACGAAATTCGCGCCAGCTGGCGAAGCGGAATATGTGGTGGCCCCGGAGCCTGCCGTTTTGGACGTCAGTGCGTAAGGACTGAGTTCTCCAGGGCGAAGCCCTCGCACGATTTCATCGCCGGAGAAAAAGCGGGAGAAGAAAGGCATTTCTCCACGATAGCTTCCCGCGCCGCTGAATGTCGTTCGAATGGCCCATGCATTGCCGTGCGAGAAAATCGGATCGCGCACAAGGCGGCTGTATTCACCGGAGGAACGAAGCATATTTTCGCCGCCGCCCAGAACTCCTCCGGAGATGGAGTTTGAGAACGCGAGGTGTTCATTCCCGGTGTCATGCGTCCAACCCGCGCCGAGTGTTCTACTGGAGATTCTTGTTCGGACATTGCTGGAAGTGACGCCGGTGGTCGAAGGGAAAAGGATTTTGTAGTCTGAGGTTGCGCGGGAGAGGGTGTAGCTCACAGCGAGTGAATTCGTGTTCGATGCAGCGTAAGTCCATGGAATGTTGATGCCTGCATTGTGCGAGGTGAAGAATGGCCCTTGTGCACCGCTGGCAAATCTTGGGCGAAGAACATTGTTGAAAACGGAAAACGCGAGTGATGCGCGCGTGCCGAAGACGCCTTCTTTGGCTAGTCCGAGCATGATTTGCAGGCTCTCCGGTCCCCCTTCGAGTTGCGCGGATAGGAGCTCCTCACAACTCAAGAGATCGAAGAGAGTGTAGGCGATGCCGAGCGTGCTTCCGAATTGACCGTTGCCGCCGATCAAGGAGGCGCGCTGCTGGCCAATTTGTTCGACGCGGATTGAGACGTTGGCGGTGCGCGTTGCGTCGTTCATTTGCACGTGGATGTTTTCTTTGCGAATAGGCTTGAAATAACCGGTGCGGGCGAGACGAGCGAGGCCGGCTTCGAGCGCGCGGTCATTTACCGGGTGGCCTTCGCGCAAAGGGACTCGGCGTCGCAGGTAGCGGTCGCTAAACTTGTGAAGCCCCTGAAATTCAATCCGCTGCACGATGTAGGGTGGAGAATCGCTCGAACCAATCGTAATGTTTGCGGTGTGCTTGTCAGCGTCGAAGGCCGATCTCGCCTCAACGGAGCGAAAGGGAACTGAGTCGTCCTTCGAATTTTGCGGCTGTATTCGGGTTAGCCATGAGCGCCGCAGATTCTCGACCACGCGCGCGGAGTACGCCCTGCCTTCCCACGCATCGGAAATTTCTAACGGTTTGCCGCCGCGCTCTGCTGCAACTTGCTGGAGGGCACTGCTGCTCTTGACGGATTCGAATCGATAGAAAGGACCCGCCTCGACGGGAATGGTCAGCGACAAACCGACGCGCGTTACCTGACCCGGCCACAGCAGCCAACGCCGCGATAGTTCGCGGATCCGCGCTACTTGCGGATTTCCCATGCGCGCTTCCGGATATCCATGGTTCTGGTAGTAAGAGAGAATTCGATGACGGTCTTCTTCGAAAGCGTCCTGCGTGTACGCGTTTTTGCTCCGCCAGGAAGCAAATGGCTTCCATGGGGTAATGCTGCGCATCTGTCCGCGCAATAATTTCGTGGAGAATTGCGGATTTCCCTCGAAGCTCACTCGCCGGACTCGAAGCTGCGGCCCATCGCTAACTTCGAATCGAACGGAGACCGTTGCGTTCTGCGCTTCCTCGCGCTGGATTTGAACGCTTGCTTCCGGGTGTCCCAACTCGTTCAAACCGGATCGAATCGCGAGAGCAATTCGCTGAAGCGCCGCTGGGTCCGCGGGCTTACCGAGGACCGGCGCCAGTTTTTTCTCGTCGAGCAGTTTTTCGATCTGCCTTTGCGAAATCAGCCGGGAACCCGAATATTTCACGTTGGAAAGAAATGGCACTTCTTTTAGGTAAAAGATGAGTGCAACCCGTTCAGATTTATCGCTGGACTGTAGAGAAGGTTCATTTGAACTGCGAGCTTCGACTCGGATCGATTCGAACCAACCAAGGCGTGCAAGCGTTCGAACATCCGTCTCCACACTCCGTGCGTCGAGTGGACTGCCAGCCCGCGAGAAAATTTGCACTTCCACTGCTTTGGGAGAGATGTGACGGAGTCCCGTGAATGAAATTTCGGTGATGAATGGAGGCGTGGCGGACAGAATCGCACGTGAGTTTTCCGCCTGCGCTGGAGAACTATCACCGGCCGGCATCGCGGATGTTGCGCCCGCAAGACACAAGATACCCAATGACCCGGAAATGAGCCAATGCACGAGGATCGCTCCTTGCACCAGGAGGATGAGTGAACGGATGACGTCTGACTCCACAGGGTTGTCTGCTCCGAAAAAACGCAAGGTCTGTTCCTCGAGAAAAAAGGCAGGCTCGCCGCGCGAGTTGCGAGGCGAGCCTGTTCGTGGCTGTGAATTGTTAAGCGGACGCAGTCACTCTGCGTCGTGCGGGCTTACGCGCGGCTTAATCGTCGTCTTGTTCGGAGTCGCCCGTTTTCGCCTTCAGGATTTCCCAAGCGTTGTTGTCGCCGTGCTGTTGGTTGTAGAAGAGTCGCCAGCCGTTGCGGAAGGGGGTGGGAATCTTGGCTCCGAGCAAACCGTTTACGGTCGGATCGCCGTCGGACAGATGCCAGCCGGTGATCTCATTGTCGCCGTCGTTTTGGAATCCGGGCATCCCACCAAACTGCGAATCCAGAGTTGCCGAGGGATCGCGCCCTTCGGCAAGGATCCGGATAGGCTGATTGGCTGGGTTGCTGTAGTCGACGTTCAGGTCGAAGAGGAACGCAGAATCGAGCGCGTTGCGCTGCGTGTGAAGCGTGTCGCCGGCATCTTCGACGAAAACGATGCGGTTTGCATCCCAAAAAGCGCAGTTATCAAATCCCGAATGCGCGACATCGGAGTTATACAACAGGGACAGTATTCCGGAATCCCCGGACAACCGAAGCCGGAACAACGCCCCGAATCCGCCAAACCTCGAACCCGCCTCGGTCAGCGCGTTGGTGTCGCCAGTGGTGTCGAAGATGAACTCAGAGAAACTCGTTCCTGGACGGAATTGTCCATTCTCCGGGCGCTTGAAGGGCGTGCCTAAAGCTGTTTTTGCCGTGGCGTTGGCGTTGAACGGTGCGGTACCCTGCGTAGCCGTGTCGTGGATGGTTACCCAATTGGTTTGAAACTGCAGTCCGTAGGTGTGGAGATCCTGGACGTCTTGCGACGTGATGTCGGCATCCACGTTCGACCCGAACACGATGGGACCAGGATGCGCATGCGACATCACTTGCAAAACCTGCAGTTTGCCCCCCATTTTCAGATCGAACGGATTATAGGGCACAAATCGGTAGACGAAGCTGTTCGGCTGGCGCGCATGAGGATTCGTGGTTCCGGTCTTGCCTCCGATATCCTCCACAATGATTAGTCGGCCAACTCTGTCAGACTGAATCCCTTCATAACCGCCCCGACCAAAGATCCCGGAGATATCTTCGACGGTGGACGGAAAGTCTGGTGTCGCCTGAACCACGGTGGCGTTTGAACCGCTCTCGGAAGTGAACAAGAGCTTATGAGAGAAGGGATACCAGGTTGAGCCATCAATGGTGGGCAACGATTGCCCGTTAACGTCCGTGGTCGCCAGCAGGGTGACGCGATGGGCGCCATCGGCGTCCAGATTGATGCGCGTGATATATCCCTTGCCCCCAGCGCCTAGTTCATGGCCTTGAAAAAGGAAATGTGTCCCGTAGTCGTAATGGGGATCTGCTCCATGCTGGTTCTGCAGAATTAGATAAGTGTTTTTGTCGGGTTCTGTCTTGGAGGCTTCCACTTTGTGGACCAGGGAGGGCAAATCGCCGGGCGCAGGCAGCATCGGCCCGTCGTTGTCGTAACCATAGAAATTGGTAAGGTCCGAAGTATTCTCCAGTTTGGAGGAGCCCTGTGCAAGGAGAACCTCGGTGAGTTCCGGAGAGAGTATGTTGGGGGATGCGAGGCCGGGTGCTTTGGGGTTAGCCGACTGCACGGCCGTGAGTTTTTCCCCAGAGTTATTACCATCTCCCGCAAAAAGAGGACTGGCTAGTAACACACCAATTGCGAGTGCGGCCATGCTGGCCACAGCCCTGTTGAAGCGATGATGCATCATTCCACACTCCTTGACTTGAATGTGACCGCAAAGCGGTCGAAGTTCTGTTTTGACTGAGCACGGGGTCCTTCGCTGGAAGACGCCTGGTTGAGGCCGGGCGCAGACACGTCGAGGAAGCCGAACTGTCTGGCACGTTCTACGCGGCGTTTGTTAGCGGTGCGTAAACGCACGGTCAATTACTGTTAACGGGCCGCGTTGACTCCGGCCGTTTCGGGAGACTAAGATGCCCGGCCATGGCTCAGCCCCGCCGGAAGTATCGTTCGCCGCATCCCCAGCCGGTTGACGCCCTCAAGTACGCCCGTTTCACGGGCATACCCACGTTCATGCGCCTCCCGCACATCGCTCAACCCGAGGAATTGGAGGTCGCGCTGGTAGGCGTGCCCTTCGACGGTGGCACCACCTACCGCCCTGGGCCACGCTTCGGCCCACGAAACGTCCGTGTTCAATCGGCAATTATTCGGCCCTGGAATCCCGTGCTGAATGTGAACCCTTTTTCCAAGTACCGTGTCGCGGACTTCGGAGACCTTCCCGTGAATCCGCTTTCCATTGAGGACACCTTTCGCCGGATCGAGCAGGGAATCGATCCTCTCCTCCGAGCCGGTGTGCGCTGCGTTTGTGTGGGAGGAGATCATTCCATCAGCCTCCCGATCCTTCGCGCCGTGGGCAAAAAGCACGGACCGGTTTCCCTGATCCAATTCGATGCGCATAACGATCTATGGGACGAGTATTTCGGCAGCAAGTATTCTCACGGCACGCCGTTCCGCCGGGCCTTCGAAGAAGGTCTCCTGCTGGATGGAGGCGTTTTGCAAGTTGGCCTTCGCGGCCAAGTTTACGGCGAAGACGATTTCGACTTCGCCCGTGCACACAAAGTTCGGATGGTGACCGCTGAAGAATTTCACAAGAAGGGTCTGGCAATTGTTCAACGCCATCTGCGGGCGTTTCGGGGGAAGCCCGTGTACATCACTCTCGACATTGACGTCGTGGATCCCGCGTACGCTCCCGGAACCGGAACTCCACAGGTGGGTGGTCTGACGAGCATCCAGATCATTGAACTGGTTCGCGCCTTGCGTGGCCTCAACATTGTCGGCTGCGATCTAGTCGAGGTCTCACCGCCTTTTGATACCGGCGAAATCACTTCGCTGCTTGCCGCCAATCTTCTTTTCGAATTGCTCTGCGTCCTCTAAATGCCTGCCCTCGCGCGCAAACTCCGCCTTGCTGATTATTTTGCGTTGGCATTTGGAACGATGGTAGGAGTCGGTTGGCTAGTGCTCATGGACGACTGGCTCGGCCGGGGTGGGCCGCTTGGTGCGATTTTGGGATTTGCTCTGGGCGGAATTCTGCTGCTGCCTGTTGGCTACGTCTACGGCCAGTGGGTGCAGCGCCTTCCGGACGCCGCGGGAGAGGCTGCTTACACTGCTCAAGTTTTCCCGCCGATCGTCAGCTATTTCACCGGTTGGATGATGCTGCTGGCGTACTTTATCGTTTGCCCGTGGGAAGCAGTGGCGGTGGGTAAGCTGGCCGCTTATATCTTCCCGTCGCTGAATTCATTCGAATTGTATCGAGTCGCGGGCCAGCCCGTTTTCCTGCCTCGTCTGCTGCTGGGAATTGCGCTCACGCTGTTTCTCGCGATCCTGAATTACCGCGGCATTCGCTTGAGCGCCAGTTTTCAGAATTGGACGACGACGGCGATGCTTCTTCTCTTCGTCGCCCTGCTGGGCATCAGCGCGGTGTACGGCGCTCCCGCCAATTTTCATCCGGCATTTCACGCGACGCCGTTGATTTCCATCGTGCTGACGCTTCAGATCGTCCCGTATTTCATGACCGGATTCGAATCGGCGCCCAAAGTGGCGGAGGAAGCCCACTTGGAATTCCCTTCGACGGGATTCTTGCGCGCGATCGCCATGGCTCTTTTTGTCGGTGCGGGTTTTTATGTTCTCGCGATTGCCGCCGTAGCCTACGTCGCGCCTTGGCAAGGTTTGCTTGGCAAGCACTTCGTCACCGCCATCGCGTTCGAACAAGCGCTCGGAGCGAGATGGCCCGTTCGCTTGATACTCCTTATGGCCATGTTTGGACTCTTCCAATGCTTCAACGGCAACTTCGTGGCGTCGAGCCGCTTGTTATTCGCCTATGGCCGCCGCGGGACGATTCCTCCGCGCTTTGGCGAAGTACACGAGAAATTTCTGACGCCGTCCGTGGCAGTTGTCGGAATTACCCTGGGGACGTTGGCGGGCGTTCTGCCCGGCGACGCGCTACTTGTGCCCGTCACGGAAGTCGGGTCGATGGCCTCTGCGCTGGGCTGGATGGCTGCCTGCGTGTCGTTTTGGCTGGTGGAAAAACGGATTTCGGGCCTCGGCATCATGGTCTCGTTGCTGCTCTTTCTTATGAAAGTCTTACCTATCATTCCTGGCCACTTCTCGCGCGCGGAATGGATAGCCCTGGGCATCTGGCTTGCGCTCGGCGCCATCCTCCATCGCCGCCCCCGTTCTGACTCGCCTTAGAGCCGAGCTTCAGTCCGTCTCCTTCCGACTCCAATTCTTAAGTGCTGCAGTGCGTACCTGTCAGGAGCAACGTTCGCCCTGAGGAAAACCAGGCAATCTTCAAATGTGTCTTGATGTGGACAGATATCCGCCCTCGTTTTTCATAACATGGGGTGTTCGGGGGGAACAACAAGATGAAGCCAAGTACTGAGAATGAGATCGCGGGCAAAGTCCACGAAGTGAAGGGCACGATCAAGGAAAAGGTGGGCGAACTGACGAACGATCCCGACTTGGAAGGTGAAGACATTGGAGAAAAGATAGCCGGGAAGGCGCAGAAGAAAGTCGGCCAAGTGGAGAAAGCCCTCGGGGAATAGATTCCTTTCCAGGTTGCGGTTAAAAAACCAGCCATAGAGGACGGATGCGATGAGTCAGAACAATTGGTCAGACAGGTTCACTACATTTGCGGTTGGGATTGGGGTAGGCGCGCTTCTTGCATTGCTTTTTGCGCCCTCCTCGGGAGAGGACACACGTGAGTACATCACCGGCACAGTGAAACAGGGTTTGGATGGTGCGGCAGCGACGGGGAAGCGGTGGACTCGCCGCGCGCAAGAGACGGTGGACGACGTGAAAGCCAGAGTAGCCGGAGCAGTGGAAGCTGGTGAAAAAGCATACCGCACGGCGCGAGACGCCTGAGTCTTTTCTAAGTCGATCGGGTCTCGAAATCGGCGATATTGTCGAGGTTCGTTTGCATTGAGGGAGCAGCTTTGAGAATTCGCTCTTCATTCTCTCCTTGCTCCCCACGCAGCCTGCGCTCCGTCGTCATGTATACTGACGTGGGAGCCAAACTATTCTTCATCGATGATTCCTTTCTTGCATCTTGGACCACTGACGATTCCAACTTTTGGCCTCATGGTCGCGACCGGACTTCTCGTCGCGGCATACATTCTGCAAGCAGATTTCAATCGCCGGCGTGGGCAACTGCAGAACTACAGGTCGAGCAAGAGCGCAAGAGATGAGCGGGCCAAGGACGAAGGGTTCCTCATCATCGGTATCGCCGGCCTGGCTGGCCTGGTGGGTGCTCGCCTCTACCATGTCCTGGAGACTCCGCACGAATTGATTGCCAATCCATCCGTATTGATCAGTCGTTTCGGATTTGCGTGGTTTGGCGGTCTCCTTGGCGGTTTTGTGGCCCTGGTGATTCTGGCAAAGCGCTTTCGCATTCCTTTGCTCGAATTCCTGGACATGTGCTCGCCTGCGGCAGCAGTGGGCTATGCCATCGGGCGCATCGGCTGCTTGCTATCAGGCGATGGCGACTATGGCGGGCCGACCACTTTGCCCTGGGGAATGAGCTTTCCTAATGGCGTGGTTCCTACCGTAGAACGCGTGCATCCAACGCCGCTCTACGAATTTTTCATCTGGCTGGTGATCGGAGCAATCCTCTGGCGACTAGGGAAGAGGGCGTTGACCGGCGCAGGGCCCAAGGGAGAAGTTTTTTGCGCCTACCTGATTCTGACAGGCATAGCGCGCTTTTTG
>Ga0209056_10005305_pt1 | contig 13420 bp, 13 predicted proteins | sample GraSoiAngelo_114_FD_185876 | JGI IMG/M metagenome (GOLD analysis project Ga0209056, IMG submission 185876) | Grasslands soil microbial communities from the Angelo Coastal Reserve, California, USA - 14_0903_13_40cm (SPAdes) (version 2) | ecosystem: Environmental > Terrestrial > Soil > Grasslands... | reverse complement strand
CACTTTCCAATAACGTGACCAGCAAGGGTCTCGTCTTGTTTCCGCAATTTGAGCAGGACGGTGAAGGAGCTCCTTCTAGGAGAACATAGTCCAGAAGACATTTGTCGCATCTCCAGACCTCCTTCTTCCCGCCTAGCTTTCCTCTCTTTGCAACAGACTTTCCTTCTTTTTCTACAATGTCCATGGCAAAGTCTACGCTGGGTGCATTGCTGACGGATGTGCCGACTCCGAAACCGTCGGCTCCGGTCGTTGAGAGTACTCGAACCGACTCGTCGTCTAGTCCTCCCGAAACGAAGATCTTGACCTCTTTGAATCCCCTCGAGTCCAACTCCCAACGCACTTCTTTGACTATCTCGGAAAAGTTGCCTCTACGAGAACTCGGGGTATCTAACCGCACCCCATACAACACCTTCCCCAAGGCTTCAGCAGCCATTATTGCCTCGGTTTTCTCGTCAAAGTACGTGTCCACTAACGCGATTCGCGGCACTTCCTTGGGCATGTACTTGTCGAAGCTCTTCCATGCGCGGACCTGATCGCCGATGGCGATGATTAGGGAGTGAGGCATTGTGCCTGTCGGATTCTTGTTCAATAGCTTCGCTCCTAGCATACTGGAGACTGCGTCGAATCCTCCGATGTAACACGCTCGATCAATCATGGGGGCGAGTGCTGGATGAGCGCGGCGGATTCCAAACGAGAAAACGGTCTTTGTGCCCGCGGCTCTGCGCACCCTACTCGCCATGGTGGCTATGCCGGAGGCCTGGCAGAGGAGCCCGAGGAGCGGAGTCTCGTAGAGACAAAAGTCCAGGTACCTGCCCTCTATGACCATGACTGGTTCGCGAACACCTGAAGAATCAACAGGGCGAAACAATGTCCCTTCAGGAAACGACCTTACACGAATGTTCAGTCCCTCTAGCAAGTGCGCAGCTTCTTCGACACCTGCAAGAATTCCATATTCCCAATTCTTGGGAAGAGAGCCTGTCGTGATCTCGGCAGTTACATGAATATCTGAGAGCCCTTCCTTTTCCAGGATCTCCTTAGTTCGCTCGAAGTACACGTCACTAGTTTCTGCTTTCTTGATCTCTTCTTCAGTGGCAGTGTAGAATTTTCGCGTGTCCATTCTCATCCGTCTCAAGACGCTTCTAGCGGTTCAGAAGATATGCTCTACTGTTTGTGCCGCGACAACGACATAGAACACGTTTCGACAAGTTATAACTAGGATATGATGCTTAGATTTGTTGAAGGGAGATACTCTATTAGATCTTTGGAGGAGCTTGCAAAGAAGGCTCTTGAGCTGAAGGAGCGAGGCATGTCTACTTACGAGATTGCTGACGAGCTGAAGGTTCAGGCTGACACGGTTGTCTGGCTCCTGCTGCATGGAAAAGATGGAGTCAAGACTCGTGATGCCTACGATGTTTATGTTAACTGGAACCCAATAGGCTCCAGCGTCCGCCGACTAACGCTTGTCGGGAGAGCGATGGCCGACATAGTACGAGAGGCGGTTGAACAGAACCTGATGGAGGAACCAGAGGTGGTTGCGGGGATTGAAGCTGGAGGGATGGCGCTGGGTCTCATAGTGGCCAGATCGCTGGGGAAACCCGTAGCCTCCGTAAGACCCCAACGGTTAGGGGAGAAGAAAGTCGCCGGGGCTGTAAACCCGAGTTTCTCCACCGTTGAGGGAAAGAAGGTGCTGATCGTAGACACCATTCTCAGAATGGGCGAAACTATTAGGGCCGCTATTGAGACTCTCCAGGGCGTGAAGGCGAAGCCGGTAGGTGTGACCGTCTTGGCTAACAAGAGCGGAAAAGACAGTATCGATGGGGTCCCCGTGAGGTCGTTGATGGAACTGTTGCCGGTGGGTAAGCAGCAGCATTCTTAGTTTGTGCTACAATAGGTGGCAAGAATCGAAATCTGATTCGACTGTACTCGACGGGATTATATCCTAGGGTAGCACGGTATTGGATCTGTGGATGAATAACGGCAACTAAATTTATGCAGTCTCTAGACCCGGAGATATACGCCCAGTTGAGAAAAATGGCGAAGGATAGAGGGATTACCATGCAGGAACTCATTAGAGCCGTGATCGTGCCGGACTGGATGCGCAAGGCCGGAGCTGCTCGTCCTACCCCAGGTAGGACTTCTCGAAAAGGAGCACAAAGGCTCCGAAGGGCGAGAGCCACAGTGACAGCCTAGGATTACTGGCGATACCAGGTCTCGGCTAGATTTCCCAATTCCTTGTTTTGTTGGGAACCTCTCGCGGCTTCCTGGTAGCTTGGCAAATTGTAGGCTTCTCGACCAACTTCTGATGAATAGTTACGTTCTTCAGGTTTGCTCGAACTTACGGGGGAAGCGCAATCTTATCTTCTTCCAACTGAATCTCGTCCAAGGGTAAGTGTCGGATTGCAAGTGACTTCTCAACCCAAGAAAGTAACCTTTGTCACCCTCCTGGCTGACGAGACGATTCATCCACGGTACGAGGAAGCGCTGAAGCACGTTGAGCGTGAATTTGGCAAACATCATCCAATGTTCATCGACGGACGCCAAGTCCTTGCCGGTGGCGAGTTCGAGGTTCACAGCCCTGTAGATTCGAGCATTCTGTTGGGGTATTTCCAGAAGGGGACCGCGGAGTTTGCCCGGAAGGCTCTAGAAGCGGCTAACGAGCATTTTGCGGCTTGGAGTGGGAGATCGTGGAAGGAACGTGTCCAGCTTATTCGCAAAGCGGCGGACGTCCTAGAGAAACGCCAGTTCCATCTCGCGGCGCTCATGACGTACGAGGTTGCGAAGAACCGGTACGAGGCAATCGCCGAGGTCAACGAGGCTGTTGATTTCCTGAACTACTACGCGCGCCTGATGGAGGAGAATGAGGGCTATGTCAGGCCGATGGAGCGCATTGTTCCTAGTGAGGACAGTAAGAGCGTCCTGCGACCATACGGGGCGTGGGCTGTTATTTCACCGTTCAACTTTCCATTGTCGCTAGCGACGACGATGATCGCTGGCGCTTTGATTGCGGGCAATACCGTGGTCTTCAAGCCGACGAGTGAGGCTCCTTTCACTGGTCTGAAATTGTATGAGGCTCTTGTCGAGGGTGGTATTCCTGCGGGCGTCATCAACTACGTTACTGGTCCGGGTAGCTCTTTCGGGGCTGAGTTCGCTAGTAATCCGATGGTGGCTGGAATAGCGTTTACTGGTTCGAGGGATGTAGGGATGCAGCTCTACAGGGATTTTGTTGCGAAGCAGCCGTATCCGAAGCCGTTCATTGCCGAGATGGGCAGCAAGAATCCGGCGATCGTGACTTCGAAAGCGGATCTCGACAAGGCGGCGGAGGGCGTGGTTAGATCGGCGTTTGGCTATGATGGTCAGAAGTGCAGCGCGACGTCGAGGGTCTATGTTGAACGTGGGGTCCGGGAGGATTTCTTGAAGATTCTCAAATCGAAGGTTGAGAAGGTTGCGGTGGTCGGTGATCCGCGGCAGAAGTCGACGTTTGTCGGTCCGGTGATTGATGAGACTGCGTTCAGGAAGTATCAGCGGGCGGTTGAGCAGGCGAAGAAGGATGGGAAGGTCCTGGTTGGTGGGGAGGTTCCGAAGATGCCGCTTCCGAAAGGCTACTATGTCACACCTACCGTTGTGACTGGCCTGCCTCCTGATCACCGGCTGTTGAAGGAGGAGTTGTTTGTGCCATTTGTGGCTGTTGACGAGGTCTCGTCTCTGGATGAGGCGTTGGAGAAGGCGAACAAGACAGAGTTTGGACTAACAGCAGGAGTGTTTACAAAGGATAAGGTAGAGCAGGACGAGTTCTTCGAGAAGATACGGTTCGGGGTAGTCTATGCGAATCGGAAGGGTGGAGCGACGACCGGGGCATGGCCCGGCGCGCAGCCTTTTGGCGGCTGGAAGGGGAGTGGGGCTACGGGAAAGGGCGCAGGTGGTCCCTACTATCTGCTCCAGTTCATGCACGAACAGGCCCAGACAGTGGTCGGGGACTAGTAGGCTCCTCACGGGTCTTCTGGAAACTTGCGCTTTTTCCCGCTTGTAACGGGTATACCCCTACCCCCCTTCCCGAACGAATTTCACGAAGGAAGTCTCACTTTCCTTGGGCAAACTGTCTGTTTTGTGCATGTTTGAGCCCAGTTTTTGATCAGAGCGGGGTCGAGAATCTTTGGCCCGGGCCCTGAGATCTCCCGGACGCTTATTGGCCTAGAACCGGAAATAGGGAAAAGGCAGTTCTGCGTCACGAGACTAGTCAACATACCCTAATTTTCTAGAGAACCATTAGCTGACCGGATTTTAACGCAGACCCATCAACCTGTCGTATCACCGATCACAAGTCTCCCGCTGACCTTAACATCGTCATGGACCCTCAGCCGTTCCCAAGGCGTTTCCTAGGGAATATCAGGTCGACGACGAGAATCATCTGTAATCAAGGGATACAGACCGAAACGTTACGGCTGCTTTTCTTCAGGTCTTTCCCAAACACGAGTCTTGCGTCGCGAGAAATAACTGTAATTGGCATTCACGATTGGTAACGGGTTTGGTAACCGTAAATGGTACCGGGGACTCAAGTTGGAAGCATGGAATGGTACCAGTTTCAGTGAGAATGGTAACAGGAATTGAGGTTGCAGTCTTGTTGAGGAACCGTTTTGGATCAGAAGGTACTTCGAAGAGTCAAGGTTCGACGAGGGAAAATAGGATCTTACTATTAGCAATCTGCCTTTCAATTCATATTCTAGATCCAAAGTAGGGCAATGCGTCGACTTGTCGGAGAATAGCCTTTGATCAACCCCGATCCCTCAGTATCCAACCGACCTCCACCGAGCAGCGAGCACGCAACTAGAAATGCTCTGATCATCCTGATCCTTGTGATTCTCTTAGGACTCTTGACGTTCACCCTGATTTTCTTCTATGGCTCTCCGCCCCGTGAATTCCCTCACTTCTAAGAAAGGTCCCAGCTTCACATCAATACACGATGCTGCGTTCCCCGGTAAATGGTACGTTGCCTGCATTCTGGCTCGGGCTGTTGTGATTTGGAACCGAGACTGTAGAGGTCGGTTACGCTATCTCTTTGTCCCAAGCCAGAGTTCCTAGACCATACATTGCTCCTGGACTATGTCCAGACTAAGGCCGGATTGAGGCTAGTTCGAAGATGAGACCGAGCGTCCTACTCTTCTATCTCGTTCCTATCATTGCTGCTGCGTTTCTCGCAACCCTGGCTGGTGCTTCAATTGGCTCGCTTTCAGGCTGGGGATTTCCAGTTCAATGGAAAATCGGCGGATGCACAAATATCAACGGGGGCCTGGTCTGCGCTGAGGAATTCGACAACCTGCTATTCTTTGCAGCTGATATCGCCTTTTTCGGTCTGGTCGGCTATGCAGTGGTCTTCGTGGGTTACAGGCTTGCTCCTCGGATAATCGAACGAGTCGCCATTCTGGGACCGAGAAGTGTTCTATTCGCGGCCCTTTTCGGGTCGGCTATCGCTCTAGCCACGGGTTTCTTGTCCTCGGGACAGTTCTTCAGCCCAGGAGGATTTTCGGGCCAGAACTATGGCTTTCCACTTGTCTGGAAGATCTCCCTCGCCAGCTGTCCTCCGCCCTGTGTCCAGGCGAAGGGGACCTACTACGGATGGATATTCTTCGTAGGCGACATTCTCTTCTACACGACGGCAGGTTACGTCGGCCTCCCATACTGGCTCCGGAGACTTAACACCGTCCAACGAGCGAAGATCCATCTAGGCTCGCGAAGAGTCTTGGCAGTATTGGCACTGACGGTGATTGCTCTCTCAGCAGGCAATTACGCCTACGACACAGCTTACGGCACCGGAAACAATTGGACAGGATACGGACAACTAACGATAGACCATTTCAGCCTCCAGCAGAGCAATCTGCTGACTGTATGGTTTAGAGACATTGGACCCGGGACCGCCGCAGTATCAAACATCTACATTCAGAACGCCAATGGAGGACCCGTAGCCTCCTATCCTCTCAAGCTCACAATTGACCAAGGCGCTCTCGGAATGATTTCGGAGAACACGACCAGTCAAGGACTCCAACTAGTTCAGAACTACACCTACAATCTAAAGCTCATCGAGAGCCAGTCCAGCGACATCCGCGAATACACGTTCACAGTCACCTTGACGTAGATATCTTCTCCAAACCCAAAATGGTAACAGAGAACCCGCTCGAACCTCTAGCTGGAACCGGGGTCCAGCCCGCAATAGTTTCCGCGACGATTTCTCTCCCTCTCCCACGTTAGTACTTCGACACACTCCCCCAGGACCCGTGCAAAACATAGACCACCCCTCCTTCTGCCAGCCATGCCAGAAAACCCACCCAACACCAGATCCGATACCGATCAGACCCCGACTTCGTGGGCAGAGTCCTAGTCTGTGAGAGCTGCGGACAGAGAAAACTCGAACCCTTGGGTCCAGGAACGTGCTGCCAAGACTGTTGACAAGAATACAAGACATGTGGTTAATGGACCTTCGAGTACAACAGGAAGCAGGTTGCGGTAGACCCCGCCGGAACCTTCGAAACACGAGAGGTCCCTCGAAACAGACTATCACTTGCAGACCTGTAACCAGTTTATCATGCTCGAGCAAGGAAAAGATGGTTAGTTCAATTCAGATAGATCATACTTTGCTGCTAGCCTCTTGCTCCCCTGAATTCCTGATCCGTAATCGATACCACTGTTCGGCACGGTACTGATATTTTTCCTGCGATGAGAGTCCCTTCGGCACAGAATAGAACGTTCGTCCTTCCCACATAATCTCTTTGCCGTTTCGAGCCTCCCATGTCCGGAACCCTACTGCAATTCCAAAGTAGAGTGCCGGTATGCCGACATACAACGAGTAGAATTCTAGTAGAGCATTCAATGACAGGGCCTCGGACAATATCAGATAGAATAGCAATGCTCCAAAAGCTAACCCGAGACCCACAACAATCAGGGTCCGTTTCCGACTTGCACGATATTCGCCGCCATTCTTCTCTATCCGTCCTGCTGTACCACGAGCAGAGACTACTCCCGCTACAAACCCTCCAATGCCAGCAACTAACGCGACGCCCACGTTAGACGGGTGAAGCCCAACTTGGATTGTCGCAGTGAACGACCAAACTATGCCGAAGATAAGATTCCACTGATAGACTCGCAAGACCTGATAACAGGACCACGCCTGTTCGAAAAATAGTTTTCGGGTTATAGAAAATGCGCCTCCTCAGGAAGGGTGGCACACGTCGTGCTGAGAAAACAGACTGCAGTATCAGAGTTATGCGTCACGAGACCCGGTAGCATATCCTAATTTTCGAGGGCTTCGTTAGATAACCGGATTTTGAGACAGACCCATCAACCCGTCTGTATCACCGAGCGGAAGTCTCGGCTGTCCTTAACATCGTCATGGACCCTCAGCCGTTCTCAAGGCGTTTCCTAGGGATGATCAGGTAGATTACCCGTATTATCTGCAATCAAGGGCCACGGATTGAAATATGGAACCTTCTCGAAAACCTCCTCGCCCTGTTATAGCCTCGAAAAACGAATTGGTTAGCCAGTCAAATATGGGCGCGTTGCTCGGAGCCTTGCAAATAGGGGCGGTCCTCGTTGGCATTCTAACCCCTATTGTTTTTCGAAGGCTCAGAGGAGGACCCTTCAGATTCTCGCGTCAGGGGTCCTTTGAGGAAACAATCGGATTCGTCATTGCCATTATGGTCACGAATCCAGTAGGACTACTGCTCAGCATTGCATTATCTCCAATTATTCCATCGTCAGAGATCGCACTCTACGCCTCCCTCGCCATCCTTAACCTAGGGCTGGGAATCATCGGGGGCTGGGTCTGGGTCGCCATGTTTGTCCGGCCAACCAAGACATGAACAGGTTTTCAATTCTAAGGCGATTCCAAGGCGACCCGCGTGGGACTGTCAGGCAAGATTATTGCTGTGCGCCCATGCCCTCGATCTACACTTGTACCCGGTCGTTTTCAGGCATCGGTCTAGGCTGTATTTTGCCGCGGCTTCGATGATCTCTGGGACGGTTGGATTGATTCCGGGAACAGGAATAGAACACAACTGGTATGGCTACGTACCAGTTGGATTTCTCTTGGGAGGTTTCATCTATATGATGTGGACCGAGCTTCCCCGATTCTGGTTCGGACCTCAGACCAAGCGGGCGGCAAGGACCCTGGTTGTGAGGGGAACACAAGCCAGCTTCATAGGAGCCTTGCCTGCAATGTTAGATGTTTATGGAAGGGCGATCTTTGCTAGAGGCTATCCATTTCAAAATCTTGCAGAATCGATTGGCTCGATTTTCTTTGGAATCGGAATCGTTACCCTGAGCATAGGTCTGATCTTAGAATGGAAAAGACTACCCCGAGCAGTCGACAATGCGGCTCACAAAGCTCTCGACATGATGAAGACGTCTGGTTTCGGACTGGACGACTCTCGACTCTGGATAGGCATCGACCCCACCCAAAACGATTACGGATCCTCCTATGAGTCAGCCGCCGAGTTCGTGATAGTTCTGAATACAGGATGCGTCTACGGCAGCGGTGCCCGTGGCTTGTATCAGACGATAATTCACGAAATGTCCCACGTCTACTTGTTTCAGAAGAAGCATCCATCCCACGATGAGAAAACTCTCAAGGAAATCTATGATCCTATAGTCAAGAGATTTCCGAAAAAATGGCAGTGGAGGATCATTCGATCTGCCATCTACTATTCTCAGGAGGTCTTCGCCGAAGACACTACATTCAAGGTACTCGAAGGAGCTAGAAAGGCTTGGGCGATAGCAATCATCGAATACCTCAGGCGAAGAAGGGCAATTCAGAAGGCTCTCGCGATTGGTTCCAAACGCAGAATGTGGGGAAACGCCCTGCTTGTGGTTCGTAATTGCTTCTATGCAACCGAAATTGAAAGATACCAGATGCCCGACTCGACAGGAAGCGTGAAGAAGGCAAGTGAGAAACTTCTCTCATCGCTGCCGCCGGTCGCGTCAACAGCCTTTGACTACTTTCGCCAAGTATTTCTGGGCTTGAGAAACGATATCACACTAGAAGACTACAAGAAAACACTCGAAGACTACCTATCCAAGTTTATCGCGCTCGCCGAAGAGAGACCCAACACTTTCTTTGCGGGCGAAAAGGCCCTATAGATGAGGCTGATCGGTTCAGTTTGCTGATGGTTATCTTCGGGGCTGGCGCTTCCTACGATTCACTGGCGAGATATCCTCCAGAGTCGGGTTCGGCCATGGAATGGAGACCCCCTCTCGCGGATCAGCTGTTCGATGCGAGGTTCGGCCCGTACATACAACAGTTTCGTCAGATGCATGCTGTGGTCCCGGACCTTCAAAACCCAGCCGGTGGCGTGGAGGCTGTTCTCGAAAGATTTCAGAGTGAGGCACCAACGTATCCACGTCGACTGAACCAACTTGCCGCCGTCCGATATTACCTGCAGTCGATGCTTTCGAACTGTCAGAGAAATTGGGAGAACTACACCCGAGGCGTAACCAACTACAAGGCACTGCTTGATCGGATCGATCATAGGGTCAAAGGCGTCAAGATCTTCGTGAGCTTCAACTATGACACACTACTCGAAGACGCTCTCGAGTCAACAGTCGGATTGAAGATCGAGGGAATGTCAGGCTATCTAAGCAGCGATTATCTGGTTGCAAAGCTTCACGGTTCTATCAATTGGATTCACCGGATTAAAGGTCCTGCGATCGCGTTGAACGGGGCAGAGACAGACATAGCGTCTCGAGTAATAGACAAGGCACGCCAGCTTGACGTTAATCCTCCCATTGATCTTGCCCCTCATTTCCCGCTGGCAAAGTGGGGAAACGATGCGATAATTCCAGCGCTCTCGGTCCCAGTGGCAACCAAGTCTGTTTATGAGTGCCCGCCGGAGCAACAGCAAGCCTTGCTCGAAGCCCTTCCTGACGTCGATAGGGTGCTGATCATAGGCTGGAAGGCTCGGGAGAAACGCCTCCTAGAGTCCATGGTCGAACTAATGAAAAAGAATCTGCGCATCATGGTAGTCTCGAGCAGCGAAGGGAAGGCGTCCGAGCTCGTCATAAGGCTCCAGGGCGACTTGGGGCCAGCTGGAATGCTCGCGCATTATACAGTAGGGAAAAGAGGATTCAGCCACGCAATAACGAGTCATGAAGCTGACGAGTTTCTGAAATTAACATGATTGTGGACGGAGCCGAGGTATCTGGGAATGCAACGATATCATGGAAGGCCAGGGAATGTCTTATCGTAAATCATTCAGAACTTGCTGGTATAGCCGGTCTCTCGCCTTGTCCGAGTAGCTGTTGTAGCACAGTTCCAAGACTCGATACCCTCTCTTCCGTAACAGTGAGCGTAGTTCTTCATCCTTCGCCATCTGCGATGCGCCAAGATGGACCCGACCATCGACAAACACTAGCAACGGTCTAGACTCGAGCGAGAAGTAGAAGTCGGCTGTGGCTACTGGTATCTCGACTTGTGTCTGGTAGTGTATTCCGTCTTCTTGGAGTTTGATTGCGAGTTCTTGTTCCATTCGTGAGGGGTTGGCGTGTAGTCGTTCGCGCCAGTTGCTCCGCTGACCCGACATCTTTCGTATTGAGCCGCCGTTCGGTTATTGCTTGGACACGAGAGCGAAACTGTAGGAAGGACATGTATGTCTCGTTCGAGATAGTTGGCGAAAATTGAGAGTGGATTTCGTGAGCGGATCTGAACCCTGGGACTGAATCTTCCAACCCGATGGTTCGACCCCCGTTCGGATCTCCGAAGATCGTGTGCGAGTGACCCTAAGAGAAGTGGACCCCTACATGTGTACCTCAGTCAGATTCAGGCGAACTGATGAAAAGACTAGCTTCAATTGAGCAGGGTCCCAAACAGACCCATCCCTCACCCTTCCCCACAGTAATTTCCGCCCATCAGACGCAGACCCAAGAACCAATGGCTTACCTCATCTGTTCCAGCCAAAGTTCCGTAAGTCCTTTCTAGTCAGACTCCCGTGGCCATGGTCGACATTGAGTTTCGAAACTGAGGACCTATTCGCAAAGTCGCCTGGTTTCACCTATGACGCCCCGAAACTCTTCTCTTTGGAGAACGAGCAGATTCGGGCCCTCATCTCAGGGTTAGAGCACAAAGGAGTCCTATTTTCGACAGCCTTCGTGTCCAAGGAAGTGAAGAGCAGCATATTTGACGCAATCTCAATTCGAGATGCATTGATCTTTCTCTCTCATAACATAACTGAACACGCCTCTTACGTCGCACCCATGAAGAAGTATCTGGTCTCATTGGGTTTTCCCCCTCAGAAAGTTGAATTCGTGATCAAATCAATCAAGGCGATGGACAAGAAAGCAATACTCGCTGCAAACTTCCTTTGGAATGTAAAAGACTACTTGCAAGAACTTGTTCACTGGGAGTATCTTGGCATGGAGGTAAATTACACCAAGCTGGACTACTCCGATAAACAATCGATGATGTTTCCTCTTTTGCGCCTCACACTTCAGCTCCATTCGCGGGAACCAAACCAAAACGAAGTGGTTCGCTTTGACCTCGACGCCAACGACCTAGAGAACCTTATACGACTCTTACAACAGTGGTTTAGAGAGATGGTTGGGGAGACCAAAGCCCTCAAGCAGTCATTGGGCGACGGGTTCACGAACCTTGTGGGAGACACGGATGTCTAGAGTAGTCGTCCGTCATGAATATGAGCCGCTGGCCCCCTCCTCCGCATTCCGATTTAGGTACGCAAACGACGTTTTCCAGGATAGACGTCACCACTCAAATCGAAGGGAATTTTTCAGACTCTCATCGAAAATTCCATCTGTCACGCGCGTCTACAGATTCAGAACCCAACGGTCGCTCGCATTTCACGCCTCTTCGCCTCAAACCCAGATGCAAGTACAACTTCTTGCCTCAACCGAACATTCCATATTTCCACCTGAGGTGCAACTGTTCGTCGAGCAATCGGGTCTGCCCGGCGACACTCTCCAACGATTGCAAGTCTTCGTTCAGAGAATTACTGAATTCTTGGATCAAGAACGGATCCCGCACAGAATCTCGACGGGCCTTTTCGCTGATCCTGAATATACTGATTGGGTTGAGATTGAATTAACCGTCGAAGCTGATCGTGACCTTCAATCAATTTACGACATTTTGAAGCCTCGAATATACCAGCTTATGGCTGAGACATTGCCCAACGGATATTCTGAGAAACTGCTTGTTACCTTCGAGCGTTTGAACCATTGATCACACCCGACAGGTTTTTGGATCAAGCAAAACGCCTTCTCGCGGCCGGAGCCGGGACTTCCGAAGAGGATTCTAGATCAGCAATCAGTCGAGCCTACTACTCTTTGTTTCATGAGACCAAGCAAGCTCTTGAGAGCAGACACAGGGCAAACGTTATCGCTCAAATATCGCAATACCTGCGAACAAATAATCAGGCCTTCAATCCACTGCGTTTATCTTCACTCGATGAAGGGTACCTTAGAGTTCTGAAGGTCAACATGCATATTATTTTGACAGATGTCTTGCGACGACTAGATTCTCCTATGGGTAATGATTTCAAAGGATTCCGAAGGCAAAGAAACATCGCTGACTATGACTTGAGGCAGAATCTAGACCCTATTGATTCCGAAACCAAGGTTAATGCGATGGATCGACTCATTCAATCTGTCAGGACTATTTAGTCTCCTCTCCTCGACCCACGATCGTTTGTTTCGAACCACGATCGGCCTCCCCCAAGCAGGGAAACCCCGTTCTCCATAATGAGCCATCTTGTCGTCAAGGAACTGACTCCGTCTCTGAGGGACGACTTTCTGCTGTTCTTCGCTAGCGTTGCGTTTGCGGATAATCCTGATTTGGTCTGACTGTTACTGTTCCGCGCTTGAGAATCCGTTCCGGAGCTAACTAGGGTCCGTTGTAGCAAGAGCGTCCAAGGCGTCCAAGAAAGCTTCCTCACGGCCTATCGGAAAGACCCCTGAGGCGGCGACAGTGTGGCCGTCACCGAATCCACCCAGCTTCGCACACGAGTCAGGCAATACCCTGGATAGTGGTGGCCGCTTGCCGGTCTCTATCATCTTCGCGAGGGGTTGGGATGCCCGTCCTGAGACCTTGACCAGTGGTGATGGGAGTTTGCCCCATCCTGGGATGTCGGGTGACACGTTCATCATTCCTATGAGGTACTTGACTGGGTTGACGAATCGCTGGTAGCTGAGATAGGAACAGAAGCTTCCCACAACTTTACCGCTCATTCCCCTGTAATTGTCCCTGGCATGGAACCATTGGACACTCTTCATCTGGGAGAGACCCTCCTTGCGGATCTTTTCCAACATTCGCTGATTCGCATTTCTTCTCTCCTCCTCGAGACCCTTTGCTGTTTCCAAGATCTGCTTCTCGAAGCCTTTGATGCAAGCAGACAGACCGAGTTGTGGGCCGCCACGATAGTAGCCTACGGAT
>Ga0209056_10005301_pt1 | contig 13430 bp, 12 predicted proteins | sample GraSoiAngelo_114_FD_185876 | JGI IMG/M metagenome (GOLD analysis project Ga0209056, IMG submission 185876) | Grasslands soil microbial communities from the Angelo Coastal Reserve, California, USA - 14_0903_13_40cm (SPAdes) (version 2) | ecosystem: Environmental > Terrestrial > Soil > Grasslands... | reverse complement strand
ATCGTCCACGTAGAATTCCACCGTCGATACTCCGACATCGTCGGACGCGGTGGCTGCAGGAGTGATCGTGCCCGAAACAGTCGCTCCGTTGCTCGGCGTTGTGATGGCGCAAGTCGGAGGCGTCGTGTCAGGCGCCGAATTCTGCACAATAACCGTAACAGTTGTGGAGATGCCGACGTTGCCAGCAGCATCGTAGGCTTTGGCCACCAGCGAATGGCTGCCATTGCCTACGGAGGTCGTGTCCCAGACGAATGAAAAAGGGGCGGTGCTGTCTGTCAATCCGATAAAGGCATCAATGTACAACTCCACACGGGTTGCGTCGACATTATCGGAGGCGGTCACGCTTACTGTAATGGTGCCCGAGACGATCATCCCGCTTGAAGGGGAGGAGATGCTGCAGGTCGGGGGCGTGCTGTCAGGGGCCGAATTCTGCACGTTAACCGTAACCGATGTGGAGGTGCTGAAGTTGCCAGCAGCATCGTAGGCTTTGGCCATCAGCGAATGGCTGCCATTGCTGACGGTCCTCGTGTCCCAGGCAAATGAAAAAGGGGCGGCACTGTCCGTCGATACGAGAAAGTCATCAACGTACAACTCCACGCGGGTTACATTGGCGTTATCAGAGACGGTCACGCTTACTGGGATGGTGCCCGAGACGGTCACCCCGCTCGCCGGGGAGGAGATGCTGCAGGGCGTGCTGTTAGGAGGCGGAGGTGGGCCGCCGAGCTTCGAGACGTTAATTAGTCCTTCGGGGTTTAGGTCTCCAGGGTTCGGATTGGGAGGATTGATTCCCCACGCGTACTGCGGTTCGGCGCTGTCGATTAGCGCTTGGCGAATCGTGTAGACGCCCGCTGCGTCATAAGCCCGTCCATACTGGCTGACATAGAGAGCTACCGCACCTGCCACATGGGGTGCAGCCATGCTCGTCCCGCTCAGTGTGGCATAGGACGCTCCCATGTATGTCGAATAAATATCGACGCCCGGAGCCGCAACGTCGATTGCCGCGCCGGGCGAGTTCACCGGATTGTATGAGACGACTGTCTGGCTAAAGTTCGAGAAAGTGGCCAGCGTATCGTCAGACCCATAGCTTGTGGAGGAGCCCTTCCCACCGGACGTGCCGTCGGTGTCTGCCACAGCACTGACAGTCATTACTTCCGGATACGCGCTGGGAAAAAAGTCGTCCGAAGTGCCAAACTCCAGGTCCGAGCCGTATAGGTCAACCGTACTGTTGCCAGCCGCCACCACATAAACCACACCCTTGGCAACGCTGTTCTGGATCGCTAACCTGAGACTGGCACCCGTACCGCGTCCCGAGAGACTCATATTGGCCACCTCGATTTCACCAGCGTTCTCAGTGACGTAATCGACTCCACTGATGACGTCCGAGAGAGTTCCAAATCCACCGCTGTTGAGCACCTTCACCGCCCAGAGCCGCGCACCCGGCGCGACGCCGACCACGCCGATATTGTTGTCGAGCGCGGCGGCAATTCCGGCCACATGCGTGCCGTGTCCGTTATCATCATTTCCGTTTGTCGTTCCGCTCACGAACGTGACGTTGCGATAGACGTTCAGGTCCGGATGCGTCAGTTCGATCCCGGTGTCGATGATGGCGATGTCGGCATTCACCCGCTCGTCGATCCCGTCAATTCTGGCGGCGGGCGAGACGTCAGCGCCGATGCGGCGGATGCCTGTGGGAACAGTCTGGCTGAGGGCATTCATCTCAATATCCTGCTCAATGAACTCGACGCGCGGATCATTCTGCAGCGCGTTCAATTGGCCTGCGGGAATATGTCCAGCGAAGCCATTCAATGCATGCTTGAACTGATGGCGCGCGGCGAGGCCATGCTGTTGAGCAACCTCTTCGCCGCGGGCGGTCGGTTTTAAGACCACAATGTACTGGCCGCGAATGGCAGGAGAAAGAGTCTGAGCGTGGATCTGAGGTCCGCAATAGGATGCCGTAATGCAGAGCAAAGCACAGAGGAACTTTCTCCCTGCAAAAAGGCGCCAGTTGCTTGTCATCGTTATTGTTCGAGTTGTCCTTCTCATTGTTTGTGTTTCGTTCGAGTTCATTCCAGCGGATGCCAGACGCGAAACTCTGCCGGCGAGGCAGTGAAAACCTTTCAACGCCGCATCGGCGCGTCGCCTCTCAAGGCGAATCGGCACGGGTACGACTAAACCTGGGAAGGAACTCACCGAGGAACCCACTGCCCTTCGGCATCACTCGCCGTAATGACTTGGACCGTCTTCGGGACCTGCATCAGGTTGAGACGGGACTTTAGAAGTCATTGCGGAAAAAGGAAACAAGATTTTGCCTTCCAAACCGAGACCGAGTGAAGACCGCTCCAGTCAAAAATCGAAACGCTTCCTGAGTGACCGCGCGTCACTCAGCCCGCGACCATATGGAGACCGGGTCAGTTCCTATGATTGATTGATTAGCTACCCACGGCTCGATCGACCGCGTTATCAATTCCAGCAAATGGCCCATCGAAAACTTCATTGGAAAAAACACCCAAGAAAACAAGGAGCGAGACCAAGCGCCAATGAAGTCTGCCACGTTTTGCAAGAATCACCGCCGGTTGTCCAAATCCATTTCCCCAATTTCCGGGACGGCCGGTGGCGACGGTCCCGCGCTGTCGCAAGACTGCTGGCGATGGCGATGCGTGAAGTAGATGCAGCTCGTGATCAGGCACGTTACCCCGACGATGCACAGGAAGTGGCTGAACCCTTTGAAGAAGCCCAGACGCGACATTTCGCTGTGGGAAAGGTCCTTGAACAACTGCACTCCCACCGAACCGGTATAACCAATCGCGTCAGCGACATAGATCGCGAATACCGCCGTGCCAGCAGCGCGGGTGGACGCGATGAGCCGTTCAAACAACACCGACCCAAACGGAACGTAGGCGAGATAGGAGCCCAACCCGGTGAGCGTCATCCACCAGAATCCGTTGATCACGCCGGCGTCCAACAAAACGGTGCTGACACCGAGCATGAGGAGCCCACCGATCATGATCGCAAAGGCGCCGAGGAGCCCGCGCCGATTGTCTTTGATGAACGTCAGCAGCGCGAGAGCCCCAATGACGCCTAAGGCCGCAAGCGTTTCCGTTTTCGATATGATCGCCTTGTTCTGCGCGTAGGGATATCCCAACCCGTCGAAAATCTCGACCTGGTAGTTGTCGCGGAAATCGCGGTAGGCCGTCAGGAAAAAATACGCGACGCACAGCAGCACCAGGCCGAGCATGAACTGGTGAATGAAGGCCAGGCGGTCGGTGCCGGTCATGGTCTGCCGTTCCGAGCGCGCGGCAATGTCCGACTCCGTCGGCCGCGGCAATTGGTTCAACATCCAAACCGCGATCAGGAACAGCGGCAGAAAATGAAATCCCAGGCTCGCCGGCATCCAGCTTTCGCTTACCTTTCCAAGGGCTGAACCCATCCGCTCGCCGATCCACGGCACCTGGCTCCACCAGGCCGAGACGCCGCCTTCCATCATCGCCCGGCCGAGGTCCTTCACGATGCCACTGGAGACAATATAGGAACAACTCAAGCCGGCCAGCAGCAACTCGGAGGTTTGCCGGCCCTCCAGATACCAAACCACCAGCCCCCACACCATGCCCAGCGGCAGGCCATTGAAGAAAATCGCGATGACTTTGAGGTTGTTCGGCACCAGTCCGTAGGCGATCAAGGCCAGTTGCGCCCAAACAACCAACGCGACGAGCGTGAGCGCCCGTCGCGCCGCCGACACTTCCGAGCAGACTTTGATGCCAATGTATTTCGATAACGCGTAACCGATGATTTGGCTGATCACGAGGGCCGTTTTCAATGCCACGGCGGTGCCGAGGAAAAATTCACCTTCAAACTTGGCCGCCGCAAACGGCTTCCGGAATGCGTACATGCAGAAGTAGGTTGAGAACGCCGCGACAATCGCATACGTCGCGAAAACGGGTGCCGGCGCCTTTTCAAGCCAGGGGGTGAGCGTCCTGCGCTCCTGCGTTTGGTTGCTCATGACCGGATATCCAAGTCGCCCTGTTCGTAGGGTGTATTCAGCGGGCAGTCAACGAAAACACCTTGGGCCACTGAGCGCATGGAGCGCGACGTTTACGTCGCTTCCAAGTGACACAAACGCCGCAATATAGCGGAAAACCCTTGGGCCAGGGAATTAGGCACCGTGAAGCGGCCTGAAGGCCGCGCCCTTGCTCAGATCATAGTTGCGGCGCTAAACACATACAGCGACCGCGCTCCCGTCAATCAATTGGATCGTCCGGGCTAAGAGCGTGTTTGAAAAATAGTTTGCTGGTGGCACAGGCGACTGCCTGTACCGGCCCAAGTTTCATGTGCCCAAGATTCGTGTTGCGGTCAGCGAGTGGGTGGCGCACTGTCATGCCAACAGCCATGAATACGCGACGCGGTTTCACCCTGATCGAACTGCTCGTGGTCATTGCCATCATCGCCATTCTCGCCTCGCTCCTTTTGCCTGCCCTTTCGAAGTCGAAAGAGAAAGCAAAATCAATTGCCTGCGTCAACAACCTCCGGCAATTGGTGCTCGCGTCCAAAATCTACGCCGACGATCACGAGGGCCGATATTGTTTCACCTTCCAGGTGCGCGGCAACAACGTCTTCCGGAAAGCGTGGTTCAACTTTCTGCAACCCTACCAGCAAACGACCAACCTTTTGCTCTGCCCAAGCAAGACAAAGAAATTCAAGGAACTGGTGGCGCTTTATCCGAGTGAAATCGCCGACAAGGCCGTCTCCAATTACTCGATGAACTTTTCGCTGGGCGGGTGCGACTGGCCAAACGTTTGGGACGTGAAAGATTGGCCACCCATCAAAGAAACCGTGGTTCGAGGCCCGGCTGCGACCGTTCACTTGACAGACGGCGGCAGCCAGCCAGTGAACACGAAGGACCCGCAAAAATGCGTCACGCCACAGTCACCGGAGAAACCCGGTTGCTGGATCGTGCATGACCCGGCCAACGACGCGCCGTGCGTGGGTTGTGTGACCTCAACCGGCGACCCGAACTGGGGCGGGCCACACCTTCGTCACAACGGACGCAGCAACGTCGCGTTCGTGGACAGTCATGTTCAGGCGATGAAAGCCTCGCAGTGGTATTGGGCCGGAACGCCGTGGCTGAAACCCGCCTTGGGTGGTGCGCAGTAGCCGGTGTAGCGGCGTCTCGGCAGAGCGCCGCTGGCTTTCAAGCTCAAACGCGGCACTGGACCGCTGCGCCGCCGCGAACACACTCCCACAGAAGGGAACGAAGGAAACAAAGAGGAACCGGATCAGCCGGGCGAACAAAACGGTTTGTTCTTCGTTGGCTCTGTTACCTCATGTGAAAGCTTGCGTGATTGTGGCATCTCCTCCCATGAACAAACCTGCTCCATGATTAGGCCTCCGCACTCACGGCAACAGAACCACGCGATAAAAGCGCTGGCGATTGGTGCCGATGGAGTCGGAGGCGGTCGCCGTGGTGTTGGTCCCGAGGATGGCGCTGCCTAAATCGGTCCACGTGCTTTGAGTCAGATTGGTCTTGAACTGCACTTGATACGCGCGGCCCGCAACTGCGCTCCAGGTGAACGCGATAGTGCTGCCGTTGCGCGTGATTGATTGAAACGCGGGCGGTGAGGCTGTGACGCTGAGCCGGAATACCGTGCCGAAGCCGGCATTGGTGCGGTTGTAGCTCGCACCGCCGCGATAAGTCGTGCCATAGAAATTGCCATCGGAATCCTGCACCAGCGTGGCATAGTAAGGTTTCGCGCCATAGGCGGGGTTCAAAAATTCGCTTTCAAACGTCGGACCGCCCAATTGAGTCGTTCCATAGAAATTGCCGTCGGCGCCCTGAACGAGCGCGTCGGCAAAAAAGCCGGTAGAGCCGTTGGTGCCATCAAACGACACCAGAACAGTAATGTTCCCGCCGGGAGTCACACGGAAGAGCGTGCCTCGACCGTATTCGCCGCCAAAGTCTGCCATGCTATAGAAATTGCCATCGCGGCCAGGGACGAGGACGGACGCAGGCGCCCCGGCCCCGAACGAAGTCAGAGCGACGAACTCGCCCGAGGGAGTGATAGCGAACATCGTGCCCCAATTGATCAAGCCTCCAGCGGTCGTCGTGCCATAGAGATTTCCGTCGGAACCTTGCACCAGCCCGGCCAGGGGCCAGACGCCATCGTCGCCACCGCCGAACAGGTGCAGGTTCGTCACCGTGCCATCGCGAGCGATCTTGAACACCGTGCCCTTGCCTGTTTCCGAACGGCCAGTGAAGCCCGTTCCGCCGTATCCTGTCGTCCCGTAGAAACTGCCATCAGCGCCCAGCACCAGCCCGCCAACAGGATTCGCCCCCTCCGGCCCATTGAAGGAATACAAGGTTGTTAGCGTGGCCGCGGACCGAGCGGAGGGCGCGGCAAAGCACGTCAACAGGATGACCAAACACCAAGTGCCAGGTTCCACGCTCTGGAGAAGCTCCAGGCACCAAGCGCCAATTGCGCCGAACCGAAACTCAGCGTGCTGCCGGAAACCTTGGCGTGGCTCAGGGCTGGGTCCGCGATTCATCCCCGAACGATTTTTGATTTCGAGAGTCGGATTCCTTTGGAGGTCGGGTTTTTGCCTTTCAAATCTCAGAGAAAGCTCTCGCGGGGTCGTTCTTAGTAGTTTGTCGCGGAGCGACCCGGTGAGAGTAGCCGTGGACTTTAGTCCACGGTCCAATAGCCCGGAGGGCGGCCCACGTCGCAGAGCGACGCTTGAGGCGGCAGAGCCGGCGCGGCCCTCAGCCGTCGCTCCGCGACGAATTCCGGTGGCGCGACGATCCCGTGGACTGAAGTCCACGGCTACCTTCGACCATCGCTCCGCGATGAATAATGGCGTCTCCATATCCAGCTATATCGCTGACCGGAAATTCAGATCCCAGTGGTTGGAACTTGGAATTTGGGATTTCTCTGGAGCTTGGAGCTTGGGATTGGAGCTTCGGGACCGTATGCACCGAAACCAGATCTCGCGGAAATACCGATTCTGGTTTTCATCGGTTTACTGAAATCTCGTTTCCGGCCGGACACATTCCTGGAGCCGCCGGAAGTCCTTCATGTCGTCAGGCCCGCGAATGTCCTGGCCCGGTTTCGGGAATATCTTGGGCGCCGCCCATCGCCAATGCTCCACGTGGCCGTCCGCAAAAGAGAGATTGCAGCCCTGACGATGGCGGTCGGCCGGCAAGTCCCACCACCTTTACCGTGCCAAGGCCGGGGTTGGTGCGGTTCCACGTCGCACCGCCCCCGGAAGTCGTGCCGTAGAATTTGCCGTCAGCGCGCTGCACGAGCGCCGCCGGCGCCTGCGCCACGCCATTGGTGCCATTGAAAGAGAGCAGGAAGGCGAGCGTGCCATCAGGAGTCATTTTGAAAACTGTCCCGTAGAACTTTTGCCCCGTACCCGACTCCACATAAGCCCTCGTTCCATAAAAGTCGGCGTCCATTCCGAGAACGAGGGTCAATGGGCGGTGGCCTGTGGTGACATCATCGAACAAGTATAGGCTCGTGAAAATGCCGTCCGGGGTAATTTTGAAAATCGTGCCGTAACCAGAATCACCTGATCCGGTGAAAGCGTTGCCGCCGTTACATGTAGTTCCATAGAAACTACCATCTGTACCTTGCACTGGGCCTGCCCACAGCTCACTTCCGTCGCTGCCGCTAAAGGAATACAGGGTGGTACAACGTGGTGAGCGTGCCGTCGGGCGTCATTTTGAAAATGGTGCCGTATGCTCCACCATCTACCGCGAAAGGATCGTATGATGGGCCGCCGAGTCTCGCCGCGCCATAGATATTGCCATCGGCGCCTTGCACCAGCGCGTCGCGGGGAACCTCCCCGTCGAAGCCGTTGAATGAATGCAGTGTCGTGAGTGTGACTTGAGCGGCCGCATGTTGCGCTATAAGCCCGGGCAACAGAACATCAGGCCAAGAATTCTGATGAGCTTGATGGAATCTTCTTTCTGATGAACAGATGGGAACAGAGGCTGAGTCCTGACAATACTTTCGTCGTCCGGGCGCGGCATCCGATAGTCGAGCCACTCTGTTGCTTTGCATTTGCCTTTGAGCGTGTTCGAAAAATGGTTTGCTGGTAGCACAGGCGACCCGTCTGTGCCGTCCGGCGACGCGCCGAACGGGACTGGAGCGACAGTTCGAGGCGATGGGCACGGCCTTTTCGGGAGCTTGCTCGCGGCAGTTCCGGCCGGCGGGTCGCCGACCGGGGCGGGCGGATCGCCCGCGCCACCCATTTTCAAAACAGGCTCTAAGCCGGTGACTCCGTTAACTCTGTTGCCTCCTGTTCTAAAACTAGTTCTCACGTTGAAGGTTTCTTGCCTCATGGATCGTTGAACCTGGTTTCCGGGCGGACACGCGCCTGCAGCCGTCGAAAGTCTTTCATATCGTCGGGGCCGTTGATGGTGGTTGCGGCCACACAACGCCGCACGAAACACTCGCAACCCTATCGTTCGCTGCGGGCGGCCCGTTCTTCGACGCTTCCCTCTTGGCCATGTTGGTGACACGCTCGCGCCATGCGCTTCATCGTGAGCTTCGAGGGACGACGACGTCCGGTTAACCTCGACTTCGGCGAGCCCAGAGACTTGCCCGGCTTGATGCGCTGGCGCGCGGTTGCTGCCGGGCGTCAAGACCCGCAGATCCACGACGCGATGGAATTCCGCAAGCTCGCCACAAAACGCTGGCGCTATTACCTGAAAGGGAATGAAGCGGCAACCAGCTTCGGTCATTTGAGACGGGCCATTCGGGCAGATCGGTTCGCCGAGGTTGGATTTCTGCTCCTCGCCAAGGCCGCGTGGCATACGGCGACTCCCGTCCTGGGCTGCTGTTTCTGTCGGCGGAGCTGGTGCCATCATCTCATCGTGGACTTCCTTGCCGTGCATCCGAAGGTGCTGGCTGGCGTGGGCGGGCGAGTGCGAGGCGTCGGCACGGGCATCATTTACTCGTTGGTCGGATTGGCGGACCAACTTGGCAGTGACCGACCATTTCTTCGTGCAGGGCGAAACGCTGGAGCACTGTCGGCGCCAATATCGCCAAATGACCTGAGCGGCCTCTTGCTCGAGCAGGCATTCTGTGAGAATCTGAACTCATGAACCGAACGAAAACATTGCGCACGCTGGAAGAACTGTGGGAATTGGAGGACAAACACCCGCCGCTCGGCTCCAATCCTGCCGGGCTGATGCGCTGGATGTATGCCACGGGAATGATAAACGGCACCGGGCGTGACAAACGCCCCCGTTCGCGGCGAGACATGGCTGCTCGGCGAAACGGGAGCAGGACGCGCCGCTGAATGTCAGGCCCAGGATAAAACTGATAGTGGTCAATGAAGCTTTCATTGGCGAACCTCAGGAATTCTGCGCATACAAGATCTACGGCAACAACACGACGCGATAAAAGCGCTGGTGGTCTGCGCCAATAATGTCGGAGGCGGTCGCCGTGTTGTTGGTCGCGATAATAGGGCTGCCGGAATTGGTCCAGTCGGTTTGGGTCAGGTTGTTCATGATCTCAATGCAATTACGGCGTCAGGTGCGCACGAAAGAATTGGTTTTGGTTTGGGTCGAGTGGAAATGACAAGTCCAGGCCGGTTGACGGCAGGGGCGTTGGTTTGAATTGGCGACCAGGATTGAAGATTTGGCGATTCTTCCACGACCGCGGTGCTGCCGGATGGACCGGTGAGCCGCGCTTGGAACAAGCCATTGGACATCGTCAGGCTGCTCGTGGCGGTCACAAATTGGAGTGGTGTCGGTGCGAGCAGGGTGCCTTTGGTGATCACTGTCGAGCGCCACACTGGTGGGGCCACCGTTTTCGTTTCCGAAGCGCGCCGCGCTGCCGGTGCCATTCGCACTGCCACTGTGCCCGGCGCTGCCCGCGAACGTCGTCACTTCCCGGTCTGTTGAAGAGCGTCGCCAGCGTTGTCACCTCACCCGTGAGCGTAATCTTTCGGAGCGAATTGTTGCCCCTATCCGCGACATAGACGTTGCCCGTACTGTCCACCGCCACGCCCCTGGGGTCGGCAAACCTTGCAGTGCTCCCAGTGCCGTCATCGCTGCCCGTCTGCCCGGCACTGCCTGCCACCGTCGTCACAACGCCAGCGGCCCGTGATCTTCCGAATCGTGGAGTTCCCACTATCTGCTAGATAGAGGTTGCCCGCGCTGTCCACCGCAATGCCGCCTGGAAAAATAATCGCGCAGCGCTCCCGGTGCCGTCCACGCTGCCTTGCTGCGGGGCACTCCCGGCCAGGGTCGTCACCTCCCCGGCGGGCGTGATCTTCCGAATCGTGCTGTTGGGGGTATCCGCCACATAGACGTTACCCGCGCTGTCCACGGCCGCGCCGGAGGGGCCATCATAGAATGGATCGCCAAACCGCGCGGCACTCCCGATGCCGTCCACGTTGCCGGAAGCACCGGGCATCCCGGCGAAATTGGTAAAGGCGAATTGCACCTGACCACAAGCCACGGTGGCCGAGGTCAACAAGATCATCAGGGTTTGTTTCGTAGATTCCTCCTCACGTTTGACCCATCGCATTTTACCTTTCAGGTTGACGCTCAGTTCTTCCTCACAATCCAATGTGCAATATTATTCGCATCCTTTCCGTAACCGGCGACAAACACGTGTCCCGTGGCGTCACTGATGACGGCCTGCGCTTCACTGAGCGCGTAAGGTTGGGAAAAATATTGGAACGCATCTACCGTCTGCCATGTGCCGCTGCGGCCTGCACTTCGGCGCACGCACCAACCATAGCCAGCAACGGTCGTAAATCCCTGACCGCGGGCGCGTCCAATCACGAACACGTTACCGCCAGAATCGACTCCCACGCCATTGGCGATGGCCATACTACCCGCGCCTTTCGGTAGGAAGTCATCGACGGATGGCAGAACACACCTTGGGGATGAGCAGCGCCGTTCACATTAAAAGAATCAACCGTCTGCCAGGCCATGTTGTTGCTCGGATCGGGCGTTCCTTTACGCGCGATCCAACTGTTGACACCACCGTTGTTATTATAGCTTACGCCGACCACGTAAACGTTGCCCGCAAAATCAGCCGCTGTCGCTGTAGGCAATCCCCCGGAGCCCGCGAGAGTCTCGCCAAAGGTCGTATCATCTACTGTCTGCCACGTCAGGCCGTTGAAATGGGGGCGCGACCCGTCTCGGGGGATTTGACGAACGGTGGTTGGAATCCCAACGGGATTCTGCCTCGAAGCCCTGGGTTGCGAGGAACGAGCTACCCAGGGAAAAAGAACCGCAAGGGACCTCAACCCCAACGGGGTTGTGGCCAAACCGCGTTCGTCCGTTGTGCGGGTGATTGCGGACACAACCCCGTTGGGGTTGTTTTCGTTCTTCAACGATGACCCAGGGTAGCCCCGAAAGCGTTCGGGACAACCCTGGGCTGGAGGACGCAATCCCTTCGGGATTGAGTTGCGCGGCACAAGACAGTGAGTACGCAAATTTCTCATTTCGTTGCCTTTCCTTTCTTCTCCTGAACTTTTTTTTAAGTGCTCGCGCGCGGTCACTCGCGTCGGTGTCCTGCCCGCCAGTTCGATGGCTTTTTGCAGCGCCTTCTCCGCCTCGTCCAATTCGCCGCGCTTGAACTGAACCCAGCCAAGTGTGTCGAGGTAATTGGGATTCTCGGGCGCTCGTTCCAGGGCACGCCCGATCAACGCCAGCGCCTCGTCGAGCTTGGTCGCGCGCTCGGCCAGGTGAAAGGAAAGCTCGTTGCAGGCTTCTCCGTTGTCCGGCGCGCGCGCCAGCCATTGCCGAAGCGTTGCTTCAGCTTGGTCAAACTTGCCCTGACCCTCATATAAGAGCGTGAGCTGTCTCTCCACGGAAACGCGCGGATCCAGTTGGGCCGCCTTCAGCAACAACTGTTCTGCTTCACTCCAGTGCTGACGTTGCAGGCAAACCAGACCCAGGTTGAAGTGCGGTTCGGCATAGCCGGGTTCCAACTCGAGCGCTTTGCGGAAATAGGGTTCGGCGTCGTTGATTTGGCCGCGGTGAAACAACGCGCTGCCGAGGCCGTTCAAATTCACGGCGGAATTCGGATCACTTTCGACCGCTTTGCGAGACCAGTTCTCGGCTTCGACAAATTGGTTCCGGGAAAAGAACACGGTCGCCAATCCGTGCAACGCGCCGGCTTTGTCCGGCTCCAACTCGAGGGCTTTGCGGTAGAGCGCTTCGGCTTCATCCAATCCGCCTCGTTCCCGCAACAGATTCGCGAGATTGACGTACACGCTGTTGCCGGAGGGTCCCAGCTCGATCGCTTTGCGGTAGGCGGCCTCGGCGTCATCGGTCCGGCCCAGATCATGATAGACGTAGCCGAGCACGTTGTGGGCGCTTGCGTCAGTTGGTTCCAACTCGATGGCTTTCAGCGCGGCCTGCACGGCGGCGGCGGGTTGGCGTCCGCGCAACAACACTTCGGCTTTTTGGACCCACAACCGCGTCTCGATCGGATTCAAACGCAGACACCGCGTTGACGGCATCTTCATAACGCCCGACCAAGGTGTACGCCTCCGACAGCCAGCGCGCGGTGAGCGGCCAGGCGGGCGCGAGCCGCGCGGCTTCTTCCAGCTCTTCAACGGTGCGGTCGAAATTTCCGACGCGGTCGCAAGGCCGGGGAGGGTCCCCATGGAAGCCACTATGCACGAAACACGTGAACTTGCCTTCCACGCTGACAGCCACTACGTTCAGCCGCCTTATGGAAAAAGTGGTCATCATCGGGACCGGTTGCGCCGGGCTGACGGCGGCGCTTTATGCTGCTCGCGCGAATCTAGCGCCGCTGGTGTTCACGGGAACATTGCCAGGAGGCCTGCTCACAACCACGAGTATCGTCGAAAACTATCCCGGTTTTCCCGAAGGCATTGACGGCTATGAGTTGATGACCCGGATGCAGAAACAGGCCGAGCGCTTCGGCGCGCGCGTGAAGTTCGCCACGCTCGAAGCGGTGGATCTGTCGAAAAGACCATTCACGTTGACTGTCGATGGCGAAATGGTTCAAACCCAGACCCTGATCATCGCCAGTGGCGCCAGCCACCGCCATCTCGATCTGGAAAGCGAATCGTTGCTCGAGAAAAAGGGAGTGACGTATTGCGCGACCTGTGACGGCGCGCTGCCGATCTTTCGCAATCAGCCGCTCGTCGTGGTCGGCGGCGGCGATTCCGCGTGCGAAGAAGCGATCTATCTGACGCGTTTCGCTTCCGTCGTCCATCTGGTTCATCGCCGCGACACGCTACGCGCTTCGAAGATCATGGCCGAGCGAGCGCTGTCCAATCCAAAGATCAAACCTATTTGGGATTCGGTCGTCAGGGAAATCCTCGACGTGAAACAAGACAAAGTGACGGGCGTGCGGTTGCAAAACCTCAAGACGAAAAAGCAGACGAAGGTGGATTGCGCGGGTGTGTTCGTCGCCATCGGCCACATCCCGAACACG
>Ga0209056_10005298_pt1 | contig 13434 bp, 9 predicted proteins | sample GraSoiAngelo_114_FD_185876 | JGI IMG/M metagenome (GOLD analysis project Ga0209056, IMG submission 185876) | Grasslands soil microbial communities from the Angelo Coastal Reserve, California, USA - 14_0903_13_40cm (SPAdes) (version 2) | ecosystem: Environmental > Terrestrial > Soil > Grasslands ... | reverse complement strand
GCGCCGGCCGCAGAATCCTACGCAGTTCCGCTGACGATCGTGACTGAGGACCGTCCAGGGATGCTGGCCGAAATTGCGGCGGCGATTTCCGACGTGAAAGCCAATATTTTAAATGTGGAAGCGCGGACTGCCGACGAGCGCGGAACGATTGATATCACCGTGGAAATTCCCGACATGAAACACCTCGAAAGGGTCATCATGTCGATCAAGAAAATTGATGGTGTTTACGACGTAAGCCGATCCACGAAAACTCTAAACATTGCGCGATAGGCGTGGGGGGACCGGCCAAAAGGCCATCAAGGAGGCCGCGAAGCGGCGTACCAACTATGGCTTGGCCGGTGGGCCCGACGCTAATTAATGTCTCATGAACAAAGAAGTCATCTCAACGCCTCTGGGTCCGTCGGCGCTTGGACCTTATTCCCAAGCAATACGGGCCGGTAACCTGTTATTCGTTTCCGGCCAAATTCCGCTTGATCCGTCGACCGGACAGATCATCCCGGACAAGACCATTCAGGCGCAAACGCGCCGCGTACTTCAGAACCTCCTCGCCATCGTCAGCGCGGCTGGCGGTTCTGGTGAGAACATCGTAAAGACAACCGTATTTCTTCGAAACATGGGCGACTTTGGGGAAATGAATGCCGTATACGGCGAATTCTTTCGCCTCAGGCCGCCCGCCCGCTCCACGATCGAAGCCTCTCGATTGCCTCGGGACGTCTCGATCGAGATCGACTGTATCGCGGTTATTTGATACGTCTGCGTAACTTCACGTCGAGACCAAAGTTTCCCAGCTCGTCTCGAGACGCTTGGACGGACGTGTTACCGCTGACGAAATACTCAATCAGGACGACCTGCTGGCGGTTCGAGGAAAGATCCTGAGAATACGTAATCGATAATTCCTTCGTCACCTGCCGCGATACAGAAATTCGCGTGCTGGAGTTATTCTCGGCACCGACCTGGAAGGGCTCCAGCCGGACACCCGTGCCGGTCCCAAGTACTCCCAGACGATTGCCCACGCGTTGCTGCAAAAGATCGAAGAGAATAGACGCCGCACCACTCTGGAAAAGCTGCTCACTTGTGGGGGTGCTGCCGGGTCTGATATTGGCAATCTCTTCACGCGTTCGGCCGCCGGCGATCAAGCTGACGATTTCCAGTTCGGGCAGCGGCGGATCGGAGCGCATGTTCAGACGCAGCTGATCGCCGCGCCCGGCAACCGTCAAAATCACGCGATAATCCCGCACCTGCGACTCGGCCTCGATATCGACCGCCGGAACTATTCGCAACGGATCTACAAAATCGATGTTGCCGCGCGTGACCGTATAGCGATTTCCCTGAAAGACCAACGTTCCACCACTCGCCTCCACATGGCCGGTCAGAGACGGCTCGGCAAGCGTACCTTTCAGGTCGACATCGACTCTCGCCTCGACATCCGCCATTGGATTTTGAATCGTGATATTACGGCTGCCTTCAATATGTACACTCAACTGCAATCTGCCGGCGGGAGAAGGCCCCACACTCAGATTACGTTCCGTCAAGAGCGCAAGAAATTCTTCGAAGCTGCTGCGGTATGAGAGGCTTTCGATCTGAACCCTGCCTTCAAGACGCGGGGATGCCCAGTTGCCTCGCAGGTCCAAACTGCCGTCGACCACCGTGCGCAGACCTTCGGGATACCGAAAACGCACGTTGTCTGCGTCGATATGAATGTTCATCGATTGCAATCCGCCGCGTTCGAGTAAGCCTGTTCCTTGTGCCCGGACTGTCCCGCCGCTGACCTGGCCGGTAACATTGGAAAGGTTGACCTGATCGCGATTGAAGAATACGTCGCCGTTGACATTCGTCAAGCTAGCGAAGAAACGCTCGCGCCGGAAAGAACCGTTGTTGATGTGCGCAACTCCACGAAGGTCCGGCATCTGTGGGGTTCCTGTCAGCGCAACCTGAACATTTACCGATCCGCCCGGCTTCCATTCCCGAGAGGCGACTCCAAGCAAGGCCAAATCCAGTTGCCCGCTCACATCGAGGTTGACCGGAGTGTGTTCGGTAAAAGCAATTGTGCCTGCAACGTTGACTTGAGTCGCCTCACCCTTCAGCGTGACGCCGATGAGGTTCAGCCGGTCGGAATTGAACTCGATAGTAAACGGTTTGGTCGTCTGAAGCGGCACATCCGGCACATCCTGAAGACGCAAATCGGCCGCTTCAATCTGTCCTTGTCCCCGCAAACGCGTGCGGTCTGTCAATAGCCCGGACAAAGTCACGTTTCCCGTCGCGGTAACCGTAGCTGGAATCCTGGCGAGCCTCTCGACCGGATATTGTTTGAATTTCGCTTGCGCTGTGAACGGATAACCGGTTGCCGCGGTGTCCAGTTGTGCCGTGAGATTGATGTTCTTGCCGGTATTCAGCCTCAGATCCAACTTCGATCCCATCGAAGCCAGTTCGACCTGAGCCTGTGGGAAAACCTCGCCCTGAATCGACAGATTTTGGATTGTTCCGCTACCGCTGATATTCGGCTGTTTTGTGGTTCCCTCTCCGCGAACGTTCGCCTGCCGGATGACACCTTGAATAACATCGGGCAAGCCGGCTGGGTAGAATGTTGCCAGATCAACCGAATTTACACGCGCCGAGAATTTCAAAGCGTCGTTGGCGCGATTGAGCGTGACGTTGCCCGTGAGCGTCGAATCATTTCGCTGAATCGCGAGCTGGTCGATCTCAATGACCGGTTCCGAATACCGGACATACCCATGAGCGTTTCCTATGGCGTGGTTATCGATGGACAAATTCTCTGCTCGAATGTCGCCCTCAACTTTTACTGTAGGCGCAAGTGAAGAGACATGAACGTCACCGGCAAAACTTCCGTCGAAAGTGCGATTAATGAATGATCGAAGATCTTGCGCTGATACGCGGCTCGATTGCACTCGCAGATCCGCCGTTGAGCCTGAAAGTGCTGTGCTCCCGTTGACCAGCAATTGGGATTCGCCGTAATTAATTCGAACGTTTCTGAGAACGGCGACCTCCGAAGGAGTATCGAGACGCACCCCGCCCGATGCCTCTTGGATTTTCCATTGGCGAAATACGTGATTCGCAAGTGTGAATTCTCCGTCAAGGACGGGCTTGGGAATTGCACCGGTCAGGCGTCCGTCGAAAGTCCCTTCTCCGTTCGCATCCGCGTAAACGAATGCGATGTCCTTTAAATTCGATGAAGCCAGATTCACCTTCAGATCAGACATCTCGGGTTGAATCAGCCCGTCAGCTCTCACGGTAGTTGAAAACAGCCTCACGTCCGCATTGGCCACACGCGCCTTGCCGGGACTGAGTTGGTAATCGCTCCTTCCGTCCAGCGGCAGAGGAATAACCTCGGGCGCCCGCGGTGGACTGTAACTGGCCAGATCTGCATTTCCGCCAAATTCAAATCGGGCGAGCCGTCCTTCGAACCAGCCGTTCAATGTACCCGTCAGATTTGAGAAGACCCGGTATTTTCGATCCCACGGATACACACGTACAAGAGCCGCAGCATCGATTTGCGCGTAACGAACATTAAGATTCGTTCGTGAGGGTCCAGGAAGATCTTCAACAACAATATCGCCGGTGACGGAACCGCCGGCCACGGCGGTCTTCATGTTGTGAACCGTGAGGCGTTTTTCCGGGTACCGGTAGGCGTATTCGCCTGCCGATTTGCCTGCGTGCCATCCATCGAAATCCACTTCGTTCGCTGATGTTTGACCTTGCGTGGAAAAATAACCGGAAGCGAATTCGAGAAATCCGGCTACCTCGGCGTTGCCGCCAAAGGTGTCCTCGGGGAAGAAATAATTCAGAAATGGAACCTGAACGTTGCCGCTGTATGCGAGCTTTCCCGAAATATTTCGGCTCAACAACTGGTTGATCCTGCCTTGGAGCCGTACTGCGGTACGACCCGAAGTGATGGAAATCTTATGGGCAACCAGGGTCGCGCGAGTATAGTCCGCGTCCGCGGCAAGAGTGTAGGGAATCGAGCGCTGAGCTTGGGAAGACCGGTCGAGGATCCCGTCGTAACGGAAATGACTTTCAAGAACTTCGTGCCCCGCGTTGTAGTTCAGAACGGCTGCTACCTTTTGGGTCGAAAAATTGAGGTTGATCCTCCGCTCATTCAGGAGCGCCGCGCCGCCGAGCACATTGAAGTTTTTGATGGAGATTTCGAAACCGAAAGGATTTCCTCCGGGCCCTCGCGCTGGTGATGGAATGTTGGTCCTTCCGTCCGGCCCCACAATAATGTGAAATTCCGGGCCGCTAAACGTCAGTTCGAAGAGGTCGATCTTCTTCTCGAACAGCATTCGGAGGTTTAAACCGACATCGATGCGTCTGAAGTGAGCCAGGGGCTCTTCTTCTGCGGGCTCGAGACCGCGTAAGGTCAGATCGTCCAGCCAGACCCGTCTGTGCCGGAAGCTCCACTCCAAGTTCTTGAGTGTTACTGTGGCGCCGGTTCTCCGCTCGATTTCATGCACAACATACTGATGCACTCGGTCCTTGAAAGCCGGTGAGTTCAGATACACAACAATACCGCCTGCCAGCGCCCCCACGATGAGCGCCAGGACAACAAGAACCAGAACGATGCTGCGCCTATTTAAAAATCTCAATCTTGCTCTTTCTGCGAATCGCTTCCAGCCAGATATTGATCTCGTGGTTCAAAGCTTCCTGAAAAACATTGTTCCGAACCGAGTCCGCGACGCTTTCCAGCGTCGGGATGGCCGCCAGGCCGCGTTCTTTTGCGGCTGGAACAAATACGTTTTCGTAATAACGGCGGATATCTTCGTCCGTAGGATGAATGGACTCTCCCCAGCGCTTGTCGAAATACTTTCGCATCCGAATACGCAGACGGACCGCTTCGCGAACTTTCGCTGGCGGCAAGTCGGAACCGGGGCCGAACTTACGCATTTCGGCATCGACTTCGCCATCGGTAACGTCGGCGGTAACATCCGTCATATTCGTTTCGATCAGGTAATCATCGATCACGTGCTGGAGAAGCGCCGCCTCATCCTCAATCGGCTTGTCGCCGAGCGTTCCCCGGATCTCACGCTGCTGGCGCATGTCACTCGCCGTGATGATGTGCCCGTCAACGACAGCCACAATGCGATCGATCACCTCCGCACGAATGGCGAACGGCAACGACAAACAATACAAAAGCAGCAACACCCGTTTCATAAGCTAAAAAGGATTCCCCAGCGTGAAGAACACCTTAAAGCGGTCCTCTCTCCTATATAACGGTTCGCCCGGCTTGAGGGTAGATAGATCTTGCACTCTGAATCTGAGCTTTGGATTCAAATTGATTCCAACGTCGATGCGCACCGGGCCGAGTGGGGTCTGGTAGCGGAGGCCGAATCCGGCGGTGTGCGTAAACTGACTGAGATGGATATCCGACAACGTTGAAAATACATTACCAGTATCGTAAAAAAGAGCGGCGCCCAAACCCTTAATGGGAATGATGCCCAAGGGGGTCCGATATTCGAAATTACCGATCGTCATCGCGTAGCCGCCCTCAGGTACCGCATCGTCGAATGAAAAACCCCTGAGTGTTGTCGACCCACCTGCGAAATAGCGTTCCGTGGGTGGCAATGATGTCGTACCTCCGAAAGGATGGTTCCACCCTAGACGAACCGACGTTGCGAGTACTCCGCGAGGAACCGGGGTATAAAAACTGTACAGGTTATACAACGAAGTGAAATTCAATTCAGAACCAAAGGCACGGCTTGCGATCTGAAATGTCGTCGTATTGAACGAACCTGTAGTCGGATTCAATGGATCGTTTCGGCGGTCTTGAACGTAGGACGTGCCGAACCGCGCGATTTGGAAAATGCCCCGTTCCGTTTTAAGTTTTTCTGCCAGAGGATTCACACGAATATCCTCCAGGTCGACCGTCTGATACCCCATCGTAAACAGAAAGTTTTGGCTAGGGGAGAAACGCTTCAGAGTTTGCAATGAAAAGTCGAGCCGGTTCGCGGTAAAAGAGGGTCGTTGCGTGTGTTCAAAGAACGCAGAGGCGAAACCATCGAGGTCGTGATTGAACAACCGCGGTTCACGAAATGTCGATTGAGCAAGCCGCTCCCTGAGGCTGCCTCGAACTCGAAAGCTGATTGAACGATCGAGGCCCCACAAATTGTTGTGAGAGATTTCGACCGTGCCCCGCACGCGTTCGTACTCCTGGTAGCCGATACTGTAAGTGAGCAAAATCGGTTTTGCATCTTCGACCTGAATTAATAGATCGCGTGTGTGCGGTTCCATTTCCGACAATGTTACGATGTCGACCCTGGTGAACAAGCCGGTGGCATACAGACGCCGTTGACCTTCGAGAACCACTTCCGGATTGTAAGGAGTATTTGGATAGAGACGGCTATTTCGATGGATGATTTTGTCCTTCGTTAATGTATTTCCCTCCACGAAAATCCTGCCGATTTGATAAGACTCCCCTTCCGTTATCACAAATGCGACGCGCATCCCGTGATTCGATTCGTCATCCATCACGCTACGCTCGACGCGAGCATCCGCGTAACCGCGCGCGTAGTAGTACTGGGTAACGGCAGCACGCGCTCGGTCCACCACCAACGGTGTGTAGAGATCTCCTTCCTTCAGTTGCATCGCTTTGCGCAATTCGGGTTCGGAGATGGCGGAATTCCCCACGATCACAATAGAATCGATCGGCACCTGGCGCCCTTCCTGAATTTCGATCATGATGTTGATGCTATGATCGACCTCTGCGTAATTGCCTTTGACGACGGTTCCTTCGAAGCCGGCATTGCGATACATCGTCTCAATCGTCCGGACATCCTCATTAAGCGCTTCCGGGCTGAAGAAACTTGGATTCAAAAGCTGTCCTTTTCGAACCTTCATGCGTGCTCGAATGTCGTCGGTGCTGAAATGTTGATTGCCTTCAATTGCTACCGCTAGGATTTCGTGTTTCACACCGGGCTCGATCGGATAGTTGATCTGAATGGCATTGTCTAGAGGCGCAGGGATCAAGTCCTTCCCAACCATGGCTTCGAAGTAGCCTTCCTGTTGCATATAGCGGAGAATCTGCGCGCGGCCTTCTTCGACAAGATCCTCATCGACCGAGCCCTCTTCGAAAACGGGCACGAGTTCCCGCAATTTCTTATTTGAAATTTTGAATCCCGGCGTCTCGACAAGCGTGAATTGGCCCGGTTCGATCACCACATCAATGTCGACCGTATTCGTCGAGGACTGGTACATGCGATTTTCTGTGACTTTCGTATTCAAAAAGCCTAGCTCCGAGAACTTGGCGCGGATATTTGCCTGACCCTTTTCAGCTCGACTCGCGGAATATTCATCGCCGCTTTTGAAATTGAATGCATCGAGCAACTCTTTTTGGGAGAACGTTTGCAGTCCTCCCTGCACTCGAACGCTGCCTACTTTTGCTTTATGGCCGGGGGTGACGCTCAGCGTCACGAACGCCAGTTGCGAGGCTTCCTCGAGTTGATATTTGGGCGTGATCGCGGCTTCAAAATATCCTTCAGCTTTCAGCAAGTCGAGCGTCTCTTGGACAATCGCATCCACGGCGGAACTCGTGAATTTTTCGCCGTACGGCAGGCGGAAATATGCGGATAGCGGACGTTCGAGAAGATTTTCGGGTTCCAATCGAATCGTGCTGAAGAAAAAATTGGACTGCACCCGGAATATGAGATCTGTCGCGCCGTCGGCTGCCGGAGTGGCGTCGACTTCGACGTAGCTGTAATGTCCGGTGTTGTAGAGGGCCTGTATGGATGAACGGATGTTGTCCGTGGTAATGACGTCCCCGGGACGAATCGGCAGAAGCTCGAGGTCGGTTTGCGATTCCGTTCCTGAAAGCGTAAGGCTGGCTACGCGAGTGCCGTAGTACTGCTGTTCCGCATTGAGCCAATATGGTACCAGCAGTACCAACATGAGGACCCGCACCTTCATATAACCTACGCTGCTCCAATACCTTAGACGCAACTTGTTAAGAAGGTAGCAATCTGAGGAGAAATTTAGGCTTTAGTCACCCGGCCGGAGCGGATGCAATTAGTACAAACCCGCATGCTCTTGTGGGTTTTACCGACAACGACCCGAACACGCTGAAGGTTCGGATTCCAACGCCTCTTCGTCAGATTATGGGCGTGGCTTATCCGATGGCCGTACAGCGGGCCCTTGTTACAGATTTCGCAGCGCGCCATGAAGGCAATCTCCTTATGAAATAACCCGAAAGTATACCATAGGTACTCTGACTGGGACCTGAACCCTCAACTGCGCGTAGTGGGTCACTTTGAAAGTTATCGAGCGTGGTAACTGTAGCGCCGCTCCGCGAAGCGCAAGCGCGAGAGTGTGCTAGAATGGCAGTACTTCTCGGATGACGGAGCCTTCCTAATGAAATGTTTGTCCATTTCGGCCCTGATCGCCGCTTTGTTAGTCTTAGCATCGTGCGGTTCGGCCTCTAAAGCGTCTGCCGACGTCGTTGCGCGCGTGAACGGCAAAGATATAACTACCGCGCAATTGGAAAAGCAGTTCCAGAATCGGTTAAATGGAGCCGAACAGCCGCCGTCGGCGGAGGAAGCGCAAGATCTTAAGCTTCAAGTCCTCAACCAATTGATCAACGACCAAATTCTGCTCGAGATGGCTTCCACCGCCGGCTTGAGTGCGACGGATGCAGAAGTTGACGTCAAGTTCAATGAATTCAAAAACCAATACACCGAGGAAAAGTTTAAGGACCTGCTCAAAGAACAGAAGATGACGATCGATGATATCCGGAACGAACTTCGGAAAAGTATCACGATCGATAAGCTCGTGAACAAAGAGATCACGTCGAAGATCTCAGTAACGGATGCGGAGATCAAAAATTTCTACCAGAAAAATAAAGAGAGCTTCAATCTTCCCGAGAGTTATCACATTGCGCATATCCTCGTAACTCCCGTCGCCGACCCCGATCTCCGTAATGGAAAAAACGACGATGCGAAGAGCCCGGACGAAGCCAAGCAAAAGGCGGCGCGCTTACTGAAGGAGGTCCAGGGCGGAAGAGATTTCGCAACTGTAGCGAAGGAATCCTCTGAAGATCCGAGCTCGGGTCCCAACGGTGGGGATCTGAAATTCCAGCCGCTGCAGGCGATTGAAAACATTGATCCAAGACTGGCGCAGGCCGTTCAAAAAATACGGCTAGGGGAAACTTTCCCGCAGGTGATCGAAACCCGCTTCGGTTTCCACATCCTGAAATTAATGGAGAAAGACGCCGGGGGACAGAAGGATCTCTCCGATGCTCGGGTCCAGGCGCAGGTGCGCCAGGTCATTTTCAATCGGAAAGACCAGACGCTGAAGAACGCCTTCTCGGAAGCCGCACGGAATAAAGCAACCGTGATGAATTATCTCGCCGAGAGGATTCTCGCCGCGGCGGGCAAGAGCCAGTAGGAAGGATTTTCAAAATTATCTGAGCACCCGTCTCCGTCCATCAACCTTCCACGCACTGGTTTGTTGGGCCCTCGACTCGGACGGCCCTCGAGACTGCTCGGAGCGGAACAGCGCAACCGCCACCGCCGCAACGGCCCGCTCGTCTTGAGTTATTTTCGTTTGATGCGCTCGGCTTGCCAGCCAGCGATCGATGAAGCCGGTATCGAAGTCACCTTTCAAAAAATCCGGATATTGGAGAATCTCGACAAAGAAACCAATGTTTGTCTTGATTCCTTCGACATGGTATTCGCGTAATGCGCGCTGCATCCGTCGAATGGCTTCCTCGCGCGTAGCGCCCCATGTCGCAAGCTTTGAAATAAGCGGATCGTACTCGATCGGCACGGTCCAGCCTTCATAAACTCCGCTGTCATCGCGCACCCCTGGTCCCGATGGTGTCTGTAACATGAAGATTTCACCGGGAGATGGAAAGAAGTTGTTGTCCGGATCTTCCGCATAAATCCGGCATTCGATAGCCGCCCCACGCATGGTCACATTATCTTGGACGATCGGCAGTTTCTCACCGGCTGCCAAACGAATCTGAAGTTGGACCAGGTCTAAACCTGTTACCAATTCCGTTACCGGATGTTCGACTTGAAGTCTGGTGTTCATTTCCAGAAAGTAAAACCGGCGCTCCGGATCCACGAGGAATTCGACAGTCCCGGCATTGTAGTAGTTCGCCGCTTTTGCAACCTTCAGCGCGGCCTCGCCCATGCGACGCCGAAGATCAGGATTCATAATTGGCGAAGGACATTCCTCGATCACCTTCTGATGCCTGCGCTGAATCGTGCATTCGCGTTCGCCGCAATAAATGGCGTTTCCGTACCGATCCGCAATGACCTGGATTTCGACGTGCCGTGGCCTCTCCACGAATTTCTCGATGTAGATAGAATCGTCGCCAAATGCGGCTAACGCTTCGGAGCGCGTATTCCTCAAGGCGCTTTCCAATTCCAGTTCGTCACGAACCAGGCGAAGACCCTTTCCGCCGCCGCCTCCCGAAGCCTTGATCATGATCGGATATCCTACCGATGCGGCAATCGACCGCGCTTCTGCATCCGCGTTGATGGGATCAAGTGTGCCCGGAACCGATTCCACACCGTATTTTGCGACGGCGCGCCGCGACTCTATTTTGGAACCCATTAATGCGATCGATGCCGGCGAAGGACCAATGAACGTGATCTCCGCATCTTCGCAAGCCTGAGCAAACGCAGCATTCTCGGCAAGAAATCCATAGCCGGGATGAATAGCGTCGGCATTTGCCCGCTTGGCGGCATCGATGATCTTGCCTATGACAAGATAACTTTCACGGGAAGGTGCGGGGCCAATCGCGTACGCCTCATCAGCCATACGCGCATGGAGCCCGCCCCGATCCGCTTCGGAATACACGGCAACGGTGGCGATACCCATTTCTCGGCACGCGCGAATCACCCGAACTGCAATTTCACCGCGATTCGCTATGAGGATCTTCTTAAACATCCGCCGCCTCTCCCGTCCTTAGTCCATAGGGAATGGATACGATGAATAAAAACAACAATAAGACCTCGGAATCACCAAAGTTGTACTCAAATAAACCGGCAACCATGAAGCCCGTCAGGGCCGCCAACGCCGAGAGGACGATCCATCGTGTGTTTTCGCCTGTCGTCCTCAGCATCGCGACCAAACTGGCATAAAGTTCAAAAATAAACCAAAAGAAGGCAGCCAGGCACAACAAGCCCCGCTCGGCCCCGATTTGAACGATATTATTTTCCAGGTGCCCATAATAGAAATTGCTCAGGTCTGTGCCGCTGTAGTAACGAGGAAACTCGGAATGGATCCGCTGAGGACCGACACCGAAGAGCGGATGATCCCGAATCATTTGTAATCCCCCGAACAACAGTGCGACACGGCTGGCATCGGGGGCGAATGCCTGCTCTTGAAAGCTCATCGATATACGGTGCTGGATGAGGCCGGACGCGCCGACCGCCACAAGACCCACCGGCAGTACCGCCCCGATTAAAGTCCTTCGCGGAAGATTTATTGCCACAGCCAGCAGACCGGCAACCGCCCCAAGCCACACACTGCGGGTGAAGCTGAGAACCAACGCGGACCCAGTCACTGCGGCGGGTGCAACCCAGCGGCGGCTTAAAATCATTAAGGCAGGAATCGCCGCACACCACACGAGCAGTTGTTCGGCGCTGAATGTTATCCAATGACCCATAAATCCGGTCATGCGTCTCAAGACCGTCGGATCGTCCGCGAGGTCGTGAGTGGTACGAAATTTGATGTAAGCGTTCGTGAACTGAACCAGCGCCAGGATCGATGCTCCCGCGCTCACCGCGAGCAATACCCTGTATGAGAGCCGGGCGCGGGAAGTCGTGCTGACGAAATTAGCGGCAAGGAATGCCATGGCAAATAAAACAAATTTCCGCACAGATGCCACCCCGAGCTCCGGCTGCGGTGACATCGCCAGTGAGATCACGGTCGTAGCCATGAACGCGCAAAGCGGCAGAGTGTAGCTCGGCCAAATGATTCGCCCGGGGCGGAATAGGAGCCAACCGAGAAAGGCAAGCGCAAGTAGCGTTTCCGCTGCGGCAATCGACACCAGCGCCGAGGCGGCCGATGCGAGCGTAAGCGCAAAGAGCCAAAAGTCGCGTGAACCGCGCATAATCGCGGATTCTATTCGATATTGTGGTTTGTTTGAGATATAAAACCAGGTCCTGTGGTTGTTTTTCATTTGCGAAATCTGCGCTTCGGTTACACGTCGATCCCGGTGCTCAGCAACGTATCATTCGATATTGCACCCGGTGAGTTCGTTGTGCTGCTCGGCCCAAATGGAGCCGGTAAATCGACATTGCTGAAGATCCTCGCGGGCCTGATCCATCAATACACTGGATCAGCCGAGTTGTGCGGCCAACCCCTGGCTCGCCTGAGACCGGTTGAGATCGCAAGGCGTATCGCTTTTGTACCTCAGGAAACGCATATGGTATTTCCGTTTACCGTGCAAGAAATCGTCATGATGGGGCGGCTCCCACACCGGGCGTTCGGCGCTTTTCTCGACAGCCGGATGGACACAGAACGGACCATAGAGGCCATGGCGTTGACGGATACTGTGATGCTGTCGGGAAAAAGATTCAACGAGATCAGCGGGGGCGAGCGCCAGCGCGTTGTGCTCGCCAGCGCGCTGGCGCAGGATCCCGAAATTTTGCTTCTCGACGAGCCAACGGTTTACCTCGATCTAAAACATCAAATCCAGTTTTACGATATTCTCGAGCGCCTCAATGCCGAGCGGGGGCTGACGATCATCAGCGTTACGCATGACGTCAATCTGGCGGCGAGATACGCGCGTCGCGTAATCGCGATTCGTGCCGGACGTCTCGTGGTGGATGGACCTCCGGATGAGGTCCTCACGTCTCAGCTTTTTTATGACATCTTCGAAATCACCGCGGCTGTTTTCAAACGGCCTGACGGCCGCGGCAATTACGTCATTCCGACCGCGTGAAGGTGGGCTTTCAGCCAGGCGCTTCCTGATGATCGTCGGCCCCTGCGCTGCGTTCTCGTTGTTGGTCGTGGTTGTCGCCCCCTGGATCGGTTCGACGGGCGTGACGTGGCATCATGTGTTGGCGGGAATCAGCCCAGACCGCGAGATTTTTGTGGTGGCGCGCCTCCCGCGAACTCTGTTCGCCGCTATCGTCGGCGGCGCATTGGCAGTGGCGGGTGTCTTGTTTCAGGCCCTCTTACGAAATTCCCTGGCCGATCCATTTACCCTGGGCGTGTCGGCTGGCAGCTCGTTCGGCGCGGTCGTGGCGATTTGGTTCGGATTGGAAACGGCGATTTGGGGGATTCCCTGGATTTCTGTCGCCGCATTCACGGGAGCGTTTGTCACCATACTTCTCGTGTTTTTCATCGCGCGAACCGGCAACGCATTACCGGCATTCACGTTGCTTCTGGCAGGCATTACGCTGAATTTTGTATTCGGCGCCCTGATCATGTTCATTCACTACGCGGCGAATTTCAGTCAGGGTTATCTTATGA
>Ga0209056_10005297_pt1 | contig 13436 bp, 12 predicted proteins | sample GraSoiAngelo_114_FD_185876 | JGI IMG/M metagenome (GOLD analysis project Ga0209056, IMG submission 185876) | Grasslands soil microbial communities from the Angelo Coastal Reserve, California, USA - 14_0903_13_40cm (SPAdes) (version 2) | ecosystem: Environmental > Terrestrial > Soil > Grasslands... | reverse complement strand
GTTCCGCCAGGAAAGGAACTATGCAACGGACGCCCGACCAACTTCCAGACCCCTGGCTTTTCGACAGCGAAGCACTTCTACGCGAACTCGACCGCTGCCGCGAACTCGTGCTCCAAATCCCAATCGACAACCCCCAAGCGACGCATTTTGGCATCAACAACGCAATTGCTGCGATCTGGAACCTGACCCAACAAGTCCGCTACTTGCTTCATTTGCACCGAGAAGGCCAACGAGCATTCGGCGCTAAAGCTGACCGGGAAACCCAAGCAAAAGCAGCCCTTAATCGCCAACAACGCAAACGCGAGACGTTCAGAAAATCCCCTCACTATCTCGCGTGCGTCCGAGGAAGCCGACCCCAACAAACACGCGTTATCCAGACGGCACGTACGGCGAAACGTTGATCTCTCGGAAGATGTGAAATCATCCGTCACCCTGCCCCGCGCAGGCGTGACCCACCGACCTACCAAGCACAACGGCGCGGGAAGCGGTCTCTATGCTCAGGCCGCAAGGCCATTTCCTGTCGGGCCTTAGCTGTGCTACATTTTCCGCCATGCCAGACCAACAACATTTCAACGACAGCAAAGAGCGCGTAGCCTTCGAACTTATGAAATACATTACAAGCGCCGATCCCGAAGGAACGCAAGCTCGAACTGCCCGCCCGATGCGTTACTACGCCTGTGTTTACGAAGGATGTTTTGCGCTTGTACAAGGACAAAACGCAGCGCAAGCAGATAGCATTTTCCAGCAACGCCTACGCACGCAGTAATCACCACCTACACAGTAGAGTAAGTAGTACTGTACTGCATCAAGCAGTCAGCATGCAGCAGGGTTAAAGAAAGTCGCGGTTCGTCCCTCACCGCGACTTCTTCACCCGGCCCAGCGAGAACCGCCAAAAATGCCCCACGAGCCCTCTTTCCGACCCCTGAGCAGTAAATGATTGTAATTGCGAAGGCGAACTCGACAGGGATATTCATACAATGAGCAAACCAAGTAAATTTTTTAACGAAAATATTCAATCAGCGGGTGGACCCAGGACTTTTGCGGCCACAGACCCCGAAAAATATAACCTATACGCAGGCCTTGAATCCTTATCACTGCTAGTTGAAGCGCTAGCCGCGCAAACAGCCGAAACCAACCAACAAGTCAGCGATATACAACGAAAAGTAAATACGATAAAGCGGCGCCAAGAGTAAGACTTCAGCAGCGTGTAATTATTATAATGAAAGCCTACCAACACCAATCGAAGCTAGCCCAGCACCAATCGAAGGGTGTTGGTGCCGATTCGGTATGGAAATTCCGATTGCAACCGCGCGCTTAACGGCAGACTTCGAATTTTCACGAAATCCGAATTGAATCGATCGCGCAGCGAGAGATCGAATCAGGCAGTCCAAAGCATCTGGGTCAAACGTTGCTGCCGCTCCATTTCAATTTCTGCCGAACGACACTGAAGAACGACACGTCTGGCATTACGGCAAGCGGCAAAGTCTTGTCAGCTTTTCGAATCGTCACAACCGCGCCCACTTCCAGGGGCAGCGGGTCGCGTCCATCGACACTGAGATAAACTGGATAATCGGGCTCGCTCGCTTCCACTTCAATGACCGACGATTCGGCCACGATGATCGAGCGGTTTGTCAGAACGTGCGGGCAAATCGGGGTAATCACTAGGACGCCCGACTGGGGCTCGAGGATCGGACCGCCGGCGGAGAGCGAATAGGCCGTAGAACCGGTTGGCGTCGCAACGATCAGTCCGTCTGCATTGAATTCGGTCAACGGTTCACCGTTCACGCAGGCTCGCAGTCGAATCAGGCGCGACAACTCACTGCGGCTAAAGACGGCGTCGTTCAACCCAATCATCGGCGCTCGGCCCTGGTGCGAAGTCTTGATCGTCACCTGGAGCAAAGTTCGATCGCTAAAGGTAATTTTTCCATTGGCAATGCCTTCGACGGCCTCGCGATAGGCCGGTGAGCTCGAACAAGTTAAAAATCCAAGCGAACCAACGTTGATTCCAAAAATTGGTTTGATCCGTTCGCCAAGTTGCCCAGCCACATTCAGGATCGTTCCGTCACCTCCGAGAACAACGAGCAGATCAGCCTTTGCCGCTAATTGCTGGACACTCCCGTCCGATTTTCGCCCCGCAAGCGCGGCCGTCTCCTTCTCCACCAAGATCGACATCGAAAAGCGAGCGAGCTCTTCTAGAACCGCGTTGACCAATTCCGCCACGCCTGGTTTTCCCGTGTGCGCAATTAATCCGATCGTCTTCGGAGACATATGAAAAACTCCTGATTACCGTCCGCGCCGGTGATTGTCGATGGAACAAGGCCGACCACACGATAATTCGCCGTCTCGGCGAACTTCACGATTTTTTGCTGCGCCTTCTCCTGCAACGCCGGATCGCGCACGATCCCGCCGCGTCCCACGTCTCCGCGCTGCAGCTCGAATTGCGGTTTGATCAGCGCGATGATCACACCGTCTGGAGTTATCAACTCGAAGGCGCGAGGCAAGATCAAAGTCAGCGAGATGAAGGAAACATCGACTACGCAAAGATCGACAAACTCCGGAATGTGCTCGCGCGACAGAAATCGCGCGTTCAATTTTTCCATCACCACCACGCGCGGTTCGTTGCGGATTTTCCAGGCCAGTTGACCATGGCCGACATCGACCGCGTACACTTTCGCCGCGCCGCGTTGCAAAAGGCAATCGGTGAAGCCGCCGGTCGATGCGCCAATGTCGAGCGCGATCTTGCCGCCAACATCGACCTGGAAAAAGTCCAGCGCGCCTTCCAATTTGAGCGCGCCTCGGCCGGCATAACGCGGGAGTTCCGCGACCGCGATCTCCGCCTTGGCCTCAACAAGTTCGGAAGATTTATCGATTACGCGGTCCCCCACTCTTACTTCGCCCGCCATGATGGCGCGCTGCGCACTCTCTCGGCTTTCAAAAAAACCACGAGCAACTAACAAACTGTCGATCCTGATTTTTTTGGCCATCAAAGCGGTTACGATTGCGTTTTTGTCTGGCCGCAAACATCGACATCCTTCGAGATGCTGCTATCGGCCTCTCGATCCAAATCGCGAACCAGTTTATCGACCGAGGCAACGTCATCAGCGCTGGCTCGCCGGCGCCGATATTTCCGCTCGATGATGCCTCGCAGTTTCAGCAAATCTTCCGGCGGCGGAGAATCGTAATACGTCCATTGTTCTTCGCCCGAAAACTTGGACTGAAAACGCCAGACTCCGCCAAATTTTGTCGCACGGACCTCTCGCTTCTTCCCCTCTCGATCTTTCTCTGTCCATATGTGTTGACGTGGCATCGTGGGGAAATCTTACATTAGCAGTCTTGAAAGACGCAGCCAGATTGCTGGTTTATTTCGTCGCGACCATTCTGCTCGGCGCGCTGCTGGCGCCGGTACTGTTCTGGATAGCGAACTGGCTCGCGGCACATGATATTTTTCCAGCGCTGGCAAAGTTCGATTTCGAAACTTTCTTTCATCGCGCGCTTCTGGTTGCAGCCCTGGTTTTGTTTTGGCCATTGCTGCGCTCGATCCGAATCGAAAGCCTGGGCGACTTGGATCTTGAACGCAATTCGCACTGGTTGCGCGACCTGTTTGCGGGATTTTTTTTGGCAGCGATTCCCCTTTTCTGCTGCGGCGCACTGTTGCTCGCACTGCACATGTATTCGCTGCGTCTCACGATTACCTGGGTTGCGCTGGCAAAGATCATCGGAACTTCAGTGATTGTTCCAGCGATTGAAGAAACTTTTTTTCGCGGGTGGACGCTGGGCATTTTGCTAAGAAGCAACCGCAAATACATGCCGATATTTGTCACGTCGGCGTTGTTTTCGATCGTTCACTTTTTGAAAGCGCCGATGCGAACATCGACAATTGTGACCTGGACTTCCGGATTCAATTCCATTGCTCATTCATTTTCGCAGTTTGCCAATCCGATGTTGGTCGCGGCGGGCTTCACGACATTATTTCTCATTGGTTGGATTCTCGCAGACGCGCGCCTGCGCACGCGCTCGCTTTGGTTGGCGATCGGTCTGCACGCGGGCTGGATTTTCGCCAGCGGCGCATTTAACAAAATCGCGCATCGAGAATTGATCGTTCTTCCCTGGCTCGGAAAAAATCTGCTCGTCGGGATCGTGCCGCTGGGCGTGGCTTGCTTGACGTGGATAATAATGCGCGGCTGGTTGAGATATGTCGGCGCTCGCAAAGTTTAACAGGCTGCGCGCGATTGCATCGTTGCTTTACCCACCGGCCTGCACAATTTGTTCCGCGAGCGTCGCGGCGAGTGAATATCTTTGCCCAGAATGCGACGCGAAGGTCACCCGCATCGTTCCGCCGTTTTGCGCAAAATGCTCGGAACCGTTCGCCGGTGCAATCAGCGGAGCATTTACTTGCGCCAACTGCGCCCACCAAACCTTGCATTTTGATGCCGCTGTCGCCGCCTATCGCAGCCGCGGGATTGTTCGCCGCGTCATCCTCGATTTCAAATACGGCCGCCAGATCCATCTCCGACATCCTGTGGCACGCTGGCTCCTCGCGGCGCTCGACGATGATCGACTCCGCGGCCACCGCTTCAATATCATCATTCCAGTTCCGCTGCACCCGGCCCGGGAACGCCAACGCGGTTTCAATCAAGCAGGTTTGCTCGCGGAATTGCTGAGCGCGCACATGTCGATCCAGGCAAAACCAGCGCTTGAGCGCATTCGGTACACCACCACACAGACGGCGTTTGATCGGGCCGAGCGGATGGAAAATTTACATGGCGCGTTCCGTTTACGAAAAAACGCGGACGTGCGAGACTTGCACGTGCTTTTGATTGACGATGTCTTGACAACTGGATCGACCCTGAGCGAGTGCGCGCGCGTTTTGAAGAAGGCGGGCGCGCTCTCCGTTTATGCCGCGACGGCGGCGCGCGCGTAACTCCCATGGCAATTTTCAAGAAACCGGCATTAAAGGCGGAAAGTCGCAAGAAACGCGACATCCCGCACGGCCTTTTCCAAAAGTGCCCGGGCTGCGACGAGGTCGTGCACGACATCGAGCTTGCGCAGAATCTGCGCGTTTGTCCCCGCTGCGATTATCACTTTGCGCTTTCGGCCAAGGACAGGATCGACAATCTCCTCGATCCGGAAACGTTTGTCGAAATGGATGCCGATTTGAAATCCGTGGACACGTTGCGTTTTCAAGGCATGGCCACCTACAAAGATCGCCTCAAAAATTACCAGGAGCGCACCGGCTTGACCGACGCGGTGATCAGCGGCTACGGAATGATCGACGGCTACAAAGTCGCGCTCGCGGTAATGGATTTCGGATTTCTCGCCGCGACCATGGGCTCGGTTGTTGGCGAAAGAATTACGCGAACCATCGAATACGGCACCGACCAACGTGCCGCCGTCGTCATCGTGTCCGCGTCCGGAGGCGCGCGCATGTACGAAGGAATGTTGAGTTTAATGCAAATGGCAAAGACGAGCGGCGCGCTCGCGCGACATGCCGAGCAACGGCTTCCCTACATTTCCGTTCTCACCAATCCGACCACCGCCGGCGTCATGGCCAGTTTCGCTTCGTTAGGCGATGTTATTATTGCCGAACCGAAGAGCATGATCGGCTTTGCCGGCCCCCGGGTTATCAAAGAAACCACGCATCAGGATTTGCCAAAAGGATTTCAAACGGCGGAATTTCTTCAGGAACACGGCTTGATCGACGTCATCGTGCACCGCAAAAAAATGCGCGAACAGATCAGCCAACTGCTCAGCTATTTTTCTTCCGCGCAGTGAACTACTCGGAGGCGCTCGCCTGGCTCTACAGCCTTCAGCGCTTCGGGATCAAGCTCGGGCTGGAGAACATCCAGCGACTCATCGCCCAATTGCATGTCGATCTTTCCCGCTCGCGTGTCATCCATGTCGCGGGCACAAACGGCAAAGGCTCCGTTTGCGCGATGATCGATTCGATCTGCCGCGCGCAAGGTTATCGCACCGCTCTCTTCACATCCCCTCACCTCATCACTTTCCGCGAACGTATTCGGGTAAATGGCAAAATGATTTCCGGAGATGCAGTGGCAGACGCCTTGACGAAAATTCACGATCTCGTTCGCGATTGGGATCCGCATCCGACGTTTTTCGAGATCACTACTGCGCTCGCGCTCAAATATTTTTCGGAAGCTGCGACGCGGCCCAAAAACTTCGAAAGGCAACTTTTACCGGAAAGCGGGCCGCTCCCCTTACCCTCCCCTCTCCCATCGGTGCGAGGGGAGAGGGGTAAGGTGAGGGGTAAATCAAAACCCAGTGCTGAGATTGAGATTATTATTCTGGAAACAGGCTTGGGCGGCCGTCTCGATGCCACCAACGCCGTGCAATCGAACGTTTCCGTCATCACCTCGATCGCGCTTGATCACCAAAAATGGCTCGGCGATTCGCTCGAGAAAATCGCGGCCGAAAAAGCCGGGATCATTAAACCAAAAGTGCCCGTTGTTTCTGCGCCGCAAAAGAAAGAAGTTGAAATTGTTCTGCGACAACGCGCGACGGAATGTGGAAGTCCGATCGAGTTCATAACCGAACCACATGAGCAACACCCGATTGCACTTTGCGGCGCTTATCAGAGACAAAATGCCGCGCTCGCCGTCGCCGCGATCCGCACAGCTAAGATGGACATCGACGATTCGGCGATTGAGCGTGGCCTGGCCAAGGTCGACTGGCCAGCGCGCTTTCAGAAGTGGGACGAACGAACAATCATCGACGGCGCTCATAATCCTGCCGCGGCGCGCATTCTTGCCCAAACGTGGTACGAACAATTTGGAAATCAGCGCGCGACACTCATTCTCGCCATTCTTTCGGACAAAGATTTACCCGGCATTTGCGAGGCGCTCGCACCGATCGCGGATTCCGTTTTGCTTCCAAAAATCCGCAGCGACCGCGCGGCGCCGCCGGAAGAACTCGCGCAAGTTCTCTCTACCATTACTCCATCACTCCCCTACTCCATCACTCCATCGATTGCCGACGCGCTCGATCAAGCGCGCGCAAAACCGAATCCCATTCTGCTGACCGGCTCGTTGCACTTCGCCGGTGAAGCCCTCGCGCATCTTCGCGGCGAACCCGCTGCCTTCGAAGAATGCGCGCAGTGAAACTCGCGCGGCCGAACGCACACGTTCCGGGGAGCGCACGCGCCCTCGCGTGCTGGCGATGGTGCCCCGCCATCGCGAACTTTTAATAACTCTGAAAGGGGAATGTTTCGGCGAGGGCGCCGAAACGAGCACGCGAGGGCGCGTGTGCTCCCCGGATTTAATGTTCAATCCGCGGGAACAGTGAGGTGGATCGCGCAGTCCCTTGCGCGATGCCAGTTGTTTGCGGCTTTGCCGCCTAAAATGCCAACGCGTTCGGAGAACGCGTTCCACCTATTTCTCAATTCGCGGGAACAACGGCACCGGTTTGCCGACAACATGCCCGTCCGGCAATTTCCCCCACTCTGCGTCTGCGAGTGAGAACCGCTCTTCTTTTCCACTCAACTCCATCTTCCAATTCAGTTGATCAAAAATTCCGTGCGCCGCTGTTGGCAGCACTGGCGAAATCAAAATCGCGATTGCGCGAAGCGATTCGACGAGCGTGTAGAGAAAACTATCGAGCGCATCAGCTGATGCTGGATCTTTTGCCAAAACCCAAGGCTTGTTAACCTCGACGAATTCGTTGCAACCCGAAGCGTAAAGAAGTGGCGCACCGATGGCTGTGCTCACTGAGAATTTATCGAAGTCTCGCCTGTACCAATCTGGATATTTTTTCCAGCCTTCACCCGCTTTTTGCACGGCGTCGACGCTCTCTTTGCCTACGGGCTTCTTTACAGTGCCGCGTCGATATTTTTGCGTCATCGTAAGCGAGCGATTGACCAGATTACCAAGCTTGTTTGCCAACTCCGCGTCATAACGCTCAACGAGCCGATCTTCGGAAAAATCGGCGTCCCTGCCGGTGACAATGTCCCCCATTAAATAATACCGGAGCGCTTCAGCACCGTATCTTTCGATGAGGGCGTTTGGATCGACAATGTTACCTGCACTCTTGCTCATCTTCGCACCGGAGATGTTCCACCACCCGTGGACGAGGAGTTGCGGCATTTGATCATCAGGAAAACCGATCGCGTGAAGCATGATGAGCCAGTATATCCCGTGCGCCGGAATCAGAATGTCTTTACCGATGATTTGCAGCGCGGGCCACTTGTCCAAGAAAGTTGAGGTTTGAGAGTTGAAAGTTGAGAGACTCGGATCATAACCAGCGAAGCTGATGTAGTTCGTTAGGGCATCGAACCAGACGTAGGTGACGAAATCTTTGTCGAACGGGAGCTCGATTCCCCAATCGAGCCGCGATTTCGGGCGCGAGATGCAAAGATCGCCACTCAGCTTCTCAACGGCATTGCGCAATTCCGTCTGGCGAAAATCGGGGATGACCGCGTCTCGTCTCGCGCCTGCGGGATCGATGTACGAGAGAAGCCACTTTTTGTGCTGCTCGAGTTTGAAATAATAATTTTCTTCTTCGCGAAATTCTACCTGCCCCCACTCCGGTCCGAATTCGCCATCCGGTCCGCGCTCTTTATCGGTAAGGAATTGTTCCTGACGAATTGAGTAATAGCCGGCCTGTTTGTCCTTATAGATTTGTTTCTCATCCCAGAGCCGCTGCAAAATTCCTTGCACAACTTTTTTGTGCCGATCGCTTGTCGTTTCCGCCCACTCGTCGTATTTCACGTCGAGCTTTTTCCAGAGATCAACAAACTTTTGCGTGATGCCTTTGACAAATTCGCCAGGAGGAACGCCTGCCTTCGCCGCCGATTGCTGCACCTTTTGGCCGTGTTGATCGACGCCGGTCAGAAAAAACACTTTTTCGCCTTTGAGCCGATGATAGCGCGCGATCACATCGGCCAGCACTTTTTCGTAAGCGTGACCGATGTGCGGCGGCGAGTTTGTATAATCGATCGCCGTGGTAATAAAAAATTCTTTCGGCATGGACGCGATTAAATCTGTAGCGGCAGTCTATGACTGTCGCAAACATCCCCGCGAGATGACGACGGTCGCAGACCGCCGCTACAGCAAAGGCAGCGCCGGCGACGACCGATTAATCCATGTGGGCCAGCATCCTGGCCCCACCTGTTTTGAAAAAGCGAACTAAGAGAAAAGCGGCAATCGCGAGGAAAATAATGTTCAGCACAGTCGTGTGATTGAAGGTCACGGACATCTCGACAACGTTTGCGCTCCGCTGATGCGGAATTAATCCGAGAACGCTGAAAAGAAATTCGATGATCAGAGCAGCGGCAGCCATCGCGCAGTAAAAGACTGCGACAACGAGTGTAGTTACTTTCCAGCCGTAGTACTTTCGGTAGATGTCGATGATCGGAAAAATAATCAGGTCGGCATAAATAAACGCGATCACGCCGCCGAAGCTGATCCCGCCGTTCCAAAGCACCGCCGCCAGCGGAATATTTCCGACGGAGCAAACAAAGGAGAAGATCGCAACCAGTGGTCCGACAATTGGCCCCCACAGCGTCGCGGCGACTGGATGCGATGTGAGGAAGAATGTTTTCCAGAAATCCGGCGGCACCCATGCAGCGAGCGCGCCAGCTAGTAAAAGCCCACCGGCGATATCTTTCCAGACGGCGACTACATCCATCACAAAATAATGGCTGGTGGCTGTGATGCCTTCGCTTGATTTAATCCGTTGCCAAAGCGCGCCGCCGCCCTCCACGCTCATGTCCATCTCAGCGTGACCCTCCATCATCCCTCTGACGCCCTTGTCCGCTTGCGTTCTCGCCTTCTGCACGAGTTTGCGTGACAGAAAAATCCTGAAGAGCATTGCCATCATCACGACCATCAACAGGCCACCGGCGAACTCGGCGAGCGCAAACTGCCAGCCCATCAGAACAATCAAAATGATGCTCAGCTCCGCGACGAGATTTGTGGATGCTAACTCAAAGGCCATCGCCGCGGTGAAATCAGCCCCTTTCCGAAAAATCGACCGCGCCAGCGCAACCGCCGCGTACGAGCACGACGACGATGCTGCTCCCAGCCCGGTAGCGATAGCGAGAGTTTTCGGCGAATCATCCGGCAGCAGCCGGCTCATCTCTGATTTCGAGACAACCGCCTGCACGACACCGGACAAGCCGAAGCCGAGGATGAGCGGCCACAGAATTTCCCAAAACATGGCAAACGCCATCCAGAGAGCGTGTCCGAGAGCAGTTATCAAGTTAATCATTGTTTAAGATTTTTGACTCGTGTAACACGAGCCGCACGAATAAAATTAGAGCCTATGAAGAATTACACGAAAATCTTGCTCTCGGTTCTGGTGGCAGCCTTGTGCACGATCTCTTTTGCAGCAGACAAGCCGAATTGCAAAACGAGCGGCAAGAACTGTCCCATGAACGACAACAAGGAATGCAACTGTGGGAAAAGCTGCGACTGCGCTAAGTGAGACGAAAGTTTTAAAGTTCCGAGTCGAAAGATCGACAATCGGCTAAACTCTGTGTGTGTGGGTGCACGGTTGCCCGCGCAAGCCGCTGATCCCTTCGCGCAAGATAATCGGCACCATGCAAAGCGCGGCAAGCGGATCAGCCCACCACCATCCAAAAAGCGCGTTGAGACCCAATCCGCCTAACAAAATCACCGCGAGATAAGCGCAAATATCGCTTTGGTGAGAGTCGGCGTGAAGTGCATGGCTCTGAAGATTTGCGGCGGCGCGACGTTTGGCGCGCGCAAGCAGCGGCATGACGATCACGCAGGCGGCGGCGTAAACGATCCCGAGATAAGTCACATGCGGCGACGAACCGATGAGCAAATCTTTGAGCGCTTCGAAGCTCACGTAAATAGCGAGCGCGAGAAAACAGATGCCCACTAACCGATGCGCAAATGCTTCTCGATCTTCCGTGGCAGAAGCGTCACTCAGTCGCCACACCAGCACAAGACTGGAAGCAACCTCGATCACTGAATCGATCCCAAAGCTGATCAGCGCGACACTGCCAGCAAGAACGCCGGCGATAATTCCGACGATCGATTCGAGTCCTGTCCAGCCGATACTTAAAAATTCAATTTTCCGGCCCGCCCGACGATGAATCGCTCCAGCTTGTCCGAGATCAGACATTGTTTGGTTTACGCGGTTATTTTCCAAGCATCTTTGCGATTACGACAATTGACAAAACGTGATCGGAAATACGCTGAAACGCTGGGGACACTGGATCGTGCCGTTGGGTTCTCATCGGTCTGGGCCTTCATATTATCTTAAGCTAAGCCGGGCCAGTCCAGAGCGTCAGACACCGCGCTTGCTCCGCAATTTCCGCTCAAACCTGTCGAGGGGGGAGAAGATAAGACACGCAAGTTCGGTGTGCTTTCCAAAGAGGACGCCCGGGACCGCCATGAGTTCGCAACCAGGCGCGGCGCGCACGCCGGCAACCACCAATGAGACACCGAGAAATGTAACCGCTGCGAGCTGACCCTTTCCGTGGCCGAGGATCGGTAACCCGGAAGCGCCCGCAAAATACAGCGCGACGAGCAACCCGTTCGCCAGAATCGCCCCAAGGAACGGGCCAACGGCAACGATTCGCCGCGACACAACGATATGAATTAGGCTGTAGACGCCAATGAACGTAAGCACGACTACCCAAGCGCCGACAGCAATTCGCACGGGCACTTGGAAGTAAACTGGCACCGTGTAAACGATCAGCACAAGGCCGAGCAGAATGCGGAGAGAGCGCGCCACTGGCGGGGCTTCGTTCGTTTGTTGCATTCTCTTACACGCAACACGCGGCGCCCATCTGAATTGGTGGACATGGTACAGATCCGTAACTGCAAAACACACAACAGTCGCCGGATTTGGGTTTTAATGTCGCGCCGCATTCGGAGCACTCGTAGAAGAAAAGACAGGCATTCGTCGGCATCGTCTCCTCAGCGCGATGTCCGCACTTCGGACACGTGATCACGGACCTCAAGATCACGCCTGCTCCATCACTTCTGCGCTTTCGTGAAAGGAGAAAATTCCAGACACTGGCAACGCATAGCCCGCCGAGACCGAGATAAACAAGCAGCGCGGAGAATCTCGCGTGAAAAGAGAAAAACAAAACGAACGCAGCGAGCCCGCCGAGAATGAGCGGACCGAATTGTCTGAGCCGCGACGCGGCGAAGGCAAGTCCGATAACCGCGATCACCGCGAACGCTTGGAGCACAAACAAAACGAGTTTTTCATTCAGTCCCAACGCGGTGATACCGACTGCACCTGCAATCATCGCGAATAAAGGAAGACAGCACGGCGCAGCAAGAGCCATCACGAGAGCTCCCACGGATCCAATGCCATCGAAAGCGACGGTGCGTGCCAGGCGGCTTATGCTCATTTCCTCAAAAGTTTCGCAATCACAACAATCAAGACCTCGATCAGAAGAATGCCAACAATGGCCCACACCCACATTGGACAACCCATCAGATAATTCATTACCTTTGTTTCTGTCTGCGCCAGATCAGCCAGCCGCTCCGATTAAAGCACAGAACTCGGCTGCAATCGGCCCACGCCTCTTCCGCTTCCATCGTGTATCAGCCTACTCCTTAGAGCCTAGTCCAAGGTCAAACGAATTTTGCGATGTCCAAATATAGCAATCTCATTTTACGGTTAGCGAAAAACTCCGTTGCCCCTGTCCGTGCGGGCCGTCGAAAGAAATCTTGGCGCTCCAATCGCCGGATATGTCGATCTTGATTTTGGCGCGGTAGCGACCAGGCGTGTTCGTCCTCTCGATTGTGCCGCCGGAGTGCATCTGCATTCCGGGCATGTTCATGTCCATGTCGAACTTCACGTTGCCGACATCGACGAGCTGACCGTTGCGATCGCGAAATTCGATGAGCACTTCGTTGTTGCCTTGGCGAAGCGCCCGTTCGCGCGCAACGAAATTTACCGTGAGGTCGTTGACGTTTTGGGTAAGGAATGTGGCGCCGGAGATTTGTGCTGAACGAAGTTTGTGCCAGGCAAACTGTCCAGCGTAGAAAATTGCGATAAGGCCAATGATCAGCGCGATCCATTTAAGCAAACGCCGACGATTTTCGCGCGACGGTACGATGGCAGGCGGAAGAAATGGCGCTTCTTCTTCCTCCTGCTCTTTTAAGCCTCGCTTTTTCCAGATCACGTAAATCACGGGATAGATCAGAAGATTTAAGAAGGCCGAGGTGATTACGCCGCCGATCATTGGCGTGGCGATGCGTTTCATGACATCGGCGCCAGCTTGCATCGCTGGCGACCACATGATCGGCAGTAAACCAAAGAGAATCGCCGAGACGGCCATGATCTTCGGTCGCACGCGGCTGACGGCGCCTTCGATTACAGCGTCATGCAGATCGCGCATCGTATTCATCCGGCCTTCGGCCTGGAATTTTTCCCAGGCATGATCGAGATAGAGCAGCATGACGACGCCGGTCTCGGCATCGAGTCCCGCGAGC
>Ga0209056_10005296_pt1 | contig 13439 bp, 6 predicted proteins | sample GraSoiAngelo_114_FD_185876 | JGI IMG/M metagenome (GOLD analysis project Ga0209056, IMG submission 185876) | Grasslands soil microbial communities from the Angelo Coastal Reserve, California, USA - 14_0903_13_40cm (SPAdes) (version 2) | ecosystem: Environmental > Terrestrial > Soil > Grasslands ... | reverse complement strand
GTCCCAACTCGCTCGCGAAGCAATTCCGTGACCCCGAGCACGGCAGTGAGCGGATTATTCAGTTCGTGCGCCACGCCGGCGAGCATCTGTCCCATCGCGGCAAGTTTCTCGGCCTGTATGAGCTGCTCCTCCAGCCGCTTGAGCTGCGTGACGTCCCGGCCCGAAATGACCACGCCTTCGATCTTCCCTGCTTCGTCGAAAAGCGGGCTGAAATGGCACAGAATGCGCCGCCAGTCGCCCGCCTTGTGGCGGACGCGTATCTCGAGTGAGCCGAAAGTTTTCTGCCCGCTGACGATTTCATCGAATAGGGCGCGGAGTCCCGGGCGATCCTCGGGATTCGTGCGCTCGCCCAGCTCCATACCCGGATCCTCGTCCGCCTCGAACCCGAGAACCTCCTTGATACTCGGGCCGATAAACGTGTAATGAGCTGTCGGGTCGAGCACGAGGACCATATCCGGGAAGCTGGCCACGAGGCGCCGAGCAAATTCCTGCTGCTGATGCAACTGCCGCTCCATCTCCCGCCGCTCGGTCACGTCCAATAGCGTGCCCTGGAAACGCAGCGCGCGCCCCGAAGCGTCTCGCACCGCCGCCACCGTATTCAGGCACGTGATGAGCGAGCCGTCCTTCCGGCGGAGCACCACTTCCTGGCCGCGCAAGGTCGGCTGCTTTTCGATCTCCGCCTGAATCCTCAGGCGCTCTTCCTGCCCGGCGAAGACCTCGTCCATGTGCCTCGCCAGAAGTTCCTCTTTGGACTCGTAGCCCAGCATCCGCATGAGCGCAGGATTGGCGTCGAGAATTTTTCCTTCCGGCGTCGAGATAAAAATTCCTTCCTGGAGTGACTCGAAGAGTTCCGTGAATCGCGCCTCGCTTTCGCGCTGCAGCGTGACATCCCGCGCTAGGACCGTCACCCCGTGCACTCTATCCGCGCGGGTCATGGCGTGCGCAACGCACTCGAAGTAGCGGACTCCCGGTCTTCCCTTCAACCGCACCCTCACGGTGCCTTGCCAGAGCCGGCGCTCCACAAACCGCGGCAGACCTCTCTCGACCGCCCGCCGGTACTCTTCGTCCGGGTCCTCGACGAACTCCTGGAGCGGCCGGCCGATCAGCTCCTGAAACGGCCGGTCGACGAGCTCCGCAAAACTTCGGTTCGCCGCTCGAATCTCGCCTTCCAGCGAGAGAGCCAGCAGGACGTTGTCAAAGGAATCGATCAGGTCCCGGTAGCCTTGCTGGGAACGGGAAATCAGCCCGAACAGATGGTCGAGTTGCTGCTCGCTGGGAGGGGCGGCGTCGCGATGTCCAATCCCGCGGACCAGCCCGCGCAACTCCGAGATCTCCCGCGTGCGCCTCCACGTGTACACGCCGAAGAGCACGACGAGCACAACAAGTCCGATCGGCAGCGCTTTGAACCGGTGGGCCAATTGCCGCATCGAGTCCCAAGAGGTCCAAGCAAAGAACACCGTTAGGACAAGAAGCAGAAGAAAGGTCAAAACCCAGAGCTGGTTCTGCCGTTTCTCAAATTGCTCCACGCGCAACGTCACGCCGCCGCGGAGGTCTCCCGGCGGAGATTTATGCTCCGGCGGACCCGGTGTGTGCTCTTCGGTGTCGAACATCATGTGCCGTGTAACGGATTCCCGTCGCAGACTTTACCACGCCCGGTAGCTATTCATTATTCTAGAAAAGGCCTGAATCCGACAGCAACGAATTCAGCGGCGATGCGTGCGTGAACGACACCCATCCGTCAGGAAAAAAGAAAATCGGCGGCCCGGATGGCCAGGCCGCCGTTCCATCAGTTACCTGAGAATAGGCCATTCGACCGGAGGGTTGTTCTTAGCCCTCTGCGGCGGCCTCCGCATCGTCTTCGCGCAAGAATTCAAGCGCCGCAGCCTCTTCTGCCGTTAGCTCGGCTGCCTCCGGGATCTCTTCCGAAGGCGCCATCGCCGGGATTTCGGTTAGCAGGCGGATATTCCGGTAGTATTCGAGTCCCGTGCCCGCCGGAATCAGTCGGCCCATGATGACGTTCTCCTTCAGCCCACGCAGGTAGTCGACCTTGCCGGCCACGGCCGCTTCGGTTAGGACGCGCGTCGTCTCCTGGAAGCTGGCCGCCGAGATGAACGAATCGGTTGACAGCGACGCCTTGGTGATGCCGAGGAGCAGGGGACGCCCGATGGCCGGGCGCCCGCCTTCTTTGGTCACCCGCTCGTTCTCCTCGCGGAAGCGGAACTTGTCCACCTGTTCCTCGAGGAGGAAATTGGTGTCGCCCACTTCTTCCACCTTCACCCAGCGCATCATCTGCCGCACGATCGTCTCGATGTGCTTGTCATTGATGTTGACGCCCTGCAGGCGGTACACCTCCTGGATGGCATTGACGAGATAGGACTGCGTGAACTTCTCGCCCAGCACGGCCAGCAGGTCGTGCGGGTTGAGCGGACCGTCGATCAGCGGCTCGCCCGCCCTCACGTGCTCGCCTTCCTGCACGTTGATGTGCACGCCTCGCGTAATGGCGTATTCCTTCACGGTCCGGCCGTCGTCACTCTCAACGTGGATCTTGCGCTGGCCCTTGGAGATCTCACCGTAGCGGACAACGCCTTCGATCTCGCTGATCACCGCGGGATCCTTCGGCTTGCGCGTCTCGAACAGCTCGACCACGCGCGGGAGGCCTCCCGTGATGTCCTTCGTTTTCGTCGTTTCGCGCGGGATCTTCGCGAGCACGTCGCCGGCGGAAACCTCATCGCCGTCTTTCACCATAAGGTGGGCGCGGGACGGCATGAGATATTTTTTGCGCGCGCGCCCGGCCGAATCGCGAATCACAATCGCCGGCTGGTGTTTCTCATCGCCCGGCGGAAGCGTGACCACGTCCTGCGACAGGCCAGTGACCTCGTCCACTTGCTCTTCGATCGTTAGGCCGGGGCGGAGATCTTCGAATTTCACCGAGCCGGCGGTCTCCGTCAGGATTGAGAACGTGAACGGATCCCATTCCGCGAGGATCTGTCCGTGCGTCACCGTGTCGCCTTCGCTGACGCGCAGGCGCGCTCCATATACCACGTGGTAGCGCTCTTTCTCGCGGCCCTTCTCGTCCACGATGGCGATCAGGCCCGAGCGGTTCATGGCAATGAAGGTGCCGCCGCGGCCCTCGACATGCTTGAGGTCCGCGAATTTGACCACGCCGTTGTTGCGCGCTTCGAGCGTCGAGCGTTCGCTGACGCGCGTCGCCGTTCCGCCGATGTGGAACGTCCGCATCGTGAGCTGCGTGCCGGGTTCGCCGATGGACTGCGCGCCGATGACGCCCACCGCTTCGCCCAGCTCCACCATGCGGCCGGAGGCCAGGTTGCGGCCGTAACACAGCGCGCACACGCCTCGCCGCGATTCGCAGGTAAGCACGGAGCGGATGCGCACGCGCTCGATGCCCGCGGCCTGGATGGAGTTCGCCAATTCTTCGCTGATTTCCTGGTCCACCTCGACGATGACGTTGCCTTCGAAGTCCCTGATCTTGTCGAGCGAGACCCGTCCAACGACGCGGTCGCGCAGCGGCTCGACTTCAACGCCGGCTTCGACGATCGGTTCGACGAAGATGCCCTCCGACGTGCCGCAGTCGCGTTCGTTAATGATCACGTCCTGTGCCACGTCCACCAAGCGGCGCGTCAGGTAGCCCGAGTCGGCGGTCTTGAGCGCCGTATCGGCCAGGCCTTTGCGCGCGCCGTGCGTGGAGATGAAGTACTCCAGCACGTTGAGCCCTTCGCGGAAGTTCGACGTAATCGGGGTTTCCATGACTTCGCCGGAAGGCTTGGCCATGAGGCCGCGCATGCCGGAGAGCTGGCGGATTTGCTGCTTTGATCCGCGCGCGCCGGAGTCGGCCATGACATACACAGGGTTGATGTTGCCCTCTTTGTCATAACTCTCGAGGGCCTTGAACATCTCGTCCGCCACCTTTTCGGTGACATCACTCCAGAGGGAAATGATCTTGTTGTAGCGCTCGCCGTGGGTGATGGCGCCGTCGAGGTACTGTTGCTGCACTTTGACGACTTCCTTCTCCGCGGTTTCCACCAGCTTGGACTTGTCTCCCGGAATAACCATGTCGTCGATGCCGATCGAGATGCCGGATCGCGTCGCGTACTGAAAGCCCAGGGCCTTCAACTGATCGAGCAATACAACGGTCCCTTCAAGTCCGAAGCGCAGGTAAGCGTAATAGATTAGCTGCTGGACGCCCTTCTTCTTCAGCAGGCCGTTGATGAACGGCATGTGTTTCGGCAGGTGGGAATTGAAGATCACCCGGCCCACCGTTGTCTGGATAAACTGTCGCTCGAGCTTCACAGCTTCGGTGTGCGTTACGTCCTGGTCGTCATAGGCCGTTGTCAGGTCCATGACCTCGCCGGTGTAACGCAACCGGATCGGTGTCAGCAACTCGATTTCGCCCCCCTCGAGCGCGAGGATCACTTCCTCCTGTGCGCCGAAGACGCGGCCCTCGCCTTTTGCTCCGGGCTTTGCCTTGGTCAGGTAGTAGATACCCAGCACCATATCCTGCGACGGAACGGCGAGCGGCAAGCCGTGCGCCGGCGACAGGATGTTTCTCGAGCTGAGCATCAGCACGGACGCCTCGACCTGCGACTCCGGCGACAGCGGAATGTGCACCGCCATTTGGTCGCCGTCGAAGTCCGCGTTAAACGCCGTGCAAACCAGCGGGTGGATACGGATGGCCTTCCCTTCGACCAGCGTCGGCTCAAACGCTTGAATTCCCAGCCGGTGGAGCGTCGGCGCGCGGTTCAGCAGCACGGGATGCTCGCGGATGACGTCCTCGAGGATGTCCCACACCACGGGCTCCTGCTGCTCGACCATCTCTTTGGCCTGCTTGATGGTCGTGCAATGCCCCTGCGCCTCCAGCTTGTGATAGATGAACGGCTTGAAGAGTTCGAGCGCCATCTTCTTCGGCAATCCGCACTGATTCAGCTTGAGCTCCGGCCCGACGACGATCACCGACCGGCCGGAGTAGTCCACGCGCTTGCCGAGCAGGTTCTGGCGGAAGCGGCCCTGCTTGCCCTTGAGTGTGTCGGAAAGCGACTTGAGCGGGCGGTTATTGGTTCCGCGCAGGACGCGGCCCCGGCGGCCGTTGTCGAACAGAGCGTCCACCGCTTCCTGAAGCATGCGCTTCTCGTTGCGTACAATAACGTCCGGCGCGTGCAGCTCCATCAGTTTCTTCAGCCGGTTGTTGCGGTTGATGACGCGGCGATAGAGATCGTTCAGGTCGGACGTCGCGAAGCGGCCACCGTCCAGCGGCACAAGCGGGCGCAGCTCCGGCGGAAGCACCGGTATCACATCCAGGATCATCCAGTCGGGCTTGTTGCCGCTCTTTCGGAACGCCTCCAAAACCCTCAGCCGCTTGGCGTACTTGATCCGCTTTTGCAGTGACGGGTCGGCCTTCATCTTTTCGCGGAGCTCATCGGCCAGCTTGTCCACGTCCACGCGCTTCAGAAGCTCCTTGATGGCTTCCGCGCCCATCCCCGCGCGGAACTGCCCCGCATATTCCTTCTGCAGCTCGCGGTACTTTTCCTCCGGCAGCACCTCGCGCTCTTTGAGGATGGCAACCTCGCCGGGATCCACGACGACGAACGCCTCGAAGTAGAGGATTCGCTCCAGGTCGCGCATGGAAATGTCCAGCAGGTAGCCGATGCGGCTCGGCAGACCCTTGAAAAACCAGACATGCGAGCAAGGCGACGCCAGTTCGATGTGGCCCAGCCGCTCGCGCCGGACCTTGCTGAGTGTCACCTCGACGCCGCACTTGTCGCAGATGACGCCACGGTGCTTCATCCGCTTGTACTTCCCGCACAGGCATTCCCAGTCGGTCACCGGGCCGAAGATCTTGGCGCAGAAAAGGCCGTCGCGCTCCGGCTTGAACGTGCGGTAGTTGATCGTCTCCGGCTTGGTCACTTCACCATGCGACCACGAGCGGATCTTTTCCGGACTCGCCAGGCTGATCCGGATGGAATCGAAATCGGCAATCAGGCTGGCTCGGTCATACGGGCTGCTGCGATACAAGGTTGTTTCCTTCCCCCCGGCGCCTCGCGGCCCCGGGCTGCGTCCTCGGCGGCATCACGAACGGATGTCACCGGGACGGCTGAGAACCAAACTGCGAATCACTTCCAAACTGGATGCAATGCCGCCACGCGAAGACCGCCGGCCGCTGGACTAGTCGGCCGCCTTCTCCGCGGCGGGCTTTTGCCGCTTCATCAACTCGACGTCGAGACACAGCGACTGCAACTCGCGCACAAGCACGTTGAATGATTCCGGCACGCCGGGCTCGATTCCCGGCTCGCCCTTCACAATCGCTTCATAGATCTTCGCCCGGCCGTAGACGTCGTCGGACTTCGCCGTGAGCAGCTCCTGCAGAATGTGCGCCGCGCCGTAGGCTTCGAGCGCCCACACTTCCATTTCGCCGAAGCGCTGGCCGCCGAACTGCGCCTTGCCGCCGAGCGGCTGCTGCGTAATCAGCGAGTACGGCCCGATCGACCGTGCGTGGATCTTGTCGTCCACCAGATGCGATAACTTCAGCATGTAGATGAACCCGACTGTGACCGGCTGGTCGAACGCATCGCCGGTCATTCCGTCGTACAGGCTGATTTTGCCCGCGTGGGGCAGGCCTGCGACTTCCAGCAGGTGACGGATTTCCGCTTCGCGCGCGCCGTCAAACACCGGTGTCGAGAACGGAATGCCGTCGCGGAAACCCTCCGCCAGCTCGAGCAGCTCGTCATCCTCGAGCTTGGCAAGCGACTTCCAAACGGCCGTCTCGCTGAAGACTTCACGGAACCACCGCCGCACCGCCTCCGCCCGCACCTCCTTGCTGAGCAAGCGCGCCAGGCTGTTGCCCAGCTCCTTCGCCGCCCAACCGAGGTGCGTCTCCAAAACCTGTCCCACGTTCATGCGCGATGGCACGCCCAGTGGGTTCAGGACGATTTCCACCGGCGTGCCGTCCGGCAGATACGGCATGTCTTCTTCCGGCACGATCCGCGCGATCACGCCCTTGTTTCCGTGCCGCCCGGCCATCTTGTCGCCGATGGAGAGCTTGCGCTTCATGGCGATATACGCCTTCACCAGCTTGATTACGCCCGGCGGCAGCTCATCGCCCTTCTTGAGTTTTTCCTTGCGCTCTTCCGTGATCTTCCGGAGCACGTCGATCTGCCGCGACGTCATTTCCTCGATCTCCTCGATCTTTTCGATGAGGAGCGGATCTTTCTCGTTCAGCCTCAGGCGCTTGAGGTTGCGGGTGGAGATTTTCTCAATCATCTCCCGTGTCAGCTCCGTGCCCTTGGTCAGCAGGCGCTTGTTGGTCTTTTCGTCGTGCAAATCAGCGATCAGCGCCTTGCCTTCCAGCAAGCCCGACAGCCGCTTCAGCCGTTCGTCGGTCAGAATGCGGATTTCGTCCGCCAGGTTTTTCTCCAGGCCAAACACCTGCTCGGCTTCGATGGCCTTGTGGCGCTCGTCCTTCTCCGCGCCCTTGCGGCAGAAGATTTTCACGTCCACCACCGTGCCCTCGATGCCCGGCGGGCAGTAGAGCGAAGCGTCGCGCACGTCGCCGGCCTTCTCCCCGAAAATCGCGCGCAGCAGCTTTTCCTCCGGCGTGAGCGTGGTCTCGCCCTTCGGCGTCACTTTGCCCACCAGGATATCGCCCGGCTTGACCACCGCCCCGATGCGGATCACGCCGCTCTCATCGAGGTTGCGCAGGAACGTCTCGCTGATGTTGGGAATGTCGCGTGTCACTTCTTCCGGACCCAGCTTTGTGTCGCGCGCTTCGATCTCGAACTCCTCGATGTGGATCGAAGTGTAGTAGTCGTCCTTCACGAGTTTCTCGCTGACCAGGATCGCGTCTTCGAAGTTGTACCCGCGCCACGGCAGGAACGCCACCAGCACGTTCCGTCCCAGCGCCAGTTCGCCGCGGTCCGTGCACGGCCCGTCGGCCAGCACCTGGCTCTTCTTGACGCGGTCGCCCACGCGCACCAGTGGCTTCTGGTTGATGCACGTGTTCTGGTTCGAGCGCTTGAACTTCGTGAGCTGGTAGATGTCTGCGCCGACTTCGCGGCTCAGCACGCCGGAATGGTCGGACTCGACCCGCACGATGATGCGTTCGGAGTCCACCTGGTCCACAATGCCCTCGCGCTTGCAAAGCACGACGGCGCCCGAGTCGCGCGCCGTGACGCGCTCCATGCCTGTCCCGACCAGCGGCGATTCCCCGCGGATCAGCGGCACGGCCTGCCTCTGCATGTTCGAGCCCATCAGCGCGCGGTTGGCGTCGTCGTTCTCGAGGAACGGAATCAGGCTCGCCGCCACCGAGACCAGCTGCTTTGGCGAAACGTCCACGTAGTCCACTTCCTCGCGGCCCTTCAGCACGAAGTTGCCCGCCTGCCGGCAGTTCACCAGCTCCGTCGCGATGCGCCCGCGCTCATCGAGCGCAACGTTCGCCTGCGCCACCACGTACTTGTCCTCTTCCCAAGCCGAAAGGTAGAAGCAGTACGGCTCATAGACAACCTTGCGCCGCTTCAGCTCTTCATTCAGCTCTTCGACGCGGTCCCTCTCGACAATTTCACCGGCCCGGAATTCGCTGTCCCCCGCATTCACGATCTGCACAAAATCGATCACGCGGCCGTTCTTCACCTTGCGGTAGGGCGACTCGATGAAGCCGTAATCGTTGATCCGCGCGAAGCAGGAAAGCGAGCTGATCAGACCGATGTTCGGACCTTCGGGCGTCTCGATCGGGCAGATGCGGCCGTAGTGCGTCGGATGCACATCGCGCACTTCGAATCCCGCCCGCTCGCGCGACAATCCGCCCGGCCCCAGCGCCGAAAGCCGCCGCTTGTGCGTGATCTCGCTCAACGGGTTGGTCTGGTCCATGAACTGGCTGAGCTGCGAACTCCCGAAGAACTCGCGGATCGCCGCCATCACCGGCTTGGCGTTCACCAGGTCGTGCGGCATCGCCGTGGACATCTCCTGGTACACGCTCATCTTTTCCTTGATGGCGCGCTCCATGCGCACCAGCCCGATGCGGAACTGGTTTTCCAGCAACTCTCCGACCGCGCGCACGCGCCGGTTGCCGAGGTGATCGATGTCGTCCACCACGCCGATGTTCTTGCGCAGCCGGAACAGGTATTTGATCGCCACGACAAAGTCCGTGTTGTCCAGCGTGCGGTTATCGAGCGGCGTGTCCAGTCCCATCTTGATGTTGAACTTCAGCCGGCCCACGCGGCTGAAATCGTATTTCCGCGGATCGAAAAACATTCCGCGGAACAGGTTCGTCGCCGTCTCGAGCGTCGGCGGGTCGCCCGGCCGCAGCTTGCGGTAAATTTCGATCAACGCCTCCTTGGGCGAGCGGATTGCGTCCTTGTCGAGCGTGCGCGACAAAATCACGCCGATGTCGTCACGCTCCGCGAAAAATACATCCACTTCCGCGATGCCCGCCTCGGCAAACACTTTCCACAAATCTGCGGTGAGCGGCTTGTTGGCTTCGAGCAAGACTTCGCCCGTCTGCCGGTTGACCACGTCGGCGACGCTGACCGCGCCTTCCAGATCGGCCAGCGACGCGCGCACCTGCGTCACACGCGCCTTCAGCAGCTCCTTGAAAAGCGTTTCCGTGATCCGCTTGTGCGCTCCCACCAGCACTTCGTTGGATTTCGGGTGCTTGATCTCGTGCGAGATCTTCCGGTCCACCAGTCCCGGTGAAACGTTCCAGTAAAGATCTCCCTCACGAAGCGAAATGCGCTCCACCTGATAGAACGTGCGCAGGATCTCTTCATTCGACTTCATTCCCAGCGCGCGGAGGAAGATCGATCCGAGGAATTTCCGCTTGCGGTCGATGCGCACGTACAGAATGTTCTTCGTGTCGTACTCGAACTCCACCCACGAACCGCGGTAGGGAATGATCTTTCCGAGGAAGTAGGTGCGGTTGTTGGCCGTCTCGAAGAACACGCCCGGCGAGCGGTGCAACTGGCTGACGATCACGCGTTCTGTCCCGTTGATGACGAACGTGCCGTTCTCGGTCATCAGCGGGATGTCGCCGTAGAAAACTTCCTGCTCCTTGATGTCGCGGATGGTCTTCGCGCCGCTATCCGGGTCCTTGTCGTAAATCGTCAGCCGGATGGTGACCTTCAGCGGCGCGGAGTAGGTCATCCCGCGCTCCTGGCATTCGTTCACGTCGTATTTGAGCTGCATCGCCACCGGGTCGCCGCACTTGTTGCAGAAGGTCGGCGTGTTCTTGTTGAACGTGCCGCACTTCTGGCAGATCACGTCGCCGGTCTGGTACGGGTTCGTGACCACCGAAGCGCCGCAGTTGCGGCAGGTTGCGCGCAGGTGATGCAACCCCTTCAGGTTGCCGCACTTGCACTCCCAGTTTCCGATCGAGTAGTCCACGAAATCGAGCTGCGACATTTCGCGGAAGTCCCGGATCGGAAACACCGACGTGAACACCGACTGAAGTCCGGAATCCTCGCGCTCGCTTGGCAGAAGATCCATCTGCAGAAAGCGCTGATAAGACTTTTTCTGCACTTCAATCAGGTTGGGAATCTGGATCGAGCTCTGGATCTTCGCAAAATCCAGACGCTGGCGTTCCCGGACGTGCTGATTACCGTTCTGCATGCTTGCTATACCCCATTCTGTTGACCGCTGCGCGGCCAACATCCCTTATGGGCAGCTTGCAAAAAAGGGCGGAAACACACGGCCCGTGCCGGCGCGCGGCTTGCCCGTAGCCAGCGCGCACACTGCCGTGTGCGGTCCCGGCGGGACGCTTGGAGTTGTAGTAGTACCCGGCCTGCAAGTGCGTACTTGGAATCCTCTGGCGCTGCCCTTCCGCCCGGCGAGCCGCGCCCGCGAGAAAAACTTGTTCGATCGGTCCGAAGTAACCTATTTGATCTCGACTTTTGCGCCGGCCTCTTCGAACTTTTTCTTGATGGCCGCGGCCTCGTCCTTGTTCACGCCTTCCTTGACCGCCTTCGGCGCGCCATCCACCAGGTCCTTCGCTTCCTTCAAACCGAGGCTCGTCACCTCGCGGACCGCTTTGATGACGTTGATCTTGTTCGCGCCCACTTCCGTGAGCACGACGGTGAACTCCGTCTTCTCTTCGGCCTGAGCCGCGCCGCCTGCCGCCGCTCCCCCGCCCGCGACCACTACCGGTGCCGCGGCCGCCGCAGAGACGCCGAAGGTTTCCTCCATCTTCTTTACGAGATCGGAGGCTTCGAGCAGCGTCAGCCCCTTGATCTCATCCAGGATCGTGTCCACTTTCGCCATGGCTACTTCTTCTCCTCTCCAGAATTAGTCGAACTCTCAACAGGGGCTCCGAAGGTCTCTTCCGTTTTCTTTACGAGCTCTCCAGCCTCAAATTTGTTCGCCTTGATTGCCTCGCTCACCGTTACCGCCAGGTTGCGCGGCAGCGCATTCAGCGCCATCGCGATGCGCTGCGCTGGAGCGTTCAGCAAGAACATAATCTTACTGATCAGCTCGTCCTTCGACGGCAGATTCGCGAGCTGCTGAATCTCCGCGATCGAAATCACGCGCCCTTCCACCGCGCCCGCTTTGAAGCGGAACGCCGGCACGTCCTTGGCGATCTTGGTCAGAGCCTTCGCCAGAGCAACCGGATCCGTTGCCGTGTACGCCAGCGAATTCTCTCCCGTCAGGTTCTTCAGCAACCCTTCCGCGGGTGTGCCGGCAGCGGCGCGCTCCGCCAGCGTGTTCTTCACGACCTTGTATTTGCCGCCGGCGGCCTGCACGGCGCGGCGCAGTTTGGTGTCGTCCCCGACGTTGACGCCCTTGAACGTCGTCAGGATGACCGTCGAAACCCTTGCCAGGTCTGCTTTCAAATTTTCCAGATCCTGCTGCTTTTCGTCCCGCTTCTTCATCGTTTCCGCCCTCTACGCCGCCGCGGCCATGGCCGATTCCGCTTCAGCCGGGTCAATCGGGATGCCCGGACCCATCGTCGAAGTCAGCGTGATCTTCTTGACGAACTTGCCTTTCGCCGCCGCCGGTTTGGCTTTCACCACCGCCGCGAGCAGCGCCTGCGCATTCTCAGCCAGCTTCGCCGCCTCGAATTGGATCTTTCCAATCGGGCAATGCACGATTCCGGCCTTTTCCACGCGGAATTCCACTTTGCCGGCCTTGATTTCTTTGATGGCCCGTGCCACGTCAAACGTCACCGTGCCGGTCTTCGGGTTCGGCATCAGGCCCCGCGGCCCGAGCACCTTGCCCAGTTTGCCCGCGGACTTCATCATGTCCGGCGTGGCGACCACGGCCTCGTAATCCATCCACCCTTCTATGATCTTTTGGACCATGTCCTCGCCGCCGACGAAATCCGCGCCCGCCTCTTGCGCCTCGCGGACTTTCTCACCGCCCGCGATCACCAGCACGCGTACGGATTTGCCGAGCCCGTTCGGCAGCACCACGGTGCCGCGCACGATCTGGTCGGAGTGCTTCGGGTCCACGCCGAGGTTGATGGCCATCTCGACTGTCTCGTTGAATTTCGTGTGATGCGTTTTCTTCAGCAGTTCAGCCGCCTCGAGAAGCTTGTACGGGCGCGCCTCCACTTGCTTGCGCGCCTTCTCAAAGTGCTTTCCCGCTTTCTTCGGCATGATGCGCGACTCCCTCAACCCTCGACGACTTCGATGCCCATGTTCCGCGCTGTTCCCGCTACGGTGCGAACCGCTGCCTCAAGGTTCGTCGTGTTCAGGTCCACCAGTTTGGCCTTGGCGATCTCTTCGACCTGCTTCTTCGTCACCTTGCCCACCTTGTTGCGGTTCGGCTCGGCCGAACCTTTCACAATGCCCGCCGCGCGCTTGAGCAGTTCCGACGCCGGCGGCGTCTTCGTGATGAATGTAAACGTGCGGTCGGTGTAGATCGTCACCAGCACCGGGATAATCATCCCGTCGGGCTCCTTGGACGTCTTGGCGTTGAACTGCTTGCAAAAATCCATGATGTTCACGCCGTGCGGGCCGAGCGCCGTCCCAACCGGCGGCGCCGGCGTTGCCTTCGCGGCCGGCAATTGCAGTTTCACCGTTGTCTGAATCTTCTTCGCCATCTCGCTTCCTCAGAGCTCGCTTTCGCGGCTCGCGCGGCTCATCCGAGCTTCTCGACGCTCACAAAATCCAGCTCCACCGGCGTTGAACGGCCAAAAATCGTGACCGAAACCTTCAGCCTGCTGTGGTCGCTGTCGATCTCTTCCACCGTGCCGTTGAAATTCGCAAAGGGGCCGTCCACGATGCGTACTTGTTCGTTCCGCTCGAAGACGACCTTTGGCTTGGGCCGGTCGGCCGGCGCATGCACGCGGTTGATGATCGCGTCCACTTCTTGTTCGGAGAGCGGCGAAGGGTTCGTCGCCGAGCCCACGAATCCTGTGACGCGCGGCGTCGAGCGCACCACGTGCCACGTATTGTCATCCAGGCCCATCTCCACCAGCACGTAGCCCGGATATTGCATCC
>Ga0209056_10005295_pt1 | contig 13442 bp, 12 predicted proteins | sample GraSoiAngelo_114_FD_185876 | JGI IMG/M metagenome (GOLD analysis project Ga0209056, IMG submission 185876) | Grasslands soil microbial communities from the Angelo Coastal Reserve, California, USA - 14_0903_13_40cm (SPAdes) (version 2) | ecosystem: Environmental > Terrestrial > Soil > Grasslands... | reverse complement strand
TTCGAAAATCTCCGGGCCGCTGCTGGACCGCATTGACATTCACATCGAGGTCCCCGCCGTGAAGTACAAGGAACTGCGAGCGCCGTCTTTCGGCGGAGGATTCCGCAGCCGTGCGGCAGCGCGTGACCGGCAGCTCGAGCGATTCAGCGGCGAGAAGAAGACTTACGCAAACGCGCAGATGATGCCGAAGATGATTCGAAAGCATTGTGCGATTTCCGCGGAGGGCGATAAGCTGCTGGAGAACGCGATCACCCGGCTCGGCCTTTCCGCGCGTGCACACGACCGCATCCTGAAAGTTGCGCGCACCATCGCGGACCTCGATGGCGCCGCGAGCATTGAGCCGCGGTATCTGAGCGAGGCCATTCTGTACAGAACACTGGACCGTTCCTATTGGGCTTGAAGCCGGCTCTTGCCCAGGATTTGCGCAGGAGACACAGGCTGGCCCTTCTCCTCCATTGACTCCGTTTCCGTGGCTATGTTACCCATAGAGCGCTCAGTCTGGGGGCTCCCGGGGCATCGGCTCATCAAAACATGGCGCCTGACACGAAGCACCTTGAAATGACGCTGGAGACGCAGGTCGAAAGCGTGAATCTCGCCGAGGAGATGTGCCTGCGCGTAGCGGAGGCGGCCGGCTTCGGCGAAGACGATTGCTATCGCATCGGCATGAGCGTGCGCGAAGGCGTGATCAACGCATTCCACTACGGAAACCAGGAGCGTCCGGAGAAGAAGATTCATCTGGCCGTGGACCTGACCCCGGACAAGATGATCATTCACGTGCTGGATGAAGGCACGGGATTCAAGCTTTCCGAAGTGCCGGACCCCCTCGCGGAAGAAAATCTGCTGAGTACCTCAGGGCGGGGGATTTTTCTCATGCGAGCTTTCATGGACGAATTTGACGTGGTGCCCGGAAAAACCGGCGGCGCGGAAATTGTGATGTCCAAGAAATTGCCTGCTCCGGGTAGTTCCCCCAATGGCGACGGTGGCCAAAGCACCGCTCCGCACCAGGGAGCATAAAGGAATAAAGATGGCACTGCACGCCACGCATCGCGACGCTGGGAAAGTTACTGTTGTGGACTTGAGCGGCCGTATCACGCTCGGAGACGGGAGCGCTTTACTGCGAAAAACAGTCCGCGGATTGCTGGACGACCAGCGCACGCAGATTCTGCTCAATCTTGCGGACGTGGACTACATCGACAGCTCGGGAATCGGCGAGCTCGTCAGCGGCTTCACCGCCGTAAAGAACCGGAATGGAAACTTGAAATTGCTGCATCTGACGAAAAAGGTCCGCGACCTTCTGCAAATCACGAAGTTGTTCACCGTCTTCGATGTGTTTACGGACGAAGGAACCGCCATCCGCAGTTTTGATTGATTGCGGCTCCGGCGCACTAGCGTTAGTCTCTGCCTCTCCTTAGCTCGCATCCAACCCGTGTCTGCGGCACAATCTTTCGGAGGAACCGGGCTGCCGCATGAATTACGTCTCGGATACGCAGTGGATTGTGGAACGGGCGAAATCCATAGGTTTCGACCGCTGCGGAGTGGTCCGCGCGGAAAAATTTCCAGAACTGGCGCAGACCTCGGAATGGCTCGCTCGCGGATACGGGGGCGAGATGAAATATCTGGCGGACCCTCGGCGATCCGACCCGCAAAGCGTCCTGCCGGGGGGCCGCAGCGTTATCGTCTGCTTGCTCAACTACAACACGGCACATCCACTTTCGACGGAAACCAAGCCACAAAACGATCAAGAAGAGCCCCGTGGGTGGATTTCCAGGTACGCCTGGGGACGCGATTATCACGACGTGTTGCGGGATCGCTTGGACCAGTTGGTGGACTCCCTTCGCGAACATTTTACCGGGCCGTTCGAAGCGCGGTCCTACACGGACACCGGCCCCGTGCAAGAACGCGTCCTCGCAAAACATGCGGGCTTGGGCTGGCTCGGGAAAAACACCTTGCTGCTGAACGAAACGCTCGGTTCCTTCTTTTTCCTGGGCGTCATCCTCACCACCCTCGAATTGCCGCCGAGCCTCGCGGCAAATGAATTGCCTCCGCCGGACCTCTGCGGGAATTGCCGTCAGTGCCTGGATGCTTGCCCGACTCAGGCATTCGTCGAGCCCTACGTGATGGATGCACGAAGGTGCATCTCCTATCTGACCATCGAACTGCGACAGGGCATCCCCGAGGAATTCCGCGAATCGATCGGAGGTCATGTTTTTGGCTGCGATATTTGCCAGGACGTCTGCCCCTGGAATCGGCGAGCGCCGATCGTGGCCCTCGAGGAATTCCGGCCAAGAGTTTTTCCTTCTCAAGACGAGGAACAAACCGACGTATCTCTCTCCTCCGAAGACGAGAGTCTCCTTCAGCCAAGGCTCGAATGGTTAGCGGGTATGAGCGAAGCAGAATTCCGGGAAATGTTCAGGGACAGCCCCATCAAGCGCACTAAATGGCGCGGGTTGGTGCGCAATGCCTGCAACGCGCTGGGAAATTCCAAATTGCGGCGGGGCACGAAAGTTCATGCGCGCGCCAGCGTTCTGCTGGAACGGCTTGCGGCTTCGGCTGAGCCGGTCATAGCCGAATCTGCCCGATGGGCGTTGTCGCGCATCCAATGATTGCGTGAGGAGATTGGCCACGGGAAGAGAAGTCGCCCGCAGCCGCGGGAAAGCCGCATGGCATCCAGGACGGAGCCTTTTTCAAGCGGTATTACCATCCAGCCGGGACTAGCGGTATAATCCCACCCGCAGGTTAACTAGCCCTCCGCTTTGCTGGAGATCTTATGAATCGCCGCAAATTTTTGGCCAATACAGGTATCGTCGGCGCTGGATTGCTCGGAGGAGGGAAGGCCGCTCCTGGTCTTTTGCGCGCCGGCACTGCTACAAACTCGGATTCAAATCTCACACCGGAGGAAAAACCCGTGGCATTTAGCGTCCCCGCGTTGCCGTACTCGTTTGATGCACTCGAACCGTATATTGACGCCAAGACGATGGAGATCCATCACGACAAACATCATGGTGCCTACGTCACGAACCTGAACAAGGCCTTGGACGGCCACGCTGATTTGCAGGCCAAGTCCATCGACGATCTTCTCAAGGGCCTCGATTCCATTCCCGAGAACATACGTACTGCTGTTCGCAACAATGGCGGCGGCCACTGGAACCACTCGCTCTTTTGGACGCAGATGAAGAAGGGCGGCGGCGGTGAGCCGAAAGGCGACCTGAGCGCTGCGATTGCCTCAGCGTTCGGCTCTTTCGCCGGGTTTCAGGAAAAGTTCGCCGCAGCAGGTCTGGGACGATTCGGGTCCGGCTGGGCCTGGCTCGTCGTGAGAGATGGGAAGCTGGCTATCGACTCCACTCCCAATCAGGACACGCCGTACCTGCTTGCCGGGGGCAGCAAGGCAGTGCTGGGCCTGGACGTCTGGGAGCATGCCTACTACTTGAAGTACCAAAACCTGCGAGCGGATTACATCAAAGCCTGGTGGAACGTCGTGAATTGGGACAAAGCCACTGAGCTATTCAGCGCCGCGAAAAAATAATTCCTGCGAGTCAGGATTGACAAAACAAAAGCCCCCAACCTGGTTGGGGGCTTTTGTTTTTGCCTCTAAAGACTGATTCTGAATCAAGCCATCAATTGCCGCTTCGCCAGAGGAACCACAGCCACTTCGCGCCGTGGAACGGGGTAGTTTCTTGCAGCGGGAGTATAGGTGCTGGCCTCACGCGTCGCCACGGGCAGAGGCATAGGCATGGCTCCAACCGTGTGGCGCGACGCCTCGCGAACCAGCTCCATCCTGCCACGTACCCGAAACTTTGCCAGCAAAGAGGAGACGTGAAATTTCACGGTTCGCTCGGAGAGATTCAGGTTCGCTGCAATCTCCTTGTTGGCGAGGCTCTTCATTAAGCCGGAAAGTACTTCTTCTTCCCGGCGTGTGAGCTTGAGTTGGCTGTGGACGGAGTTTCCTGCCTGCAACAGCGCAGCCGTTTTCTCGCTCAGGCCTTCCAGCGCCTCATCATCCGCCTGGACCATTACCACATAATCGCTGGGAGACTGGCCCCGCACCATGCAATGCATGGCCAGAAGCCCTGCGGCCTGATCGACTGGAAATCTGCCGTCCGGGCCTGCCTCGACATGAAACTGTCCTACTCCGGAGTTTTTTTCGTAGAAAAAGAAAATATTTCGAGGAAATGTTGTTCGAGAATTCGTCAGTTGATGCGGATGTGCACTTCTGCGGATCACCTTCACTTGCACCCCCTCAGAATGCGGCCTCGTGCAGAAACCGAAGCCGATGAGTTTTCTATTCTTCGCCCCTCGACGAGGCGTTCCCCAGATCGGGCACTCAGTCAAGTAGTCAAGACAGAGGACTGTAGCCTCAGCGACTCGTACCCATATCGAACGGCAAGGCCCAGACGCGGCCCGGAACTCCCTGAAAGTTCGCCTGAGGCCGCTACACCGAACCCCACCCTCGGTGCACTTGAAATGCCGAAAAGAGTGGTTTGTAACTTACTAAGGAATTGAGGCCTTACGAGCAGATGAGGGGGCACGAATCACATTTCTTGGTAGGAATTGCATGGTCAACGAAATTTTTCCACCGTACGAGGATGTGGCCGAAAAAACAGTGTGGTTTCTATCGATTTGCACGCTCGCTCCATGCCCTGTGGAAAAGTGATGAACCCCAGTCCACGGCGCTCGAAATGTCCTCAATCAGTCAACAAGAGTCTGCTCGGGGCTGATCAGTTCGTAGGTCACACCGCGCCAGCGGATTCTTCGCGTAACCAGCGAATTCGCAAAATTTACGAGGTACAGGAACGGAATGAACGCCGTCACCAGCACATAGATCCACGCCTGGCCGGTAATCTGGGAACGAGCGGAAGGAAGTGCTTCCGTCACGCCAATGAGGCGGATGGAACCCCGGATGGCGGAGAGCAGAAGCGGCAGAAAGGTTAGAGTCAGGAGATGAAAGGCCGGCCTCTGCGCCAGGAGATCGCCGAAGACGAGTAAGGTGCCGAACACCAGAGTCAGGCAGTAGAGAAAATGCGTGGCCGCCGCCGGGGCCCAGACTTTGTCCGCGTACACACGAGTAATGAGAATCTGGCGGTTGGTGAATTCCATAAGCCCGTCGAAATCGGTCTCGACATAAGAAAGTGTCAGGCACTCCGGCAAGAATACAATCGGCCGATTGTTGCGTGCGAGGGCGCGCGTCAGCGAATAATCGTCGCTGACGGAATTCTTCCATTCGTCCAGCACTCCAGATTGCTCGAAGGTACTCCGGCGGATCGCGGTGCCTCCGCCCCAGCAAAAGTTTTTTCCTTTCTCGCTCATCATCGTAACCACGGGGGCATTCCAAGCCGCGAGTAGCGCGGTCGCCAAATCACTGCGATTCGGAATGAACCAGCGCATCGTGGTCGCCGCGCCAATTCGAACGTCACCCAGAGGCGCGACGAGATGATGTAGCCAGGATTTTCCCGGGCGGCCATCGGAATCCGCGAACGCCAGTACTTCAAATTCCGGCGGCAGCTGTTCAATGGCAACCCTCAAGTTGTTCACTTTCTCGCTGCAGTTGCTGGGCGGCCCGGCAACTACCACATGGGCCTTCACACGCGAGTTCTTGGCCACGCGCTCGATGATGCTGCGCGCGGGGTCCGAGCCAGAAGCGAGGATGAAAAAAATCTCATAGTTTTGCCGCTCGAATTCCGTCAGCGAGACAAGATTCCGTTCCAGTCCCGGCTCGACGCCTTTGCACGGGCACAGAACGGCTGCTTTCGGCGCATAAAAGCCAGGGTCTGAGTTCAATCTGCGCCGCACATATCCGAGCCACTGCAGGGCATGCCAGATAAGGTAAGCCCCCATCAGGACCTGCAAGGACGCCAGAAAATAGAAAAGTTTCTCCACGCCCCTTGAGAATAGCAGAGGAAGATTCCTCGCCGAACACCGTTTGACCGGGTAGAATCGCAGCGGTAAACGTCCCGTTCCAGGAGCATCCAACATGGCTAGAGTGGACGCAGCAATGGTGACCTCAGGGCTGGAGCTGCCCGGCTACCGGGTGGTCAGAAATTTTGGAATCGTTCGCGGAATCATCGTACGTTCCCGTAGCGTCATCGGAAATCTGGGCGCAGCATTGCAGACCATCATCGGGGGAAATATCACCATCCTCACGAATCTCTGCGAAAAAACCCGCGAAGATGCTTTCGAACTCTTGCTGCAACACGCCGCGGAGCACGGCGCAAACGCCGTGATCGGCATGCGCTATGACGCCACCGAAGTCATGCGAGGAGTCACCGAAGTGCTCGCCTACGGCACGGCCGTGCAGGTTGAACGTAGTTCCCAGTGATTCAGCTCTAGTGTGGGCGGGAACTTCTCGGCGGCGGATTCTCCGCTGCCACAATCTGTGCGGCTAATTCCTCGATGCCCGTCAGCGCCTGGCTCGCGGCCAGACGCGCCTTCTCCATGAACGACGAATCGAGTAAGAACGCGCACCGGTCCACAAACGGATGGTTCGCCGCTTCAAACGGTTTCCGGCTGCGCTGCGAGGACGATCCTCGCGCCAGTAGCTCCTCATACATTTGCAAGTCCCGCTGAAAATCAAGCGCATCGCCCGCGGTCCATCCTTGCTGCCGCGCGAGCGAGGCCAGAAACTTCCGGCGGAAGATTGCCGCATCCCTGCGCAGCATCGGCCGCGGCTTGGACCTCCCTGCCGGCTGCGGCTCTTTGCAGATGATTTCCAGCGTTCGGACACTCATAGCGAGCAGCGCCTCACGCTGCAACAGCGAGAGTAAATCACGGTAAAGCGATGCGTGAACCTGCAAAGCATGGCGCCCGTTCTCAATCACGTAAGAATCCACAAACCGCGGCATGACGCGCTCCCGCATCAGCGCTTCCGTGAGCCGCTGGCACAATTCCGCTGCGGCATCCTTTTGATTTTGTTTTTCCCGCGCCATGCCTGCAACCATGTTAGCAGGACTTGGCTGCCGTGTTGCCGGCACGGGTGCAAAACAAAGAGCCCGGCGATTTTCGCCGGGCTCTTTTACAAATCGCGAGCCGCTTGACCACGTCTCGCTTGTGCCTTCTGTCTGACGCTCAGTGGATCGCCCTTGGACTATTCGGATCTACGCGCTTCTGCTTCGGCTCCGGTTGCGGCACGACGGGCGGCGCAATCGGCTCCTTCTGCAGCGCATGCTCGAGCACTTCGTCCAGCGTGCGCACGTAAGTGATCTTCATGTCGCCCAGAATGTCCGCCGGCAGATCCGCCACGACGTTCGGCTCGTTGTCCGCGGGCAGCAGCACTTCCTTGATGCCCGCTCGCTTCGCGCCCAGCACTTTTTCCTTCACGCCGCCGATCGGCAGGACAATACCCGAGAGGGTCATCTCGCCGGTCATCGCCAGCCGGTCCTTGATCGGCCTACCGCTGAGCAAGCTCACCAGTGCCGTCACCATCGCCGCGCCCGCCGACGGGCCGTCTTTCGGCACCGCGCCGGATGGCACGTGAATGTGAATGTCCTGCTTGCGGAAGAAGTCCGGATCGATTCCATAGCGTTCGCCGTTTGCGCGCGTCCACGTCAGCGCCGCTGTCATGGACTCCTGCATGACTTCGCCGAGATGCCCGGTCATGGTGAACTGCTTGCCGCCGCGCATCCGCGTGGCCTCGATGAAGATGATGTCTCCGCCCACCGGCGTCCAGACCAGCCCCACGGCAACTCCCGGCCGCTTGACGCGCTCTTCGACTTCCTTCTCCGTGCGGAACTTCGGCACGCCCAGGAATTCGCGAACGACTTCCGGTGTGACGATCATCTTTTCCATTTTGCCTTCGGCGATGCGCCGCGCCTGCTTCCGCGTGATCGTCGCGATCTCGCGCTCCAGGTTGCGCACGCCGGCTTCCCGCGTGAAGCTGTGGATAATCTCCTGCAGCCCCGCGTCCTGGAATTCGATCTGTTCGCCGACTTTCAGCCCGTGTTCCGTGGCCTGTTTCGGGATCAGATACTTGTGCGCGATGTGCAGCTTCTCCTCGCCCGTGTAGCCGGGCAATTCGATGATCTCCATGCGGTCGCGCAGCGGCTCCGGGATGGGATCCATCCAGTTGGCCGTGGCAATGAACAGTACCTTCGAAAGATCAAACGGCACATCCAGGTAGTGATCCCGGAACGAGTTGTTTTGCTCTGGATCGAGAACTTCCATCAGCGCCGATGACGGATCGCCACGGAAGTCGCGCCCGAGCTTGTCTACTTCGTCGAGCATCATGACTGGGTCGTTCGTTTCCCCGCGCTTCAGTCCTTGAATAATCTGCCCGGGCAACGCGCCGATGTAAGTGCGCCGGTGCCCGCGGATCTCCGCTTCATCGTGCATGCCGCCCAGAGCGATACGCACAAATTTGCGGCCCAGCGAACGCGCGATGGACTTGCCGAGCGAAGTCTTGCCCACGCCCGGAGGCCCCACGAAGCACAGGATCGGCCCTTTCATTCCCGGCTGCAGTTTTTTCACCGCCAGGTAATCGAGGATGCGCTCCTTCACCTTTTGCAGGTCGTAATGATCTTCGTCGAGAATTTCGTGCGCTTTGGCGATGTTGATCTCTTCGCTGCCGGAAGATTTGCTCCAGGGCAGAGAAGTCATCCATTCCAGATAGGTCCGCGAAACCATGTACTCCGCCGACGCTGGAGTCATCTTCGCCAGCCGCTTCAGCTCGCGGTCGCATTCTTTCTTCGCTTCCGCGGTCATGCCCGCTTCGTCAACCTTTTTGCGCAGCTCGTCGATCTCTTGCATCGTATCGTCGGATTCGCCGAGTTCCTTCTGGATCGCCTTCATCTGTTCGCGCAGCAGATATTCACGCTGATTCTGGCTGACCTGTTCCTGCACCTGGTCGTGAATTTTCGAGCGAAGCTCCAACACTTCGAGCTCTTTGGAAAGTTCGCGAATCAGCGTCTCCAGGCGCCGCCGCACGCTCGACGTCTCAATCAATTCCTGTCTCAGGAGTGTGGAAAGCGTTGGGAGCGTGCCGGCGATGAAATCCGCCAGCCGGCCGGGGTCGTCGATGTTCATTGCCGCCGATTGCAAATCGTCGGAAAGCTGCGGCGAGTGGCTCACCACGTCGCGGAAGAGTTCCTGCGCATTCCGTTCCAGCGCTTCAAGCTCCGTGTCGGCCTCGCCGAGAATATCCGGTTGCGCCTCTACCTTGGCGCGAAGGTACGGCCGCAAACCGATCAGGTCCACGATTTGGATACGCTGGAGTCCTTCCAGGAAAATCACCACATTCCCGTTCGGCATTTTGACGGTCTTATGCACTCTTGCGAGCGTGCCCACTTTGTGAAGGTCCGCCGCAGCAGGATCTTCAATTCGCGGATCGAGCTGCGCGACTACGCCCAGCATTTTTTCCTCGCCTTGCAAGGCACTTACCAGCGCCAGCGAACTCTCCCGGCCCACAGTCAACGGCAGGACAGCGCCCGGAAACAAGACGGTGTCGCGAACCGGCAGGATCGGAAGGATCTCTGGCACCACAAATTTCTTTTCAGCCATCATGGCCCCCATGTTCCAGCGCGGCGGGAACTGCCTCCGCGCAATACCATCTTAGATGCTGGCTAGCTTGAAAGGGTGCGCGAAAGTACAAATGTTGCTATCACAAAACCTTAGCACTTCGCGCTCATATTCTGCCATTCCACTCCGCCTCGCACTAGAAAACCCATAAAGTTATTGTAATCAGTCATATAGTTCCATTTGCTAGTCGCCCCCGCCCAACTCTCGCGCACGGGCCTCCGCAACCTATACCCTATTCATGTTCGCCCCAAATTGCTTTAGCACAAACTGGGCCGCCTCCTCGCGTGTCTTGACTTCCCCCTCCAATTGGGCATCTTCAAGACTCCCCAGAATCTGGCTGAAAACCGGCCCAGGCCGGAACCCCATAGCTTGTAAGTCGTCCCCCGTGATCAAGCGTTCGGGCCGAACCTGTTCCGGCGGCGTCTCGGCGATGAATCGCCGGACCAACTCATACGAGTCCAGGTTGCCGTGGCTCGAAAGGCAATCGACTCGATGCAGCGCCAGGTGCTCGTCGAAATGCGGCAGCCGCACAAACCGTTTCAGCGTGGAAGCGCGCATTGATTCCACATCCTTGAAGCGCATGTGGTTGTCGACCAGCGCGAGGATTTGTTCGGTGTCCTCGTTGGAAAAGCGCAGCCGGCGGCAGATCTCCTCGGCCATGCGAACACCCACATCCACGTGTCCATCGAACCGAATCCGGTCCCCTGTTTCCGAGGCGGACTTGAACGTTGGCGGCTTGCCCACGTCATGGAGAAGGACGCCCCACGCCAGCGTTGGTGAAACGCCGGCGAGAAGCGCTTCCAGCATGAGCCGCGTATGAATCCACACGTCTCCTTCGGGATGAAATTGCGGCGGCTGCTCGACGCCCTTCATCGCGGCGATTTCCGGCAGGACTTGTTGAAGGAGGCCCGTCTCATCCAGTAATTCGATCGCTCGCCGGGCTGTCCCTTCCGTCAGCATCTTGGTAAGCTCATCGCGCAGACGCTCGGGAGACACTTGGCGGATTTCTTCCACATGCCTGCGGATGGCGCGCAACGTATCGGATTCTATTTCGAAGCCGAACCGCGCCGCGAAGCGCACCGCGCGCAACATGCGGAGCTTGTCCTCCGTGAAACGGCGATCCGGATCGCCGATTGCCCGAATCACTTTGGCTCGTAAGTCGGCCTGGCCACCCACGTAGTCCAGCACTTCCCCGGTGTCATGCCGCATCAATAGTCCATTGATGGTGAAATCGCGGCGCTGCACATCTTCTTCAGCCGTTTTCGAGAAGCTCACGCGGTCTGGATGGCGGCCATCGCTATAGCCGATATCGGAACGGAAAGTGGCGACTTCTACTTTCAACTCCTCCTGCGGAATAAGAACCACCCCGAACTGCGCACCTACGGCCACGTTTTCCGGGAAGAGCCCTATCACTTGATCGGGCGTGGCGTCCGTCGTCACGTCGTAATCGGCAGGTTCACGGCCAAGTAGCAAATCGCGCACACAACCGCCCACCAGAAATGCCTGGTACCCGTTCCGGCGAAGCGTTTCGCAAATCGAATTGGCCAGCTCGCGTGGCGTCACGCAGTGATTATGCGCCAGACGCGGCCGCGAGAGGAAATCGGAGTTCTCGAAAGTATCGGCCTGCGGCTATCTGCTGCGGAAGACCAGGCAGGTGATGTCATCGGACTGCCGCGTTGCGCGCACGAATTCGTCCACTTTCTTCATCAAGTGCTGCAGCGTCTGCTGGGCGTCCCAATCGGGGAGACTGCAGATGGCCCCGTTCCATCGTTCGTTTCCGAACTCCTCGCCTGCCTCGTTGAAGGCTTCAACGACGCCATCAGTAAAGAAAATCAGCGCGTCGCCGGGCTTGAGCTCCAGATCCGCAGTCTCGTAAACGACGTTTGATTGAATTCCCAACGGCAATCCGCCAACGTCCAATCGCAGAAGATCTCCGTTTGCGCGGCGAAGGATCGGCGCGTTATGCCCGGCATTCACGTAGACGAGACGCCGCGTGACGGGATTGTATTCGCCCAGGACCGCCGTGGTGAACCGCCTGCCATCTAGGCTATGCGCGCAGGCGTAGCGGTTCAGCCGCGCCACAAGGTCCGCGAGCGGGGCATTTTCTACAGCAACAGTCCGCAGGCTGGCTTGCAGCGTGGCCATCAGCAGCGCGGCGGGAACACTCTTGCCCGCCACGTCCGCGATCACCAGCATCAATTTTTCATGGTTATCGGGATCCGGGTAGAAAGCGTCATAGTAATCGCCGGCAACGGAATTCCCCCGCCACATCCGGCGCCTGCGAAGGCACCAGCCAGCTCTGAATTTCGCGCGCGATTTCCAGGTCGCGCTTCATGGTGACTTTGTCCGCCAGCTCCAGCGAAAGCAGCAACAGGAAGAGCATCACGGCAATCACTTCAAAGTTCATCTGGGACTTGCTTACAGACATCACCAGCATCACAAACGCGATAAGCAGAAGGACGCGCCGGGCCGGCGACATTTTCAGGAGCAGCGCCCAGAAGAATTCCTTTGCAACATGGAGCGGCCGTCGCCAGCGCGGCAGCTTCTGGATTTCTTCCCAGTCGACGTCGCGGTCATAAAAACCGTAGCTGGCGCGTGCATCGGCTACGAATTGCGACCACAGGTCGTCAATTTCGCGGCCTTCGCTGACGCGCTGCCAGAAGTGCCGCACGCGATCCGCAAGCCCCACGCGGGGCCGGGCGGGCGGGGCAACGGGGATAGGAAGCTCGCTCATAAAATTTTGCGAATGGAGAATAGAGTATAGGACATTCGCGGGTGTTTCGCTGGAAGCTAGGAATCGGCGCCGTTGTGATCCGGCCCATCACGCAAAAGTGAGCCGCCGAATTGCACTTTGCTGAATCCGAAGCGATCGCGAAGCCGGTCCGCGGCACTGGTAAGTTTTTCCAGTCTTGCGCGGCGCTCCGCGTCGAGCAGATCCAGCTGCTCGTTGCCGTGCGTGAGGCCGCTGAGGCTTACGCCAAGCAGCCGGATTTTTCTGCGCGGATCGCGGTGCACGCGAAAGAGCTCCTGAAACACAGCGAAGATATCCGTGTCGAGACGCGTGGGTTCGCCGAGCGTCTTTGATCGTGTATGCGTTTCGAAACCTGCGTAGCGAATGGTGAGTGTAAGTATCCGTGTGGCGAGGCCGGCTTCGCGGAGGCGCTTGCAGGCTTTCTGCGATAGATGGCTGAGCATCGCGCCCAGCGCGTTGGAATCCTCCGTGTCTTCGCCGAACGTGTGATTATGCGAAATCGATTTCGGCTCCGCGTCAATCACGAATTCGTAGGAATCGCCGCCGCGGGCCTTGCGATACAGCGCCGTTCCCCATTGGCCGAAAATCGTTTCCAGTTTTTCCTGCGGAACAGCAGCAATCTGCTGCACGGTTTCGATGCCCATCGCCCGCAGCGCCCGCTCCGTCACTTCGCCGATGCCCGGGATCTTTCGAACGGGAAGCGGCGCAAGGAATCGCTGTTCGCTGCCCGCGGGCACCCAGACAAGCCCGCGCGGCTTGGCTTGGTCGGAAGCAACTTTGGCAACCAGGCGAGTCGTTGCCAGTCCTGCAGAACAGGGAAGCGCGGTCGTTTGCGTGATCGTTCTAAGCAATTTGTCCGCAGCGGCCAGCGGCGGTCCATGCAAGCGCTCGGTGCCGGAAAGGTCGAGATAGGCCTCGTCAATCGAGACCCGTTCGATGAGGGCGCCGGTCTGCCCGACGAGGGCCATGATCTTACGCGATTCCTCCCGGTAATGATCCATGCGCGGCCGAACGAAAATTCCGTTCGGACAAAGCCGGCCCGCCGTGACGCTGGGCATGGCCGAGCGAACGCCAAATTTGCGCGCCTCATAGCTGGCGGCGCAGACGACGCCGCGTTGGGTGGGCGGACTGCCGACGATGACCGGTTTGCCGCGCAACTCGGGGTTGTCGCGCTGCTCGACTGCGG
>Ga0209056_10005292_pt1 | contig 13443 bp, 17 predicted proteins | sample GraSoiAngelo_114_FD_185876 | JGI IMG/M metagenome (GOLD analysis project Ga0209056, IMG submission 185876) | Grasslands soil microbial communities from the Angelo Coastal Reserve, California, USA - 14_0903_13_40cm (SPAdes) (version 2) | ecosystem: Environmental > Terrestrial > Soil > Grasslands... | reverse complement strand
GATCGGCGTGCCCTTCTGCCTGATCTCGACCGGCGCGCAGCGCGACGAGACGATCCTGTGCGAGACCTCGCCGCTGCTCCGCTGGTTCCCCTCGGTCCGCTCGAGCGTGCTCTAGCATGGCGCGGCCACCGATCTACCGGCTACTCTTCGTCGTCGGGCGCGAGCGCCAGCCGCTCTACGACTCACTCCGGCGTACGTTCGACGGCGACGACACCGTCCAGGTCGTTCTCGACCGCCGCGTCGGGGAGCGCCGCCGGCAGGAGTCCACCCCGCGTGCGGGCGAGCGCCGCCGGAGCGATCGCCGTGCCCAGCGCGACAGCGACGCGCTGCTCCGCGCGCGGGGCTATACGCTCGTCGACGTCGTGACCTTCCAGAGCCCGCCCGCCGGCACCCCCGAGCCCGCCCCTGAGCGGAAAGCGGTAGAATCTGACCAGCGCCCGCGGGTCTGAGACGAGCCGTTAGAACGCCCGCATGGAGCGCTCACTCAGACGGCCTCTCGTGATAGCCTTCTCGTATGGCGAAGCCAACGCGCGAACTCGAATCCAAGGCCCTAAAGCTCTCGCCCCGAGAGCGCGCCCGCCTCGCGCAGCGGCTCATCTCGAGCCTTGAGCGGGAAGTGGATGCCGACGCTGAGAAGCTCTGGCGTCCGGAGGCGGAACGCCGGTTGGGCGAGATCAAGCCCGGGAAGGTCGCTGGAATCCCCGCTGAGAAGGTGATCAGGAAGGCCCGCTCCTCGCTTCGGTGAGAAGCGTTGAGTTTCATCCCACACGTATGAACGCCTGCTCGAGTTTCCTGCCTCTGGCTCTCCGTTCGGCCGGCGGCTCAGGCGTGTTCTGGTGTCCAAGTTTCCCTTCGGTCTCTTGTATCGCGTCGAGCCTGAGCATCTATATCGTCGCTGTCATGCATCTTCACGGCCGACCAGCCTACTGGCGGTCCCGCCTCTGAGGCGTGAGCGGTCCGGGGACATAGGCGCCCGCCGGCGCGGTCGCGTTCGTGACGGCAGACTCCGACGGCGCTACGCAATCGTCAGCGGCGCCGACCTTCAAGACGCTGGCCGGCGGCTGACGGGCATAACCACGGGCATAGCAGGTTGCTCGGACGTTGCCCCTGCTCCGTAACCTTGTAGAATCATGGCCACGAGCCGTTAGCTCAGTCGGTAGAGCACCTGACTTTTAATCAGGGGGTCCAGGGTTCGAATCCCTGACGGCTCACCAAGTTTTTCCGCGGCTTGCGCGACGACCTGGACGTTTGGGGCGGTTTGGTTCCAGATTTTGGTTCCAAAATTGGCTTCGGCGGTCAGCGCCAGGTGCGGGTTCACTTGATCGGGCTCACGGCCTTGGTGCTCGTGTTGACCGTCCCCGTCAGCGTGTCGATCAGGAAGTCGCCCGGGCAAACCAGGAGTGCGCGCTCCTGCTTCGGGTTACTGACGGGACCACCCCCGATCACGCGCTTGAAGACGAGCCCTTCGCGCCAGACGATGGTGAAGACGCGGTCCTCGCCGATGTCGAGCGAGTTACGGGTGTTGAGACAGAAGCGGTCGGCGGCGTGCGTCATGTCCCGCTCGATGTACTCCTCCGCGTAGTGTTGCGCCATGAAGTCCGCGTAGGCTCGGATCTCCTCCGGCTTCTGCAGGGGCGGGGGACTGACGGCCATGCCGACGGCGGCGAGCGCCTCGTTGCCGTGGAGCACGCGGGTGTTGGGCCGCCGGATTTTCTTGTCCTCGTCGATGTAGATCGTGAACCCCTTCTGGCGGACGTCGACGAGTGTGTCGCCGGGGATGCCCTGGGTCCGGTCGGCCTCCTGAATGGTGAGGAAGGTGTCGATCATTCGGAGCAGGCGGGTGCTGTTGCAACGGTTCAGTGCGATCTCGTACTCCCCGAGCGGGACGTCCTCGTCGCAGGGCTGCCTGAACAGGGCAGTGGACTTGAAGTCGTAAGACCGCTTCTGGAGGACAGGCATTCTCCCGACGCAGCCACTCAGCGTGAGGGCCAGGAAGAGGATGACGACCGCGCGCGTCATCTCGTACCAGCAGCCGCGCGGCGCCCGGCACGAACGCACCCTAGTCGTCCAACGTGGCGAGATGGTCGCCCCCGGAGCTTTCCAAGGCGTCGACGTGGATGAATCCCCAGGACCACGCCAGGAGCGTGTGAAGCGGCGTGTGGAGTAGCCGCCCGGCGGGGATCACCTCCCCAGGCATCCCCCACGGTATATGCTCGGGGCCAACGAGGTCGTTCTCTATCATCCAGACCATCACGTCCTCCGCTCTTCGCACTTGGGACACCAGCTCGACGTGCTCTGCATGAACGGGTAGTCGGGCTTCTCAAAGACCTGCTCTTTCTCCCACAGCCGTCGGTGGAACAGGGCGCACCACCGCGGGGTCATCAGGGCAGTCGTGGACCGGCTGATCCTCATCCGCCTCAGGCTCCTCGTCGTCCATCCGCGAAGGCCAGCCGCCCGCGCGTCTCCACGCCCGCCTGACACGCGGTACAGCGCTGGGCGAAGGGCAGCGCCTTGAGCCGCCCGAGCACCGATGACCGTGCCGCAGTTGCCGCAGATTCCGTACTCGCCCCGCGCCAGACGCTCGAGCGCGGCGTCGATCTGCGCGGCCTCGCGGTTCTCGCGGTCGAGCACGGCGACCTCGAGGTCTTCGCTGAGCGACTCGACCGCGTTGGTGGCATCCTCAGGGCTCCGGCGGCGCTCGCTCGTACGGTGCTCCGTCACTCTCGCGCGGACGGACTCTTGGAGCCTGGCGCGCCGCTCCAGGAGGATGGCTTCGAACGCCTTCACGATCCGATGATCGAGCGAGCCCGTCCCCTCCATAGCGTCCTAACTTCGTCCCCGCGTTATAGCCTGGGCAGCAAGGCCCCCATCAGCGAATCCAGCGGGTGGAACTCCAGCGTCGGCGAGGCGAGGAGCCCACCGCCCAGCAGCGCAGCGATCATCGCCGCCATGGCGATCCATCTGAGCCCTCCCTGGTCCGAGCGCGGAGCGAGAGCCTCGACGGTTTCGGAATGGAGTCGGGCCAGCATCGTCTCGCGAGCCCGCTGCTGGGCCAGGTAGACCCGACGACGTTCTTCAAGAGTCAGCTGGTTCATCCTCCACTCCCCGAGCGCACCGCTACCATGGCTCAGCCTAGTCTTGACGGTGAACGGTCCACATCGGGTGGATCCGGGAGGCGGCGTAGGAAAGACACCTGAGAGGCAGCTTCCGGCGAAGGGGGCGGCAAGGCCGATGTTCACTAATTCGGCGGGGGGAGAAACCCTGCTCTGTTCCTGGCGCCGGTGCTCGTCGCGACTGCTTCGGCGGGCCGCCCGATTTCCGGAAAAGGTCTCGGCGGCCAGCAAAGCGGGCGAGGGCCGTGTGGGTGCCCACCGTCGTGGCATTCGCGCTTGCGCTTCTGGCTGCGCCGGCGCCTGCCGTCGGCCAGGGGCCAGAGCTCCGCGGAGAGAGCGCGGTCTTCTCGAAGTCGGGGGTCGCCATCGGATGGGGCGTCCTCCGCGCGCCGGTTGAGGATGAGACTCAGGTCGTCATACGCGTCGTCCGCGCCAGCGCCACGTACTCGTACGTACCGGTCGACGCGGTCGATCTCTTCACTCGGGCGCACTGTCCAGTCGTGCCGGGCGGGCCCCTGGCCGGGGTCATCGACGTCCTGAGCCCACGGGCAACGTTCGGTGACTTTCCCCGACGGGAGATTCGGCTCTACCGCACGGCTGACGACTGGCGCGCGCACGTGCCCGCCTTGAGGATCTTTTATCTTGGCGTCCCCGACCCGACGCCCGAATTCTCGTCTGAGTCGGCCCTACTCAGCTACCTCGCCGCCACCGTGGCGAAGGCGCGCACTCTTGATGAGCGCACGCCGGGACCCCACGATTCACGTCCATCATCTGGACGCGGTTGATGACCTCCGGGCTGGTCCGCCGACGCGTAGGAGATGAACCCGAGCCGGAAGAGGTAGACGCTATCGCCGAGGGGCGGGAGGTCATACCGCCGCGGGTCCCAGGCGTAAGAGTGTTCGGTGATCGAGATCGGGAACCTGATCGTGCCGAGTGGGACGTCGAACTGGCCGACGGTCGCCACGCCGAAGACCTGGCCCCGCGAGCAACCGGGCGGGATGTGCACGGCGAATGTGAGGGGCTCAGGTTCACCGAGCCGAACGGCTGTCTGGGCCGACGAGGCGACCTCGACACCAGTCATCGACAGGTGGACGGTTAGAAGAGAGCCTCGCGGGATCTGCGTGGTGAGCGTCTTGAAGCCCACCGAGACTGTCACTGACGCCGCGCAACGGGTTGCAACTGGCCGCCACTTACCCCGACGGCGGCCGCGGGCTGGTGCATAAGCAAGTCGTTGAGAATGCGGGTGATGCCGGCAATCGACGATGGGAACTGTCAATCCAGAGGTCGCGGGTTCAAGTCCCGTCGAGCCCGCCATATTTTCTCGATGGCTCTCGCTTGGAAGCTGAGGCGCTAGGCCTTCGTGTGCCTCCACTTCTTGACTCGACTGGAGAGCACCTCCAGTCGGTCGTAGATGTCTTTCCGATCCCCGATACTGACGACCAGGACTACCAAGTGCTTACCCTCGACCAGGTAGATGACTCGATAATCGCCAACTCGCAGTCGGAGGAACTTCTCGGCACTCTTCAGCTGCTTAGCAACGGGCGGTCGTGGGTCGTTCCGTAGGACCTCGACCTTTTTGATGATCTGGCGTTGGGCCTCCTTGGGAAGCTTAGCCAGTTCCTCCTCAGCAGTCTTGAGGAACTCGACTGTGTAGGCCACGCCCGAGGCTTACAGCCCCAGCCGTTTCTTGACCTGCTCGAGAGGTACGCGCACCTTGTTCTTCGGATTCGCAAGGGCCTTCCGTGCGGCCTCGATGTCGATCTGGTCCTCGAGGATCTCGAGCAGACGGAGATCCTCGATCGGGATGAGGGCCGCTACGTCCTTGCCTCGCCGCTCGATGAGCACCCGGTCCGAGCCATAGCAGACCTTGTTGATGAGATCCGAGAACCCGTTCCGTGCTGCCGTCGCCTCGACCTTGACCATGTGATCCTCCTGGGCCACCCTACTGCCCATCCCAACACAAGATGTACATTACTGCCAAATGGTACATTGTGTCAAGTCCCGCGGTAAACCGGGTTCCGTGGGCCGTCCTTGGAGTTGACCCGGTTTCGTGGACACCCCATGGTTGGGGAGGTAGGCACGATGCGGATAAAGAAACTTTCGGGGAAACGAGCTATCGGCCGGTGCCCCGACTGCGGCACTGCTGGTATTGCCCCGCCACGGGATGCTTGTCGCGGCCAAGGCGCTGGTGGCGCTCTACCAAGTGAAGGGTGACGCCGACTGGTCAGGGATCAGTGACCTGATCGGGGCAGGTTCTCCCGCAGGTGATGCGCAAGGTCGACGCGCCCGAGTGCGGCACATGCGCCCTGCGATACGGCGCCGCGACGATCTTAGACCGAGGCTCGCGTCCACAATTCAGAAAACGCAAAACCTCTCGAAGAGATTGGAGCCGCCCATCCACGAATCGTCAGGTCGACGTTGCCTTCCGTGGCCCAATGCTCTCCTCGATCTTGACCTCACACAAGATTTTCAATCGCTCGCGCGGAATCCTTTCGAAAGTACCCCGGGCTCGTCGCTCGTTGTGCCGCTTCGGCATTTCTCAGTGGCAGGATTTCCGCCGCCGTACGCGTAGCGAGCCCGGCCTGCACTCGAGACGACGCGCGCTAAGTCGCGACGGACGCTCAGCAAAGTGATCTCGCCCCCGACGAGACGCCACGCCCCAGACGGTTGGCAGAAAAGGTGCTTCCCGTGCGTGGTTGATCTTGGTCGACGCCGGTCGGCTCCGTGGCGTCGCCGACGAAAGGGGGCACCGCCGCGATGCTCGGGTTCAAGCTGCTTACCTACGACGCCGTCCGGAACGAACTGGGCAGGCACATCTTGGGCACCGACAGCGTGGCCCTGGCGCTCATCACTTCCTTTCTGGCGGGGCTCATCTGTTACGCGCTGATGGTCTGGGACCCGGACGGGTGCGCGCAAAAAAGCCACGGCCCCGATAGCGACGAACTGAACTAAGAAGGGAACCAACAATTTCGAATGAGTCATGCGGCCTGTTTGCCGATGGCCACTGGGTCGCTCGCACGTACGGCCTGATCGGCCCGGACCAATCGGAAATGCGCAGCGACGTGGAGATTGTGAGGCTGGCTCTCGTCCAGGCGCTCGCGAAGTCCCATTTGAATCCCTGACCACAGGAAGCGTTCAGGGATTTCGCCAGCTCGCGGTCGTGAGGCGTTTCCTCTCATAACCACAGGTCAGGCTCAAACCGCCACCGGACCACGGCGCGGAGGAGAATCGCCAACCCAAAGCGCTGGGGTCCGGTTCGGGAACCGGACCAGTGGCCGGCGGGAAGATCCTCCGGCGGCAGGGGGAGGGAGCCTCGCCGTTCAGTAGCCCCACCGTAGCCCCACCGTCTCCCGGAGCGTGTCGGCGGCCAGCACGGTCAGGCCACTGACCATGTCGGCCTCCTGCCACGCAGCGCGGTCAGAGCGGCCATCTCACGTATCAATTCCCGGCGGTCAACTCACGTATCCCCAAGACTGAGTGGATGTGCCTCTTGACATCTCTGACACGTTGGTGTACGCGAATCAAGCTGTCTGCATTTTAAATAACGCCTCATTGCGGGAGGGAGGCGATGACAAACCCCTCTATCCGAAGGTCGTCCCAAGTGAAACGCCTCGAACGCGGGGAACACACCTGTGCCTGCTTCACTTTGGCTTCCACCTAGTGTCCTGAGTTAGATGTTCCTCTTCAGCCGGCCTAGCAGCGGCGCTCGCCCTGTGTGATCAGCGGACTCTTCCCGGAGGAGGGGGACCTTGAAGATTCAGAACACCAGAGCTGGGGAACCAGCAATCCCGCCCGACCCACCGAAGGCCTTAAAGGAGACCGCGAGGGCTTGGGAGGTGTTTGTCGGCTCCGGGGAGTTCATAGGCACGCCCCCCCGGCCTGTGATCGCCCAGAGCTGGCAACGCTGTCGTGACCTAGGGATCAACCCGTTCATGGAGCGGGCGCCGACGGTGCTCGGCCCGGACGAGATCGAGGCGATCCTCGGTGGAGAGGATTTTGGTCGGGCCGGCAAACAGGTGCTGGATACCTTTGCTCAGGTTGTGGCGGGAACCGGGCACGTGATCGTCTTGGCGGACGCCCAAAGTCGCATCGTGTATTCCGTAGGTCATCGGGGCGCAGAGCGAATGTTGGAGCGGATCAACTTCATGCCTGGAGCGGCTTGGTCCGAGACCGCTGCGGGTTCCAATGGCGAGGGGACCCCTATCGCCCTTGGCCGGCCGGAGGTGGTCTTCGGGACGGAGCACTACTGTCGACAATGGCAGCCCTGGGTCTGTTACGGCTGTCCGGTTCGGGGGCCGGCGATCGGTAGGGTCCTTGGGGGAGTGGATATCTCGGGGCCAGCTAAGAAGGTGCAAACCCACACCTTTGCCCTGACGGTCTCCATCGCCCGCTCCATTGAGCAGCTTCTCTCGGTCTTCGAACTTCAGCGGCGAGAGACCCTCCTCACTCTCTCCCGAGGGCTAGAGAGAAAGTGGGCGCGTGAGGGCATCCTGGTTGTCACCGAAAGCGGAAGAGTCGCCGACATGAATCACGCTGCTGCCCGGGCGCTGGGCGTGCAGCCATCCGCTCTCAGGGACGCGCCCTTGGCCGAGCTCGTACCGGCGCTGTGGACTCCAGTTCAGCAGAGCGTGGAGAGCGGAAGTCCCCGAGAAGAGGGCGTGATGGTGAGGACGCCTTCCGGTGCCGAGAAAACCGTGCTCTGCCGAGTAGAACCGGTCATCCGCGAGGGCCGAACACTAGGATCAGTGGTGATTTTCTCCGATCGTCCCGCCGCGTCGACTGGGCAAAGGAGGGTCACTGTCCACGGCAATCCCGGTCCGGCGTCGACCAAATATACGTTCGGGGACATCCTCGGGGAGTCCCCGGCCTTGCGCAAGGCGTTACATTTGGCGAGGGCTGCTGCCCGCGGCTCACAGCTCAACCCGATCCTGATTGTCGGGGAGAGCGGGACGGGTAAGGAGCTTGTGGCCCATGCGATCCACGCCGAGAGCCCAAGGGCACAGGGCCCATTCGTCGTAGTCCACTGCGGGGCTCTCCCGAGGGAACTGGTGGAGAGCGAGCTGTTTGGCTATGCTCCCGGGGCGTTCACAGGCGCGCGTCGCGAAGGCCAGGCGGGGAAGTTCACGGCCGCCCACGAAGGCACGATTTTCCTGGACGAGGTCGACACCATGCCGATGGAGCTTCAGGGGAAGTTCCTGCGCGTCCTCGAGGCCGGGGAAGTGGTGCGATTGGGAAGTGCGACCCCCGTGCCGATAGACGTGCGTATCGTTGCCGCATGCAGTGTTGATCTCCGACAGCGGGTCGAGGATGGGACATTTCGTCTCGACCTCTTCTATCGGCTCAGCGCGATCGAGATCTTCCTCCCCCCGCTGCGGGAGCGCGGGGACGACATTCAGATTCTGGCAGCCGCTTTCCTTGAGCGGGAGTGCGCCGAGGCGGGAAAGGGTCCGCTGGCGATTTCCCCCGAAGCTGCGGATCGTCTAAGGCTCTACTCCTGGCCCGGAAACATCCGGGAGCTCCGAAACCTCTGTGCGCACTGGACACTGACTGTGGAGGGCCCCGCGGTTCATCTGGAGCATGCTCCGCGACACATCCGCGAGCCCATTCCCGATGTGGATACCGACGTTGGGCCGGGAGAAGGGTTACGGCGGGTTCAGGAGACGATTATCCGGCGGACGTTGGAGGAGACCGGGGGTGATGTGGGCGAGGCTGCCCGACGTCTGGGCGTTGCCAAGACGACGATTTATCGTCGTCTGAAAAGGGCGCGCTCACCTTGAAAATTGCAAATCGCAATCCGCAGTTTCGTTGTGCACCAGAATCTCGTGCGTCGGCTCGTCGGGGACGAAGCTTTCGAGGGGAGGAGTCGTGATTAAAAGCCCGAAATGTTGGACATTTGACGAGAAACAAAAATTTCGAGGGTCATGGCAGCGGTTTTGCGTGCGGTCTGAAAACATCGGGACAATTCAGTCGGGGCAGCCCCGCCGTGCGGGTGCCGCTTTCACCAGGGAAGGTGGACAGCATGTTCAAGACTAAGAGCGGCGATGAATTTTTCGTCATTGACGGGCACCTCCATCTGTGGGACGCGAGCCCGGAGAACCAAGCGAACAAGTACGGTGCCGGGTTTATCAGCTGCTTCTATGACTACCACCGAAACCTGAGCCCACCGGACTACGTCTGGGAGCAGTCGCTTTTTGAGAAGTATGGTCCCGAGAGGATGCTGAAGGATGTTTTTATCGACGGGTATGTCGACATGGGCATCTTCCAACCCACCTACCTTAAGGATTTCTACAAGAACGGGTTCAACACGACAGAGCAGAACAGCTGGCTCAAGGTACGGTATCCCGAGCGGTGGATCCTCAATGGTTCGTGGGACCCGCGGGACGGCGAGGCGGGCCTAGAGTACCTCGAGTCTCTGGTCCACCGCTTCGGGATCCGGGGTGTCAAGCTCTACACCGCTGAGTGGAAGGGAAATTCCAGGGGATGGAAGCTCACCGACCCGTGGGCCATGCGTTATCTGGAAAAGTGCCAGCAACTCGGGGTCAAGAACATTCACGTCCATAAAGGGCCGACGATCTGGCCCCTCAACCGCGATGCCTTCGACGTCGCCGACATCGACGAAGTCGCCACCGCGTTTACCGATCTCAACTTCATCGTCGAGCACTGTGGGCTTCCCCGCCTGGAGGACTTCTGCTGGATCGCCACCCAGGAGCGCAACGTCTACGGGGGCCTGGCCGTGGTCATGCCGTTCATCCACAGCCGTCCGCGCTACTTCGCCGAGGTGCTGGCCAATTTGCTGTGGTGGGTCGGCGCCGACAAGCTGCTCTTTGCCAGCGACTACGCCATCTGGCACCCCCGCTGGATCGTGGAGAAGTTCATGGCCTTCGAGCTGCCGGACGACATCCAGAAGGAGTTCGGAGTTTCCTTCACCCTGGACGTCAAGAAGAAGATCCTCGGCGAGAACGCCGCACGGATCTACGGGATCGACATCAACGTGCGGAAGAAGGAACTCGCGGGCGATGCCGTGGCCGCCATGAGGTAAGGCGGGGGCACAGGGACAGGCGAATGCGTAGTGACGAGGTCTACGGTCAACTGGCCCGGGTCTACGATCCGGAGCTGGATCAACCGCTAACGGAACTAGGATTTGTCGGCGGGGTGAGCATCGATGGTAGCGTGGTCACCGTCCGTTTTCGCCTGCCGACGTTCTGGTGTGCAGCCAACTTCGCCTTCATGATGGCCGCCGACATCCGCGAAAGAGTATCCGAGCTGCCGTGGGTGGAACGCGTCGACGTTCAGTTGCTGGACCACTTCTTCGACGAGGAGATCAGCAGCGGGGTCAACTGCGGCAAGTCCTTCGTGGAAACGTTTCCCTCGCTGGCGACGGACGATCTGGACGAACTACGCGAGACCTTTCGGGTCAAGGCCTTCGTGGCGCGACAGGAGCGTCTGCTCCGGTCGTTGCTGGCCCTGGGGTGGACGGAAAATGCGATTCTGGGGGTGCGGATCGGCGACCTGCCGCGCCTGCCCCTCGGCAGCGAGGGATTGGCCTTGGTCGACCGTTATCTCGCGATCCTGAAGGAGCGGCGACTGGCCGATAACGTCACTGCGCCGGCCTTCGTACACCCCGACGGTAGGCCCATCGACCCGCCCGAGCTGCGGGCCCACCTCTCTCGCGCGCAGCGCACCCGTCTCTCGGTGGAGTTCAACGCGGCGTTCTGCCGCGGCCTCCTCAAGACCCGGTACGAGGAGGCTGACTCGAGATGCCGAGGTGCCCTGGCGGGACCGCCCTTCCCAGGGAAGCCATCAGGTGAGGTGGTGGAATGAAAGCTGCGCGGCTCTATCAGTATGACTCGGCGGTGAAGGGCCCCGAGTTCCTCAAGCTGGTCGAGGTGCCGGATCCGAAGATCCAGGACGCCGATGACGTGATCGTTCGGATCGGGGGAGCGGGGCTCTGCCGAACCGACCTGCACATCATCGAGGGCGTCTGGCGCAGCAAGGTGGGCGTTCAGCTTCCCTACACGCCCGGACACGAGAATGCGGGCTGGGTGGAAGACACCGGGGCGGAGGTGCGCCACTTCAAGAGGGGCGACGCCGTGATCGTCCACCCCCTCATCACCGATGGGTCGTGCCCCGCCTGCCGCCGGGGCAATGACATGCACTGCGAGAACGGCTCCTTCCCCGGCATCGGCCGGGACGGCGGCTTTGCTCAGTACCTCCACGTCAAGGAGCGAAACCTGGTCCGCCTTCCCGACACCGTCACGCCCAAGCAGGTGGCGCCTCACGCCGACGCTGGCCTCACGGCTTATCACGCTGCCGACAAGGCGGTGAAGATCCTGCGGCCCGGCGACTTCGCGGTGATCATCGGATTCGGCGGCCTCGGCCACATCGCCTACCAGGTGCTCGCGGCCAAGAGCGCGGCCCAGATCATCGTGGTGGACCGCTCGAAGCTGGCGCTGAGCCTGGCTGAAGAGCTGGGGGCTAAGCACTTGATCGCGGGCGGAGACAACGCCGTGCGGGACGTGCTCCAGCTCACGCGCGGCAAGGGGGCCGAGGCCGTTCTGGACTTCGTCGGCGAAGGCGGGTCCATCGAGCAAGGCCTCGCCATGACCCGCAACGCCGGCTCCTACTACATCATCGGCTACGGCGGCACCATCCAGGTGCCGGCAATCGACATGATCTTCAGCGAGAAGAACATCATCGGCAACCTCGTGGGCAGCTACGCCGATCTGACGGAACTCATGACGCTCGCGGGAGCGGGCAGAGTGCGCCTGGCCACCGCCTTCTACCCGTTGGGCGAGATCAACCAGGCGATCGCCGACTTGCACCACGGTCGGATCAAAGGACGGGCGGTGCTCATTCCGTAGCTCGGAGAGCAAGATCCTGACGCGGAGCGACACTCTGAGAGGAGGGGACGATGGCGACACGAATCGCAGTTGATGAGCGCGCCCCGGTGAAGGCGCGCTATGGCCCGATCGACTGGATGGGCGGCTGGAAGACGTGCGTCTGGGGCTCCCTGGCAATCGTGGTATTGACCGCGCTGCACTGGTGGTATACATCGCGCTTCGCCTGGACGGCCGGCATCGACGCGTCGAGTCCCGAGTTCACGAAGTACTTCCGGAGTCTGGTCTGGGTACAGCTGATCGTCATCGGGGCCGGCACCGGTCTCTGGTGGGGCTGGCTCGTCCGGACCGGGCGGCAACTCCTCGCCGTGAAGGTGACGCCCGACGAGGAGGTTCGCCGGATCGCCGTGTTCTGGGGCCTCATATCGATGACCAGCTTCACCCTCTACGTCATGGCGAGCTTCTGGCCCAACCAGGACGGCAGCTGGCATCAGACCGCGATCCGGGACACGGCGCTCACCCCGGCACACATCCCCATGTTCTACTGGTGGTTCCCGGGCGGTATCACGATGACGGTCGGGACGTACCTGTACGGGCGCTACCGGCTGCCAAAGGTCTACGGGCCTGACAAGGGCTTCCCCTGGTCGTTCTTCTTCCTGATCGCCGCATCGGTCACCGAGATGATGCAGGTGGCCTTCAATGAGTGGGCCCACAGCTTGTGGATCCTCGAGGAGATCTTCGCGGCGCCGTTCCACTGGCCCTTCGTCACGTATGGCTGGCTCGCCTCCGGGATCTTCGCCCTGTGGGCGGAGACGATCATCCGCCTCATGGGCATCGAGAAGGAGGTGGAGGACGCGGCCGCTGCGTCCCCGGCCCGCTAGGGCCGCCTGATCCGACGGACCCCGCCCGGATCGGCGTCGCGGTCCCGGCGGGGCCCCCGGAACCTCACTCGAACACCAAGCGTCTGTTTCAAGGAGGGACGAGAGATGGCTCGCACGGCCCAGGAAGCGGCGCAGCTCGGTGCGTTGCTGAACAAGAAGTACCGCTACTTCGATTACAAGTGGGACCTGGTCTTCTGGGTCACGGCCCTGCCCGTCGTGGCGGCGGCCGCTGACATCACGAAGCTGCTCTTCGCCGGCGACTGGGACTTCTGGACCGACTGGAAGGACCGGCAGTGGTGGATGACCATCACGCCGTTCGCCATGATCATCATCCCGTCGGCCCTCCAGTACATCCAGTGGCTCGCGTGGAAATTCCCCACCGGATGCACGTACACGGCGGTCGGTCTGTGGCTGGTCTCGTGGCTCGGCCGATGGTTGCAGTGGGACGTCTTCGTGAATTACCCGCTCAACTTCGTCTGGCCCGCTACGATCGTCCCCGCCGGCATTTTCACCGACTGGATCCTGCTGAAGACCCAGAGCTTCATCATGACCTCCATCCTCGGTGGCCTGGCCTTCACGATCGGCTTCTGGGTCGCGAATTACATCACCCTA
>Ga0209056_10005291_pt1 | contig 13445 bp, 8 predicted proteins | sample GraSoiAngelo_114_FD_185876 | JGI IMG/M metagenome (GOLD analysis project Ga0209056, IMG submission 185876) | Grasslands soil microbial communities from the Angelo Coastal Reserve, California, USA - 14_0903_13_40cm (SPAdes) (version 2) | ecosystem: Environmental > Terrestrial > Soil > Grasslands ... | reverse complement strand
CCGTCGCGCTCGGCCTGAGCGGCGCCGGGCTCGCCGCGACGTTCGAGCCGCTACGGCCCTACTTCGTCGCTGGTACCGTGCTGGCGCTCGGCTTCGGCTTCGTCGTGCTGCGAGGTGAGGAGAAGCGGGCGTGCGAGCCTGGCACCCTGTGTGCCTCGCCGATCGCCCGCCGCCGGATGAAGTGGGCGCTGTGGACGGCGACGATCGTGTCTATCCCGCTGCTCACGTTCCCCTGGTGGTCGAAACTCGTGCTGGGCTAGGAGGTTTCCAATGGTATCGTCCATGAAGCTCGCGTTGCTGTTCGCTGCGGGACTCGGCGGCGCTGGTGCCATTTGCCCATTCTGCGGCGGCGGAATCCAGACGGCCGGCGCGCAGTCTCGACGCATCACGGCTCAGACTCCCGACACGGCCACCATACGGCTACACATCTCGCGGATGACCTGTGGAAGCTGCCCGACCACCGCACGGCTCGCCTTGAAGCGGCTTACGGGCGTGTACACCGCTACCGTGACGTTGGACGACAGCCTCGGTATCGTGCGCTACGACCCGCGGCAGGTTAGCCCGGCGCAGATCGCCGCGCACCTCACCCGACTCACCGGGTTCGGCGCCACGATCCTGCCGGACACGACGAGAGCTCCGGGAGGCGGCCAGTGACCGAGGCGCGAACCGAGGCGCCGACGGTGATCACGGGAGGCGGCGGCGGGTTTGACCTCCTGGTCGTAGGGGGTGGCTCCGCGGGGTTCGCCGCCGCCATTAGAGCGGCGGACCTCGGCGCCCGCGTCGCCATGGTCGAAGGCGGCACGCTCGGGGGGACCTGCGTGAACGTCGGCTGTGTGCCGTCGAAGACCCTCATCCGCGCGGCCGAGGCGCAGCACCGCCGGGTCCATCACGGATTTCGGGGAATTCCCTCGACCGATGGGCAGCCCGACTGGCCGACCGTACGCGGCGAGAAGGATGCGCTCGTGGCCGAACTGCGGCAGAGCAAATACTGGAACGTGCTGCGTGTCTACCCCTCGATCACGCTGTTCCAAGAGCGCGCTACCTTCGTCTCCGGTCGCGAGGTTCGCTTCGCCAGCGGTCGTACGCTGACTGCGGGCAAGATCGTGGTGACCACAGGCTCCTCTCCCTGGGCACCATCGATCCCAGATCTCGCCGAGGCCGGCTACCTGGACAACGCGTCGGCGATGGCGTTGGAGCGCCTTCCCCAATCCCTCATCGTGATCGGCGGGAGTGCCGTGGGTCTCGAGCTGGCGCAGATGTTCGTGCGGCTCGGCGTGCGCGTGACCGTCCTCGAAGCGCTGCCCCGCGTCGTCGCCGCTGAAGACGCCGATATCGGCAACGCCCTCGCAGACTACCTCCGGTCGGAGGGGCTCGAGGTCTACACCGACATCAGGGTTGATCGAGTGAGCAGGGGCAGCGATGGCTACGAGGTCCAGTACTACGCAGGTTCTGCCGCGCGCTTTGCACGCGCCGAACAGCTGCTGGTCGCCACGGGCCGGCGAGCCAACACGGCGGGGTTCGGACTCGACACGATCGACGTCACCCTCGGCACGAAGGGAGAAATCGTCGTCGACGAGTTTCTGCAGACGACGAACCCGAGCGTGTATGCTGCAGGCGACGTGATCGGCGACCCCATGTTCGTGTATGTGGCGGGATATGCCGGTGCACTGGCGGCGGAGAACGCCCTGACCGGGAACGAGCGCCGGTACGATCTCTCGGCACTGCCCAAAGTGACCTTCACCGATCCCGCCGTCTCCTCCGTGGGCCTTACTGAGAACGAGGCACGTGCTCAGGGGATCGAGCCGCTCGTCTCCAAGCTGCCGCTTGAGCACGTGCCGAGGGCGCTCGCGGCGCACGACACCCGAGGATTCATCAAGCTGGTGGCGGATGCCGCTACCAAGAAGATCATCGGCGCGCACATCCTTGCGGCCGAGGCCGGTGAGATGATCACCCAGCCGACCCTCGCGACCAAGCTCGGGCTCACGATCGACGACGTCACCTCGACCTTCCACCCGTACCTGACGCTCTCGGAGGGCATCAAGCTCGCGGCGCAGGCGTTCACAAAGGACGTCGCGAAGCTCTCGTGCTGCGCGGCGTGAGCGGGTTGAGCGCCGGCCCTCCATGCTACGCCGGCGGATGCCCTGGGGGCCGAAGCAGCAGCGCATTCACCGTCACCGTCACCGTGCTGGCACTCATCGCGAGCGCAGCCCACGCCGGCTTGAGCAGGATGCCCAGCGACGGATACAACACGCCGGCCGCAAGCGGGATCGCGATCAGGTTGTAGATCGCGGCCCAGAAGAGGTTCTGCTCGATCTTGCGGTGCACACGGCGAGCAAGAACGAGCGCCACAGGAACGTCGGCCGGGTCGTCCTTCATTAGAATGATTCCAGCGGTCTCGATCGCAACGTCCGTTCCTGCGCCGATCGCGATGCCGACCGTCGCCGCCGCCAGGGCCGGTGCGTCGTTTACCCCATCCCCAACCATGGCCACCCGACGGCCCTGCTCCTCGAGTCGCCGGACCTCGGCAGCCTTGTCACCCGGCAATACCTCGGCGCGGACATCATCGATGCCGAGCGTGCGAGCGACTGTTTCGGCGGTGGCCCGGCTGTCTCCCGTGAGGAGCAGGACGCGGATGCCGAGATCGTGGAGCGCCGAAACGGCACTCTTCGCGGTCGGGCGAATCCGGTCGGCGACGGCGATGAGACCGATCGTCCGGCCATCCGCCGCCACGTAGAGTGCGGTCTTCGCGTCCGCTCGCAGTCCCTCGGCCTCGCGCTCGAGCCCCGGCGTGACGCCGTTCCGCTCGAGCAGCTTGCCATTACCCACCAGCACGGTGCGACCGCCCACGGTCGCCTGTACGCCGTGGCCAGGGACGGCCTCGAAATGGGAGGGCGAATCGACGACAAGCGCATCCTTCTTGGCAGCTTCGACAACCGCGGTCGCGAGTGGGTGCTCCGACTGCGCATCCGCTGCCGCCGCGAGCCGAAGAATCTCCGCCTCTTCCACGCCTGCTGTAGGAATGACATCCGTCACTGACGGGCGACCTTCGGTGAGCGTGCCGGTTTTGTCGAAGACGACGGTATCCACCTGGGCAGCCGCCTCGAGCACCGTGGCGTTCCGGAAGAGCACGCCGGCACGCGCTGCCCGCCCCACACCGACCGTGATCGCCGTCGGAGTCGCGAGCGCGAGCGCGTCTGGACAGGCGATCACGATAGCCGCCACCGCGGCCGACAGCGCGAACGCGACGCCTTGGTGTCCAAGCGCAAGCCAGGCGAGGAGCGTGACGACCCCGGACGCAAGCGCCACGATGACCAGATACTTGCCGGCAAGGTCCGCCAGCCGCTGCGCCGGCGCCTTCGAGGACTGCGCCTCCCGGACCATGGCGACGATGCGAGCCAGGGCCGTATCAGCTCCGACTTTGGTCGCGCGGAACCGGAACGCTCCCTGCTGGTTGCGCGTCCCGCCCACGACCTCGTCACCGGGCCCCTTCGCGACCGGCACCGGCTCTCCGGTGAGCATCGATTCATCTACGTAGCTCGAGCCCTCGATCAGGACGCCATCCACCGGGACGGTATCGCCCGGCCGAACCGCAAAGACGTCGCCCACCGCGATGGCTTCGAGCGGCACTTCCTCCTCTTGCCCATCGCGCACCCGCCGCGCGGTGGGCGGCGCGAGCTCGAGCAGCGCTTCGACCGCCCGACCGGTGGCGAAGCGGCTCCGCATCTCCAGCCAGTGGCCGAGGAGGCTGAAGGCGGTCAGCATCGCCGCGGCATCGTAGAACGGCTCGCCCCGCAAGCCGAATGTGACCGCGGCCGAGTACAGGTAGCTCACAAGGATGCCGGTCGCGATCAGGGTCATCATCGTGAGCTCACCCTGTCGCAGCGAGCGCGCCGCGGAAGACACGAAGGGCCACCCGCCCCACCAGACGACGATTGAGGTCAGGACGAAACCCAGGGGCCCGGGCGACAGCCCAAAGGGCGGCCCGAGCTCGCGGCCGAAGAGCGACGTGCCAAGCGGCGAGTACATGATGATCGGGACGGTGAGGATCGCCGACGCGATGAACCGGCGGAGCATGTCCTGCACCATGTGCGCCCCGTGCCCATGGTGGTCAGTCATGGGAGCCTCCGTGCATGCCCGGCATCCCCTTCATCTTCATATCGCCTTGGCGGGCGCCTGCCGGCCGCAGTTGAAGAAAGATCGCCGCTCCTACCGGCGTGCGGCTGCCGTAGACAGCATTCAAGCTTAAGGGGACGAAGTTCACCGACCCGCGCACCCCCACGCCGGCGGCGAGCCCTGCGACGGCACCGACGGTACGCTGATAACCCAGCGCCAGCGCGCCGACATGGTACTCCGTCTTCGGGGGAACCGAGGGAATCACGAGCTCTGCAGCGCTCTTCTGCACGTACTCGGCGCGACCGAAGAAGGCGTTCCTTCGGTCCAGGTCGAGCGTACTCTCCAGCACGACGCTGCTGGCGAGCGGCCCGGGCCCAATCTGGTCGTTCGCGCCGTAGATCAGGGCGCTCGACCAGGTCCCCCAAGTGCCGACCGGCTGCGTGGTCAGCGCAGCCGCTCCGATTCGGTGGAGAGACTCGTCGGGGTGGAGCCCTTCGGGACTCTTCAGGTAGGCGTACCAGGTCGACAGACTCCAACGCGGCCCCGGATTGACGGTCAACCGAGCGCTGTAGGAATCGAGTCGCCGGCCTGCGTAGTCGAAGTTCGTCCGATTCTCGTCCGGCTCCCGGCCGTTAAACCAGGAAGCTTCGAGCTTCACGTTTCGCGTGAACACCCCTGCGGTCACGACCCCAAAGGTGATGTGGGTGCCGTCCTGCCAATGATGGGAGATCGGCGCCAACGGATCGTCAGCCGCGGACGGCCGGTGCGGGAAAGCCACGGGGCCCACCGCCGGCTCGCCGACGGCCGCGAGGTAGAGCGAGAGCCCAAGATTCTTGGCCACCGGCCGCTCGTAGAGGGCCGAGAGCTCCATGAACAGGTCGTGAGGGTGCTGCCGATCGTGCAGCGGGGCGCCCTGGTAGGACTCCCCCGATTGGACCAGCAGCGGGTAGCCCAGGCTGCCGATGGTCCACGGCTCGGCGCTGAGCATCGCCCGGAGCTGGAGTTGACCGCCGCCCAGTGGCCGGCTCGCAGCTGCCATGGCCCAATTGACGATGCCCAGCTGGTTGCTGCCGCGGGAACCGCCCTGCCAGTCGTATTGAAAAAATCCCTTCCCGTGCAGCATGAGGGTCCAACGCCCGAGCATGTAGTGGGCGGCGTGCATCGGGGAGGCATCGGGAAGCCACGAGGTGCCGGATCCCATCCGCGTCTCAGGAATGCCGAGGGGGCCTGCGTTCATCTCCATGGGGTGTGGCATGTGCATTTGCGCTCGGAGCGGCGACGCCGCGCCGGCGATGAGCACCAGCAAGAGCCTTCGCATGTCGAGATCTCCTCAAGCCAAAGTCGAGAAGCCCGCGCCGCTCGCGCGACGCGGCCGCACTACGTCTGGGATGGCCGACTTAGGCTTGAGGCGGTGGAGAGAGCGGTGGGGCGAAGTAGGAAACGAACGTGGTGTCTGGTCCCAGAACTCCAGTACGCGATGCGGCACGCAGGCCGACCGACATCTTGGCCCGCACCCCCATCGCGGGACTTCCCGTCGGGCACGTGCTCCCGGCGGCGCAGCCGAGTCCGGCTGCATCCTGATGGCACGCCTGGCCCGACGGTTGAGCCACGAGTGCGGCGACATGTGCGGCGTGCTCATGCGTCGCAGCTCCGCTGTGACCCGAGTGCATGTCGCACGGAGCGGCCGCCTGCGCAAGCAGGCTGACGCACATCGGCAAGCCGCTGCCCGCCGTGGCGACGGACAGCGCGACCGCGAGACGGATGGCGCGCAGAGCTGTGGGTGCTCGGGAGTGGTGAATCACGGCGGTCCCTAAGATAACACGCCGGACAGCCGACAGTTCCTCACTCTTCGCTAGCCTCCCCCCTCAAAGCTTCGATCCCTTCGCGCACGATCAACGGCAGCATCGCCAACGCAGCCACGGGATCGGCCCACCACCAGCCGAGCATCGCGTTCAGCCCCAAACCGAGAAGCGTCGTTGCGGAGAGCCAGGCGCAGACGATGGTCTCGTGCGCGTCGGCCCGCAGTGCCCGGCTCGGGAGACTTGCCGCCACGCGGAGCTTCGCCCGGGCCAGGAGGGGCATCACGATCAATGAGAGCGCCGTGAGTACGATCCCCACGACGCTCTCTCCGGGCCGATCGCCGGTGAGGAGTCGACGCCCAGACTCTGCCACGATGTAGACCGCGAGGGCGAGGAGCAGGACGCCGGCCCAGCGCGCCGCCCGCGCTTCGACCGCGGGCCCGACGCGCGCCGCCCCCAGCTCCGCCCTGAGCCGCCACCAGAGCACCACGCCGCTTGCCACTTCGATCACCGAGTCGATGCCGAACCCGGTGAGCGCCACAGAGCCGGCGGCGAGACCGGCCGCTATCGCGACAAGGCCCTCAAGGGCGTTGTAGCCAACGGTCACACCCTCGAGCGCGATTCCTCGACGAAGCAGGAAAGCACGCGCCTCCACCGGCCAGACCGAACGCGGATTCATCACCTATCCGTCTTCTGACGGTTCAACCTATTGTTCCTCTTGACAAGTGAAAATATGTGACGATATAGCGGCGAGACTGTCGACACACGCCCCCGACCCAAGGCCATCCTTTCATTCCGTGAGGCTCGTATGATGCACTTGCACCGCCCGCGCCGCGCGCTGTGGCTCACTCCCGTGACGGTGGCGCTGGCGACGTGCCGTGTGAGTCCACCCCCTCCACCGATCAGCGTCCCGGTCCCGAGCACCGCGGCGGAGGCACCCACCGGATTCGACGACCGGAGCAACGGCATCGCTGACGACTCCACCCACCAGGCTGATCAGGACGCATTCGACGAGGTGGAAGAAATCGCGGATGGGTTGGGACCACTCTACAACGCGCAGGCCTGTCGCGAGTGCCATCAAAACCCCACCTCGGGCGGAGCGAGTCAGATCACCGAATTGCGGGTGGGTCACCTGGGACCGGATGGGCGGTTTCGCAACGCCGACATCCCGATCGCGCGCGGCACCGTCACCATCTCCGGTCGCACGCTGGTCAACGATCGGGCCATTTGCCCGAACGCGGCGTTCCCGGACTCCGAGATTCAAGAGCGGGTGCCCGACACGGAGACCATTCGCACGACGCGCGCGTCCCTCAACCTGCTGGGCGACGGGTTGGTGGAAGCCGTCGCCGACGAGACGCTGATCGAGCTCGCGCGCGCGCAACGCCGGACCACGCGCGGCACGATCCGCGGCCAGGCGCTGTATGTACCCATCTTGGAAGCCCCGGGGGAAACGCGCATCGGGCGGTTCGGTTGGAAGGATCAGCACGCCAGTCTGCTCTCGTTCTCGGCCGATGCCTACCTCAATGAGATGGGCATCACCAGCCGGCTGCTCCCGGATGAAGTGACCACGCTGTGCAATACGGCATCCGAGCCGAACAATACGACCGACTCCTCCGGGCTTGCGGATATCGACCGGTTCGCCCGGTTCCTGCGGGCCACCAAGGCGCCCGCCCGCGACACGCTGCTGGCCGCGACCCCCGCGGCGCGCCGCGGGTCGGAATTGTTCGACGCGATCGGCTGCGCTACGTGCCACGTTCGCACCCTGGTCACGGCTGCCGCTGGAACCACGCTCAACGGCGGCAGGGACACCATCCCGCCGGCGCTGGGCGAAAGGACATTTCACCCCTTCGGCGATTTCCTGCTGCACAACGTCGGCACCGGCGACGGGATCGTCATGGCGATGCCGGAGCACTATGGGCCGGCCGTCTATAAGGTCGTGTGGAGGGAATTCTCGATCGACAGTGTCGGCCGCACTCGGAACAAGGTGCGGACGGCCCCGTTATGGGGTGTGCGCCTGCGCCCGCGGCTGATGCATGACGGGGCGTCGCTGACGTTACGCGACGCCATCGTGCGCCATCGGGGCGAAGCGACCGTCGTGTCCAACCGCTTTAAAAGGCTGACCCAGAGCGATCAGGAAGCCATACTCGAGTTCCTGAGGTCCTTGTGACACCGCCGGCGTCGGGCGCTGCTCCTTTGTTACGCGGCGACATGTCGCCGCCGCCACAAGTAGTAGATGACCGGAATTACCACCAGCGTCAGGATCGTGGACGTCACCATCCCGCCCACCATCGGGGCTGCGATCCGCTTCATGACGCTCGCCCCCGCCCCGTGACTCCACAGCGCCGGCACGAGCCCGAGCATGATCGCCAGGACGGTCATGAGCTTTGGTCGCACGCGGTTGACCGCGCCATGCTCGATCGCCGCGACAAGATCTGTTACACCCCATGCACCACGCACCACGCACTTTTCCTTCCACGTGTGATCGAGGTAGATGAGCATCACGACGCCGGTTTCCGCAGCCACGCCAGCGAGCGCGATAAATCCCACCGCGACCGCGATCGACAGGTTGTAGTCGAGCAGCCACATGATCCACACTCCGCCCACCAGGGCGAACGGCAACGACAGCATCACGATCGCCGTCTCGGCTATGGTACCGAAGGTGAGATACAAGAGCAGCGCGATGATCCCGAGCGTGAGCGGGACGACGACCTGGAGCCGCGCCTTCACGCGCTGAATCGCCTCATACTGACCGCTCCAGCGGAGCCAGTAGCCGGGGGGGAGCTTCACCTGGCGCGCCACGACGCCCTGAGCGTCGCGTACATAGCTCCCTACATCCCGCCCCCGCACGTCGATCGACACCTGATCGTAGAGGTAGCCGCCCTCGCTCCGGATCATCGGGGGGCCGGGGCTGAACTGAATGTCCGCCACCTGCCCGAGCGGCACCTGCGGACCGTCACTGCTGCCGACCAGGAGCCGGCTGATCGTGGCGGGGTCATCCCGGAAGTCCCGGGCATAGCGCACCTGCACGGGGTAGCGCTCGCGGCCCTCGACGGCCGTGGTGATCTCCTCCCCGCCGAGCGCCAGGCTGATCACCTCCTGCGCGTCGCCCGTGGTGAGTCCATAGCGGGCGAGGGCATCCGCATCCGGCCGGATGTCCAGGTAACGTCCCCCGAACGACCGCTCGGCGTAGACGCTCGCCGTGCCCGGGAGCGGCGCGAGCGTGCGCTCGATCTCCTGACCGATGCGCTGGATGGTCTCGAGGTCGGGGCCGAAGATCTTGACCGCGAGCGTCGTGCGCACGCCGGTCGAGAGCATGTCCGTGCGGTTCTTGATCGGCATCGTCCACGTGTTGACGGCGCCCGTGAGACGCAGCCGCTGATCCATTTGCGCGATCAGGCGATCCTGAGTCAGCCCCGGCTGCCACTCCGATTCAGGCTTCAGGTTGACTACCGTCTCGACCATCGACATCGGCGCCCAGTCGGTGGCCGTGTTCGCCCGACCCGCCTTGCCCCACACCGAGGCGACCTCGGGGAACGTCATGAGGATCGAGTCCTCCACATGGAGCAGTCGCCGCTGCGTGGTGAGGGATACCGCTGGAAGTGTGTTGGGCATGTACATCAGCGAGCCCTCGTTCAAGGGCGGCATGAACTCGCTGCCGAGACTCGCTAACGGAAGGACCGTCAGGAGCAGGATGCCCGCTGCGCCACCCAGCACCAGCCAGCGGGCACGCAGCGCCCACTGGAGCACCGGCCGATAGAGCCGGATCGCCCAGCGGTTGAGCGGGTTCTCCGCTTCGGCGCGGATCTTCCCCTTGACGAACCACCCCATGAGTGCGGGCACAAGCGTCACCGAGAGCAGCGCCGCGGCCGCCATCGCGAAGGTCTTGGTGAGCGCAAGTGGCCGAAACAGGCGCCCCTCCTGGTCCTCGAGCGTGAAGACCGGCAGGAACGACAGCGTGATGATCAGGAGCGACATGAAGAGCGCCGGCCCCACCTCGCGGGCCGCGGCAAACACGCGCTCCCAATGCGGCCGCTCCGGCTCGTGCTCGATGTGCTTGTGCAGATTCTCGAGCATCACGATCGCGGCATCGATCATGGCGCCGATCGCGATCGCGATCCCGCCGAGACTCATGATATTGCCGTTGATGCCGAGCCAGCGGGTGACCGCGAGCGACACCAGAATACCGAGCGGCAGCGTGGCGATCGCCACGAGCGCGCTGCGCGCGTGCAGCAGGAACACCGCACACACGAGCGCCACGATCACGGACTCTTCGAGCAGGGTGCGCCACAGTGTCTTGATGGACCCGTGGATCAAGTCCGAGCGGTCGTACGTCGGCACGATCCGGACGCCGGCCGGCAGCGCGGGCGCGATCTCGGCGATCCGCTGCTTCACGCCGTCGATCACGCGCAAGGCGTTCTCGCCATAGCGCATGACGACAACTCCGCCCACCGCTTCGCCTTTGCCGTCCCGCTCAGCGATTCCTAGCCGCAGGTCGGGCCCGATCGTCACCCGGGCCACGTCACCCACCCGCACCGGGCGGCCATCCTTCCCGACGCCGACCGCGACCTTCCCGATGTCCTCGACGCCACGGAAGTAGCCGAGCCCGCGGATCGCGTAGTCGGAGCCCGCGACTTCCACCGTGCGCGCGCCCACGTCCTGGTTGGCCCCGCGCACCGCGGTGATGACCTCGCCCGCCGTCACACCGTACGCGAGGAGCCGGGCCGGGTCGAGCAGTACCTGGTATTGGCGCACGTACCCGCCCAGGCTCGCGACCTCGGCCACGCCGGGCACGGACTGCAGGGCATAGCGCACCTGGAAGTCTTGGATGGAACGGAGCCGGTCGGGCGAGTACCCGGGACCCTCGAGGGCGTACTGATAGACCCAGCCCACGCCGGTGGCGTCGGGCCCGAGCCGGGTCTTGGCGCCGGCGGGGAGCCGGCTTTGAATCGCGTTCAGGTATTCGAGCACGCGTGAGCGCGCCCAGTAGAGATCGGTCCCGTCCTGGAAGATCACGTAGACGAAGGACGAGCTGAACATCGACTGCCCGCGCACGACTTTGACCTTGGGGACCGCAAGGAACGTGGTGAGTAACGGATAGGTCACCTGGTCCTCGACCACTTGGGGCGCCTGGCCCGGGTAGTCAGTGTAGACGATGACCTGCGTGTCCGAGAGATCCGGGATCGCATCCACCGGCATGGTCCGGAGCAGCATTACACCGGCCACCAACACGAAGACCGCGCCGAGGGCGACCAGCTCTCGTCGCCGGATCGACCAGGCGATAAGCTTCTCGATCATGGCCGCTTCCCCTTTCCCGTTTCCCCTTTCCCCATCTCCATCCCGCCCATGTTCAGGCCCATCCCCATCTGCAGCATGAGTCCCTGAATCGCCGCGGCGAGGTTCGACTCCGAGTCGAGCAGGAACGTCGCTGAGGCCACGACTTCATCGCCCGGCTTCAAGCCCTCGACGATCTCGACGAGCGAGTCGCCCCGGAGCCCCACGCGAACCTCCCGGGCCACGAACCGGCCGTCGCCGCGGTTCACGAAGACGAGGTCCTTCGTCCCGGTGGGGAGCACCGCCTCGAGCGGCACGCTCACGCCCCCCCTCCCCCGGCCCGCCGTCGCCAGCGCGGCCGTCGCGTACATGCCCGGGCGCAAGGCGCCGTCGCCGTTGTCCACTGCCACGCGGGCCGTCAGCGTGCGGGTCTTCTCGTCGAGCTGCGGATAGATGAAGGTCACGCTTCCGCGAGACGTCCGTCCGGGGAGCGCGTCCACGGTGATCGTGGCCGGGGTGCCGACGCGGACCGCTGCCGCGTCCTGCTCGAAGATCGCGACGTCCACCCACAGCACTCGCGCGTCGGCGATCTGAAACAGGTTGTCCCCAGCCTTCACCGCTTGGCCTTCGATGACCATCTTCTCCTTGACTTCGCCGCCCCGCGGGGCACGCAGCAACAGAGTCCGCGTCACCGCACCACGGGCTTCCAGACTGTCGATCTGATCAGCCGGGATGTCCCACAGCGCGAGCCGGCGCCGGGCGCTCGCGGCGAGCGTGTCGTCCTTCAGCCGCCGCGCCAACAGATACTCTTCCTGCGCACTCACGAGGTCGGGCGAATAGAGCCCGAGCAGCGGCTCTCCCTGCTCGACACGCTTGCCGACGTAGTCCGCATACAGGCGCTCCACCCAACCACCGACCCGAGCGTTGACGTACACGAGGTTGGGCTCGGCATACTTCAGTATTCCGACTGCACGCACGGACGACCGGACCGGGCGTTCAGTCGCCCGCGCGAACGTGATGCCGAGTCGCTCGGCTTCGGTACGGTTCACCGGCACGCCCGAAGTGTCGGTGCCGGCCGCCGGCATGCCGGGCATCCCTGGCATCCCCTGCATGTCCTTCATGCCTGCCGTCTCGTCGCTTCGGGCGGGCTTCCTCTGGCATCCGGTGAGCGTCACGGCAGCGACCAGGCTAATGATGATTCGTCTCACGGCTGCGTCTCCCCTGCGGTCAGCTGCCGCAGCATCACGAGTTGAGCCTGGTAGTCCGCTGCGACCGCGACCGCTTCCAGCTCGGCCCGGTAGCGGGCGTCCTCGACCGACAGCAGCGTCAAGAATTCGGCGCGACCGACCTGATAGCTCCGCAGCACCGATTCGACTGTTCCCCGGGCATTGGGCAGGACGCCGTCCACGAGGAGCGCAAGGCGCTGGTGTGAGGCCTGGACTCGGGCAGCGGCTTCCGTGACCTCGCGACTGAGCTGGAGCTCCGCGTCGCGCAGCCCAGCCGCGGCCCCGGTTGAATCGGCGCGGGCGGCATCGGCCAGGCGGTTCTGTTTGCGCCACGCCCACACCGGAAGGCGCAGACCTACGAAGGCGGAGAAGAAGTCCGGAGAGTTGAAGTCGAACGCCCGCGGTCGGTAACCGTAGCGCAGCGTCAGGGTGAAGTCGGGCCGGGCGCCGAGACGCTCGACCTGAATCGTGCGCGTGGCTGCGTCGACTGCCGCCCGGCGAACAGCGAGCCGCGGATGGCTTGCGAGGGCCAGGGCCACGAGCGAGTCGGCGGGAGGTTGCGGCGCTGCCCTGGCACGCAGCGCAGCCGGGTCGATCGAGGTGACCGGGACCGAGTCTCCTGGTGCCCGGTTTCGCAGCGCATTCACCGCGGCGAGCGCAGCGATTCGCTCACTCTCCAACGCGAACTCCTCGGACCGCAGGCGATCGCGGGCCAGCTTTGCCTGGAGGGGATCGCTTTGCGGCGCGGCGCCCGTCGCATAGCGCGTCGTGCTGAGCTGGACGGCGGCGTCGAGCAGCTCCCGCTGGTGCCGCAGCGTCTCCAGCGCCGTCACCGTGTAGCCAAGGCGGTAGTAGGCGACCGCCATCGCGGTCGTCACCTCCCGGCGGACGGTGCCTTCTTCCGCACGAGCGCCGGCCGCAGCAGCCCGCATGACTCCTGCGCGAGCGCCGAGTGAGCCAGGCCACGAGATCTCCTGGCTCAGCTCGATGTCCGCCTCGGTGAAGTCGCTTTGGTTGAACTCGAAGTGCGGCAGCA